>OGCQ01002133.1_pt1 | contig 21210 bp, 31 predicted proteins | sample 1570161 | NCBI WGS metagenome assembly OGCQ01 (sample SAMEA4384402, study PRJEB24528) | human gut metagenome
AATTTTTCAATATTCTTTCAATTTAGCCTTGACTTTTTATTTGCAGGCTGTTTTTCAAAAATGACCAAGTCGGTCATTTTACTGTAGATGAAACTTGCCCATAGCATGTATCTTTGCATGTATTTCCGCAATTAGTAGAACAATTTGACGAGCATGAAGTACTGCATCCTCCGCAAATCGTAGAACAGCTATTTGAGCACGATTCTGCGCATCCTCCCATGCATGAAGATGTGCATTCGGATCCGCATGAACTTCCGCACGAACTGCAACCAGAGCATCCGGTGCATGATGTCGAACATGATGCTGTGCATCTGTTGTCGCATCCAGTACAGTACCCCGAACATGTTCCGGAGCATCCTGAGCAATCGTATGAACAACTATAACCACATCCAGTGCAACTATTTTTGCAGCTGCCCGAACAGTCATCTGCGCATGTCGCAGAACAGTTGCCTCCGCATCCGTTTGTGCAGTCCGCGCAAGTCTGTGCGCAATTTGTCGTGCAGGTCTGGAAACAATCCGTTTTGCAGCCAGCTTCGCAATCATCTGCGCATGTCGCCTGGCAACCCGTACATTCATCCTCACATGCTCTATTGCATTGCCTGTCGCAATTTCCACTGCATCCAGTTTTGCAGCTAGTCGAGCATGCGGTTCCGCATGAGCTTCCGCAATTTCCTTTCGTCGTATTCTGGCAACTTGTCGCACACTGTGTTCCACAACTAGATGTACAAGCCCTTTCGTATTCCTCCTTTTAAGCTTTTATTGATGTAGTGCATCCTGCACCGCATGTATGTGTGCAGCCGCTCGAGCAGCCACCTGTGCAACCGCCACAGCCGCCTGAACAGCCATCTGAGCACTGTTTTCCGCATGTAGTGCTGCAGTTTCCAGAGCACGAAGTGCATCCCATACAGGCAGATGCACAGGCCAGTTCGCATAGACCCGTGCAATTTCCCCTGCACCCCGATACCTTTGCATCTTTCTGTATGTTCAGCATTTTGTCTGCGAAATTTTCTGCTTTTTCCAATGTCATTTCAAGTGCAGTTCTTTCTTTTTTCAAGCTGTTATCTGGCAGGAAATCGTTGATTTCTAAAAGCGGATCAATAATCTTTTGAATGTGCTCATCTGAAACCTGTTTTCCATTCTGCGGCATGAAATCAAAATCATACTCCTGTGCTGCATATTTCTTCAGTGATCCTCCCATTTGTTCTGCTGTTCTGCTCATCATTACTTTTTTTACTTTTTCTTTGATCCGTTTCAAAGATTCAGCTGTTATGATCCTTATTCTTCTCCTATACTGCTGACACTGACGTGTAAGCCGGGTTCACGAGCATATAGTCAATTGTTACTGTTTCCATTATTGTTGTTTTTAAGATCGACGCTTCGATGTACATTTTCGTACCTTTTTTTACTTCCCCAAAGTCTACGACAGTTCCCAAAATCTTATATTTATTGTTTGCATCAAACATGTTTGGTGAAATGCGGATTTCTTTAATGATCTCTCCGACAGATGATCCTTTTCTGATTTTTACAGATATAACAGAATCCGTTTTCGATATATCCGAAACCTTCATACGAATCATAACTGAATATGTTCCTATTTTCAGTTCAAGACTTTTTGAGAACAACGTTATTTCTGATATAGAGTTTGCATTTTTGCTCAGAACAGGGTATTCTGCTTCTTCATCGTTAATCGTAGCTTCCGCCGAAAGATTTGTCCCTCCGACATAAATTCCTCCAGCATTTTCTACTTTTGCAAGAGTTTCATCGACCTTGTCCATCATGTCTGCGAAATCTTTCACGTTGAAGAAATCATCATCCTCTGGTTTTGGGAATCCATAATTAGTTGTTTTCTGCAAATGTTACCTCCTCGTTCCGCAGCTGGTAATATGTCTTATCTTTTAGTTGCTTATATGTATAAGGTTTATATTTTTTGTATTGATTGTATCTAAGAATTATTTCTAGTAAATAATCGAGCGGAACCATCTGTTCAAACAGATCTTCTACTCCCTTAATCATATACTTTCTCGTCACCTCAACCTGGCATGATACCTGTTTTTTATCCAGTTCAATGTCAAGTATATAGTTTTCTCTTCCGAGTACTGCGTCCAGTTTCTGGCGCAGCGTTGTTTCTGTGTATACAGGGCTGGACCACCACCTCAAAAGGACTTCCAGTCTCCGGTCTTCCAGACTCGCCGTATCAAGAGGCTGGATTCCAAGAATCTTTTCTCTGTGCTGTATGCCTGACTCTGCAGATGTCTTAATCGCGATATCCTGATCTATTTCTTCCAAATGTCTTTCAAGAATTTCACCAATAGTGTCTCCTGCGTCGATGCACGCTTTTATTTCCCGGATATTTATTACAGCTTCCGGATATTCCACTTTTATGTGCATGTAATCTCCCCTTTTACCGGGACTGATTTATCTGTTATCTGCAGATTGTCATCTGTCCCATTAATCAGTGTTCCTGTGACATCTATTATTCCTTTAATTTTTACAATCGCAGCTTCTATCTGCAAAATACGTACAATAATCGTGTCGTTTTCTTCCCATTCTTTTCGAAGACTAAGCAGATATTCATCAACAGCCTGATTAATATAGCTCGTTAAAGCTTCTGTAGTGTATCCGGATTCGCATGTTATAGTCGTTGTGATATTGACGGTTGTTTCTTTTACTCCAGCAATTGACACCCTGTGTCCGATGGGTGCGAACCCTTCTCCTTCTCCACTGTTTACAACCGGGTCCACTGCCGTCTGTGTTGCAGTAATAACATCTTGTGGTGGTGTTCTATAATCTTGTCCAATGATGGTTATCGCAATTCTATCAGATGGCGTTTTAACCCGTTCTAGCTTGCATCCATAGACACCTCTCAGCTCTTTAACACGGCTTTTATAATATTCTCGGTTTCCGGCGAATCCTCGGTAATTATAAGTTGCCAACAGTCTTGCGCGATAGCTTTCTGTCTCTTCTTGATCAGTGCCTTCCAGAATGCACTTGATGCTTCTACCCCATTCAAAATTCTCCACGTATTCAATAGGGTTAAGTTCTCCTGTAATATGGTTTGGTTCTGCTCCTGGTTCGTCGCATCCAAGTCTGTATATATGTTCCGCATCATTTATTACGTTAAAAACAGTGTAGTTATATTCATCAAGGTTCCACCTCGACCCCAGCGGCACTTCACAGTTAAATTGAGCGGTAATTTCCGAATATGTCGCTTGATTGATGTAGCATCCCCTGTCATTTCCATTCCTGATAAGGTGTTCCAGATCCGCAGTGTCCGCGTACATATTTTTCTCAATTCCTGAAAGTATCAAATAAGCTTCCTCAAGTCTTACTGCCTGTTTTGCACATGCATTAAATATCAGACTGCCTTCCGATGTGTCGATATCATCCGGCATATCTTCCATCATTGAGCGCATTATTGTTTCATAAGTCATTTCTTCAAACATCTGTACTCACCTCCCCGTCGCCAAGTTCTGTTATAAGCCTGAACGTCAGTGTAATCTTTTCTTCCTGTTTTACGCATGAAAAATTCTCAATTCCGGTTATATACGGATTTTCTGTCAGACATTCTTCCGTCATCCTCTCCAGTTCAGAATCTGTCAGTTCTTCAGAATAACTCTTTCCTACAAGATTCTCATATTCCTGTCCATAGTTTTCTGAATAGATATAATACCGATAGCGTGGTGTTCTTAGCGCCAACCACGCCCACACAAGAAGCGCATCGTATCCTTCGACCATCTTTCCGGAAAGTTGCCCTGTCTCAAAATTAATTCCATATTCCCGGGGAATATATAAATTTTCTTCCTGAGTTTCTTCTTCAGTTTCTTCAAAAGGAGACATCATTCTGCTTCCACCACCTTTGCAATTAAAATGTATTTCTCATGTTTATGTAGTTTCAAGAGAAGAACGATATCTCCTTCTTTTAAGATGTTTTTTCTATATTCTTCCATAGTGACATTATGGTCGGAGTCTGTCATATATTCTGCCGATTCAGGTTTTGAAGCATGCAGGAATATTTTTTTGTTCGGGTTCAAGCGCAAATTGCAATCTATTAGATAATCTTCTTTCTTTAAGGTCATCGTGTCTATTCTGACCTTTCCCGACTCCATCATAACTCCAAGCTGAGGTATCGGAGGGTTATAGAATCTTCCAGCTTTTCTCATTTGCTCTACGAACCGTTCATATGTATTTATAGGCCTTGATATCTTCCTCCATTAATAGCTGCAGTTACTTTCTTTCCCTGCCACTGACTTACATTTAACAGCGCTCCCGAGTTTGAGTAATCGCTTCCGCCCATGCTCTCCCATTCTATGATCGACCATCCAGAAGCAGGGTAGTCCTGCCAATGTCCATAAACACTGCCGCTGCTGTCTCCTGCATTCTTTTCATCCGCAACAAGGCAATTCAGTTTTATCCCACCTTCCAGTGTGAAACTTATAAGGTCGCCACAAGAGCCAAAGTATGTTCCCACAGCAACAAGATAATAACCATCTATAGTCGCTATACCATGATCGCTTGCTCGTCCTTTCGCATTCCATATATCTGCAACCCTTCTTTGCATAGAATCACCATTCCATCGGCTATACCAATATGGATAAATCGTATAATCCCATGGGCATATGCCGGATTGTTGCAGTCCCGTTGGTACCGGTTTGGACGTACCAGATATAGTCGCACCGCTTCCAACTGATATTGTTGTAACAGGATAGTCAATGTAACAAAATCCGTATACATCACTTCTTCGGTTTCCATACTGTTTTCGCGCTGCAAGTCCGCCTGTTGCACCGCTTGTATTTCCCTCAATAGACACATAATCGTTGATTCCCGATCCGGAAACACTTTCCACCAAGCCTATATGGCTTCCTCCACCCGGTCCGTACACTACCAGTGCGCCAGTTTTTGGCGTTGTTCCAAATTTTCCCCTTGCCTGGTACCATTGTGTCACCTCAGAACAGCTTGCAGTCTTTCCTCCACCCATAAACAGGTCTCCATGTCCAGATTTATTGAAGATTGACCATTGAAAGATGCAGCACCATGCAACTCCATTGTACCCGTAGTATTGTGTGGCTTCATTCGTGCTTCCTGATATTCCGATCCATGCTCGTGCCTGATTCAGTACATCATCCAGTGCATTGCTGGTCGTTGTACTGCTGCCGCCTGCAGAATTCGCAATCTGTTCCTCGTCTTCCTCCTGAATATCCATCACGTTTTTGAACGCAAGTTCCAAAGTTGTCGTATAAACTCCACCGTTCCATTCATGGCTGTCATTTTCTATCCAAAATTTTCCCTTCAGTCCGGTCCTGGAGTCCTCTATAATCACACCTAATCCAGAAATGCATCTGTAGTCCCCAATCATAGTCAAATTTGCGGTTTTATTTATGCCTTGCAGTTCTGCCTTAGCTTCTGTTTTCCCGTTTCCACTATCTACGGATATCGCATTTTGAAATATGCCGTATTTCTTTATCCAGTTTGAGTTACTCACGCTTCCAATTTTATTATTGTTTGAGTCATAGATATATACACGATTTACCATGCTGTCTAAATCTTCTGTATATGAGGACTCTGTAATTCTTTCCCCCTGCCGTATGTGGAAATTGGGGATAACTTTCCCTTTCTGTATGATCTCCAGCTTATCTCCGTTCATTTGTGCGATGTATTTTTTCTTGTTTTTTCGGTATGCTTTTGTGTATGCAGCCATGATAATTTCATAATACGGGCGTTCCTGAAAGAATATTTTCGCAATAGGCATCTTAGTTTTTGCAATGGATCCGGTCTTTACTTTTACGTCTCTGCAGACCATCTGTGCGATTTTTTCAGGGGTTTTGTTTGCAAAACGGTATGTACCGCTAGATCGCAAGAGATGCATCATGCCGTCAGTTGCTGTATACTGTAGCTCACCCATTTCAGATTTTCTTTCTCTTTGGGTAATAATTCCGACAAATTTCGTTTTTTTATCATCCGGATATCCTGGGTAGAATACAATTTTGTCTCCTAATTTTATGCCAAGAGTCTTGACATTCTTATCATTCGGGCTGTATGCAACACTAAACACGACTGTTCTGGCTGCCTGTTTAGCACTCCCAGCCCAAGTCACACTCGTTACATAACCGGTTATTTTCGCATCATTCCACATTATTTTCATGGTATCACCAGCTTTGTCCCGTCATATATATACCAGCCGTTTACACCATTATGCGCGCTGCTTACACGTCCATGCTTTTTTGCGGCTTTTTCTATGACAGTCTTGTTTGCATTGTAGATTTTGTTCGCATAGGATCCTGAACCGTAATATTTTTTTGCGATACTCCTGAGGGTGTCATTTCCTTTTACTGTATGAATTTTTCTCTTTGGTTTATTGTCTGAGCGGTTGTTCTCCTTTTCTGGCTTCTTTTTCTCCGTTTTTACAGGTTCCAGGACTGCCTTCAACGGTTTCGTGTATTTTGGCGGACGATAATCTTTCATAGTGATTGAATATGTTATATCGCCCGTTCCGTCGTCTTCCCCGAACTGAAAAGATGTTATTATTACATTTTTATTAATCTTTGTTTTTGTAATAATGAATTGAATAGGGGTTTCCTGCCATCCGAGGATTTCTTTTACATACTCCCAAGGATTTCTGTCTTTTGCATAGTCTGCAAAAGGGTAATCCTGTGCCGGAAAAAAAGACTCAATCGTATACGCTTTAAGTCCTTTTTTCCCAAGTATTGTTACATCCCCTCTTGTTTGCACATTAACAGTCTGATGTGTGTTTTCAAAGGTCACGTTGAATGATGCCGGTCTTATAGGAAGTTGTATTGATTTGTCTTTATTCTTTAACCAGTATTCCATATCTCCTCCTATGCTGTCTGCGGCATATTATCAATTGCCTGTTCAATCCTCTTTACAATCGCCTCGGCGATCTTGTCAATATCCGTCTCTTCTCTCACCACGATGCTATCTGCCAGTTTTGCAATTGCAATAGAATAGTTCTTCCTTCCATCCTGGCGTGCTATCCGCACAGATTCATCGTGTGGATATACTCTACTTCCGGATGGAAGATCAACAATTTCTCCGCCCTTTTCGCTGATCTGCACGATTCCGCCCTGCCAGTAATCAGTGCCTTTCGCCAAAGTCGGAATTGTTGGGATATTGAATCCGATATGTCCTCCACCAACAGCACTGGGGAGATCAACACTTATTTTATTAATCGCTCCAATTGCTTTATTCACAAGGTTGATTACCGCATTAAGTGGTGTCTTTACAAGTGATTCCAGGGTTCCGAAAATGCTACCTACCGCCTGAACAATTCCATTCCATGCCTTTTCCCAGTTTCCCTGAAACACGCCTGTCAGGAATGTGATAACTCCCTCGAACACTCCAAGCACTCCATCAATTATGACACTTACATCATCAAAGAATTTAACAACATAATCTCCTGCTGCTTTCCACACTATTTTGAAAGCAGGTTCCAACGTCTCTTTCAAGTAAGACGCTACTTCTTTTACAAGATTAATAAACGGTTCCAACTGTGGCTGTACTGTTTTCCAGAAATCCGCAAATCTTTGTCCGATTTTCTGTAAAATCGGTGCAATTCTGTCCCAGTTTTTATAAATCAGAATGGCTGCTGCTGCTACTGCCGCTGCCGCAATTCCAAATGGGCCGGTCATAATCTTTGCAATTCCCGAGAATCCCGAAGCGCCTATCAGTCTCGTGATTGCACCACCTACTTTTCCAAAGTTCGAGATCACCGTGCTTATTCCGGTAGAAATTTTTCCAAATCCCATTAAAACAGGTCCTACTGACGCTGCCACTGCCGCAAATTTCACGACTGTCTTCTGAGTAGTCGGCCCCAGTTTATTCCATTTGTCCGTAAATTTCTGTATAGCACTGATTCCTTTCGTAACATACGGAATTAATTGATTTCCAATCGGTTGCAGTACATCCACCTGTATGGTTCTCCAGAGTCCTCCTAAAGCTCCTGATAAAGTGTCGTATTTTACATTTACCAGTCCTTCGACAGATTCTCTGCTTTTATCTATAGCATCACTCGCCGTTGACATGGATGTTATAACCTGAGGTCCCAAATCTTCCCACATGGTTCCGAATAGGTTTACTCCGGCTGCACTCTGTGCTACCGGATCGTCCATAGAAGCAAGTCCTTCTATTACTTCATTGAATGCTTCTTTTGCAGTTTTCCCTCCGGCCCCAAACTTCTGTGCCATTTCATCTGCATTCATTCCAAGGGCCTCGAATCCCTGTTTCGTTGTGTCTGATCCATCTATCGCCCTGATTGAGAATTCTTTTACGGCATCTCCAATCTTGTCCAAGTTAAAAGCTCCATTCTGTGCACCGTTTGCAAATACAGAAAACATATCCTCTGCGTCCAGTCCCAGCTTCTTGAACTGTACGGAGTATTCGTCAATATTATCAAAAAGTTCATCCGAAAAATTAAGGCCCGACTGCATTCCCTGTGTCATAAGGTTAAATGCCTCTCTTGCCGATACACCGTAGTTCTTTATGAGTGAATCAGCCGCCCTTGTACTTTCTGCCACGTCTACTCCAAATGTATCCGATAGAGTGTAAGCATACTCCGTACATCTCTGAAGAGCTGAGTCGTCCAAGTAAGACATGTTCTGATTAACAGTCGCCATGGCTTCTGCCACATCATTGATAGATTCTCCGAAATTGTCCTTGTAAACATCATTGATCATATCTTTATATTTTCCCATTTCATTCGATGCGGTTCCTGTTGCCGCCGCGAACTGTTGGAAAGCATCCTGTGAATCAGAGGAAAATTTAATCGCCGCAGTTCCAACCGCTACCAATGGTGCAGTGACCGACTTGGTCAATGTTTCTCCTGCAGCAGTAAATGCTTCTCCTGCGTGAGAAAATACGCCCGCAACACTATTAAATCGTTTTTCTAGGTCGCGCGCCTGTGCCGCTACTTCTCTCGACGGATTGCTGAAATCGTCAATCAGCTTTACAACTGCTGCAACTGTCTTACCTGCCCTTGTCTCTCATCTCCTCTTTTATGTCCTGCAATTCTTGTTTTAAAAAGGCGCGAGTGATCAAACGTTCACCTGCGCCCATATCGTAATATTCCGATGGTTTCCATTTCTTTAGGCGGAACAGTGCATAAGCCACGCTTGCTTCGCCGTCCACCTTTATGAGTTTTTTACTTCTTCCTCAGCATCTTCTCCAAGTCCGGAAAGTTTAACAATTTCGCTTGCAATAGACCCCGATTCTACTCCAAATAAAGCCGCTGCCAAATCCTTCGGTGTCGAAGCGCCAAAGTGTTCCATGAGTTTCTCATTTTTCAGGTCTGGTTCTACAATTCCATACACGCAGCACATCAGATTAAAATCATAAACAGCTGCCATATCCCTGTTTCCATTCTTGTCATACAGCATTGCCTGCAGGCTGTTATAACGTTTTCCGGACAGTTCTCTAATCGTTATTTCTGCGTTCTCTCCCACTAACCTTTCCAGTTTCTTTGATTTAATTTTTTTTGTTTCTTTTTCTTCCATTTTCGCTTTATCTACGCAAAGCAGTTTGTCAATTAAGTTCATGTTTTTTCTCCTTTATACATCAATTGCATCAAGAACTTCAAAGCCACTGAAGCTGAATGGGATTGATTCCTCCAGCAGTTTTCCGGCTTCCCAGTCTGCAATTGTCAATTCCGTGATCACGCAGTCATCCAGTCGAATCCTTTCTGCCCCAAACGCTTCCGGATCCTCTAAATTCGTGATAATTGTCATCCTCGTGGCTTTACCTTTTTTCAGGTTTTCAGACACTTTTTTCAAGAAATAGGATGTAACCTTATTTAATTTCAGTGTACCAGATCCACTGATTCCAGTTATTTTGTATCCTTTCTCCAATGTCCCTGTTCTTTTTACTTCGCTTGTATCAAGTTTCATCTTTGCCTGGAGCGCCGTTGCTTCCGCCATATAATCATTATCAATCCAGCACTCTCCAAACGTTCCATTAATAACACGATCTGGTGTGTAATTATTCCTTGTGGTTCCTCCTTAAACAGCAATTTCCAGATTAATATCTTCCATGACATCAACGATAGTTACGGATGCCTTCATGAACACTTTTTCATCGGTGTACTGTTTTTTTATTTCTTCATCTGACATTGCTTCCGCTTCGTCTCTGGTTACGCCTTTGTTTTCAATGATGTACTCTTTGATTTTCTCTACATCAAGTTCGACTGCATAGTCCTGTATAAGACCGTTTCTTTCTAATTCTTTCATGTATGAATCAATTGCAGAAATCAACAAGCATTTATTGCTATATGTATTTGGGTATTTTCCAACATAGTTGTCTTCTGCAAGCAGGACCAGGTCGTCATGCATCATATCCATAGTTTCTACAACACGTATTTTTTTCCATGGATCTGCTTTTCCTTTTGAAACCGTTGTCAGAGAATTAACTCCCCTGGCTACTTTCACTTTTTCCCCATCATAGAAAAGCACAAGCTTCCCTGCATCTACCGCAGCATCTAAGGCATCTCTGTCCAGCTTTTCACACTCACTCGCCTCTTCGACAACTGCGTAGGTCGATGATATTTTATACGATGTTCCTGCAAGCAGACCTGCAATCCGGGAACAAAACTCTTCTGGGCCGTACTTCTTCCCTTTTACTGTTACTTCGCTTGTAGCATAATTCACGATTCCTTCACTGTCCGCAGTATTGTCCGGAAGAACCGCTTTTATTTTATTTCTATTTCCTTCTCGCTGATCTCTCACCCATGTTACAATTTCTTCTTCCTGGCCATCTGTTTTTACTGTTGGGCAACAAAGCCATGTTACTTTTTTTATTTCAAAGTATTCAAGAGCCTTTCTGTAATCTTCTTCTGTTTTCGCAAGAACATATACAACTATCTTTCGCGGAGTTGTATCATTTCCTTTCATTGCCAGTTTAATTTGTTCTTTATTCTCTGCGCTCAACGTTTCGGGTATGTCTTTTTCTTTGTAGATTGTAATCGGATTTCCATCCGGGACAACCGCGTCCTTTATGATCATTCCCACTATTCCGCGTTCAGATCGCCTAATTGATTTTCTCGCCGCCGCCACAAATACGACATTCATCACCGGTAAACCCCTAATTCCTTACCTCCTGTGCAAATATTAATTCTTTCATTGTGTCATAGTTTTCTTTTCTCGGAATCTGATCCCAGAATTCTACATCGAACCGGCATACAGGAATATTCAAATTTTCTCCCTGGAAATCCAGTTCCATGTTATTTGTGTTCAGGTTTCTGTTCCCTGCTGTCACTTTTTGTCCAAATAATTCTTCCATCCTAGCGAAAAATTTCATTGCTTCCTCTTCATTCGCTGCTCTTTGTATAAAATCAATCTCTATTTCCACATTTTTGTGAGCTGCATTTTTAGTCGATTCCGAAAAAGTCTGTGTTATATATACAAAAAATGAAGGGCGCATATACCCCTCTATTGTATCTGCTCCGTATATTTTTACGTCCGGATATTTCTCCTTCAGAGCGGAATTGACCGCTTTTTTTATTTCTTTAAGAGTCAAATCCTGCCTCCTTTAATATTTCCTGCAGGAGCTCTTGTCCAATCAGCTCCGCATGATCCGCTCGCTGCGACATATATTTAGCTACAGTTTTCTTGCCTTTAACTTCTCCGACCTGTCTTAGTCCATGTGTTCCGTCTTTACTTTTATGTGTTATCATCGCATGTCCTTCTTCGTAAAGGTGATAATGCGGCGCTGTCGTTGTAACCGCAACCGTAACCTTACTTCCTGATCGCATTACTTTCCCCTGTCGGAAGCTTTTTGCCAGAGGTTTAGGTGTTGCTCCCTGTCCTGCATAATGGTGTCCTTTTGCTTCAGAATCAACTCTTCCCTTTAAATCTTTCGCTATGTTTCTGGATTCTTTCTTGAGGACAATTTCCGCTGATGCCGGAAACTGCCGAGATGCTATTTTAAGCGATTTCTCCAGATCAGAAGAATCAAAGTCAAAACTGATACTCCGCATTCTCAAACACCTCCTCGCACTGAATCTCAAGAAGCTCGTGTTTCTCATCAAGGTCGATCGGAACCCCTGCAATCTGGAATATTCGTCCATGATAGAGGATTCTCATTTCAGCAGTGATGTCTTTTCTGAACCTCACATACACTCGATGCGATACCTCCGGTTTTAGTTTCCCCATAAAATTGCATTCTGAGGATTTATAAGGCTTTACTGTTGCCCATACTTTTTTATATGTTTCCCAGCTTCCTTTTGCCTGCCTCATCTCATCTTCTTTTATAACGAATTTGAGAAACGAAATGCGTTTATTCAATGCTCCAGCATTAATCCTTGCATGTACCTCCTACAGCAGATTTATACAATGCATTCCAAGAATTGTTTCAACCACTTTGTTTGTCGTGTTTTTATCAACATAAACAGATCTGTTATCGTACATATCCTGACACAGGACCAGTGCTGCTATTGCAAGGTCTTCATGCATGTCGATTTCTTTATCATTCAGTCCTGTATAGGACCTTATATAAGCTTTTGATGCATCAAGAATCCTTTGGAGCTCTTCCTCGCTGTAGTCGTCCGCTCTGCAATGTTCTGCAACGATATCCGGAGTGATCTCATTTACTTTCATTTTTTCACAGTCTTTCTTGTAGTTCTTGTTTTCTGCAAATCTGGTTTTGTCTTTTCCGCAGTCTTTTCAGAAATTTCTCTGATATAACCAGCTTCCATCAGATCAGAGATTACAGGTTCAACGCTGTAATCTCTGATTTCTCCTTTTGACATTGACAGAGCTCCGCAGAAGCTGGCCATAGCTTCTATCTTCATCGGTTATTCCTCTCAGCCTGCTGCTTTCATCTTCAGAACTGCGATCTTCTGTTCATTTTCAATCTTGGAATCCATTTCCAGCCATCCAACGACACCAATCGCATGTTCTGTTGCAAACTTCTCTCTCAGAACTTCAATGTTCATGTCTTCTGATACCTTAACCGCCAGACCGCTCATATCTCCATATATGATTGCAGTTTTCCCTGCTGCCATCTTCGGCATATTATCAGAACAGAACACGTCATTGCCAAACAGAGTGTAGCCCCATTTTGCTGTTGCATCCTTCTGTAAAATATAGTCGCCGTCAGAATTTTTCAGCTTTCTGATTGCAGTTCTGGTGGCTTTGTTCATGATCCAGATGCAAGATGGCTGGAATACATCCGGAACAGTTTCCTGCAAGTCGATCAGCTCATCTCCTGTGATCGCGGTACCTGCTGCCGCAGTTACAACCTGTTTCGCCTTAGATACGCCTTCCACTTTATCTGCAGTTCCATTCAGGAGTTCGTTCTCAATCCATCTTGCAATGTTCTCAGCCATTTGGTTTACAACAAAATTGGTGATATCAAACTGAGAATTATTAACAAGAGACTTGGATACTTTTGTCAGTGCCCCTGCAAGGAATCCTTTCAGCTCAATAGATTTGAAATTTCCGGAATTGGATTCAAGTTCGCTAAATTCTGTAGCGTATGCCATTGTGATTGCTGTAGTTTCCTCATTGTAGTAAGGAATGGACAGTGTACCGCCCACGTCATATCTGGTTGCGAGCTGATAAATTGGACAGATTTCGTACACCTTTTTGATGATTTTATTTGCAATAGATGTCGGGATCACTGCTCCATTGTCCCCGGATGTCAGATTTGATGCTCTTTCCTCAGATATAATGCCACGGATGTAGTTCGCAAATGCTCTTTCTTCCTGGTCTTCTGTTTCTTTATTGTCCTTTTCTTCCTGGTCTTCTGTTTCTTCTGGTTTTTTCAGAATGTCCCTGGCTCTCTGTAATGCAGCGATTGTATCATCGATGTCTTTAATTTTCTTTTCAAGATCATCAAAAGACTGCATTTCTTCATCATTCAGTGCTCTTTCTTCCTGCTCAGCTTTGTCTAAGATCTGCTGTAACTGCTGCTCATACTGTGTTCTCTGTTCTGCAAGTTTTTTAAATTTATTCCTCTTATTTTCCTCCTATTTTTTCAGTTTATTAATTCTTTCCTGAAACTTTGTATTATCATATTCCTTTTTCGGTGGAAGGTTCTCTGTATATGTCGTTTCCATACACATCGCCCTGGTTTCCACCTCTTCCTCTGTTCCGGCTCTCACTTCCACTGATGTGGATGAATATACCGGAATTTTATTCATTACAAGTGTAATCTCATCCATGTCGAAGTCTTTTACATGTCTGATAGGCAACTGATTGGCTCTGTCCTCAATAGAATCCACCACATTTTTCATATTGAATGACCATCCCTTCAGTAATCCTTTCTTCGCCCCTTCGATGACCGCTGGGTCGGTTACGACAGATTCTGCTCTGAGCCCTACTTCATCTTCCCTCACGGTCAATGTCCCGTCTGCAGTATCTGCAAGGACGTGTCCTCTGTCATGATCCAGAAGCATCCTGATATCTGCCGCTCTGCTTATTGCACGCTCAAATGCCCTCTGTTCAATCACTTCGATCACTTTCCCGCGTGGTGTAAACACTGGTCGTGATTCTCTTCCGGGTACATTGACATATCCAGAGATATGGAGCCCGTCAGCTCTTAATTCTGCTTTCCTTTGCTTTCCTCCATCCTGTTATTCATTTTGTTCTTTTCCTTTTGTTGTGGAATCTATGAATCCCGTTTGAATGACATCCATATTCTGTACAGCATTGGTGTTCGGTGTATAAACCTGCCCGGTTTCCGGGTTAAGGAGAACGCTGTCAAGCCCAAGTGTAATCCACTTGAATCCGATCGGTTCCAAGTCTTCTTTTTCTCTGACTTCATCAATCTGGAGGAAATTCTTTTCGAGTCCGATCTTGTAAGCCTCGTAACGTTCCTTAATATTTCCTCTGGTCAGTTCTTTCGTATCAAACGACCAGTAATATGTCTCTTTCTCTGATTCCAGGAGCAGATCCCTGTCCAGACTGCACTCTATATCGCTCATCACAATGGTGCAGGTCCGGATGAAACAGTCTATGTCTTTTTCAGTTGGGTTTCCGCTAATCATCCCGTCAGGGATTCCAAACAGCTTGCAAATTTCTGCTGAATTTGTTTTCTTGTTCTCATTCAACTGCATTTCAACAGATGTGTTGGACGATTCCTGGAATTCCATTCCTTCATTCAAAACCACAACTGTTTCTTCTGCATTGCTGTATAATCTTCTGAAAGCAGCTTTTAGTGCGTCCATTGCATCTCTTGTTAATTTCTTCGGAGATTTCAAGAACCCTTTTTTGTTTCCACCCTTTTGTACCAGGCTCTGTTCGTATGTCAGCTCGCTGTATGATACTCCGATAATCAGCTGATTATCGTCCATGACGCTTCTGGAAGTCATACCATCTTTCGTTTTCCTTAGAATTTTAAAAAACTGGTAAGGTCTGTATGATTTTCCCTGTACCAGAATGTCATAATCTTTAAAAATCGGATCTGTATTCTTCATGATGGAAATGTGAGTCTCGTCGACGTAGTGAATGCTCTCAACCTCCGTTCCCGGTTTGTTGATATAAGCATACCCGCCTTTCCCCAGATAGTAATCTTCGATGATCGCTCTCCAAAATTGTGAAGCTGTCAGCGTGTCTCCTGTATCATTGTTCAGGAGAGAGGTTCTTCTGTCTCTGACTTCCCGGACATTTCCTTCCTTGTCTTTCTGATACAGATTGACCGGAAGCAGTGATATTGTTCCTGCGATCAGATTAATGCATGCCTGTACCGCGGGAATTTCCAATGCTTTTTCCTTTGTCATTACATTTTTTCCGAGCAGTGCACTTAAAAGTGCGTCTGATTCCACCTGCTCTGACGGATTCACTATGGTATCTGCCCTTACTTCATGTTTTCTTTTGCCAAACGGCCATATGTTCATTTGTTATCTCCTCTTCTTACGCCGGTGCAATTACGTCTGAACTACAAAATCATCTTCTCCATACAGCAGTTCCTGCTGTAACAGGTACATGGCATTGATCAGTGATACAACCATGTCTACCTTTCCGGATGATTTCTTTTTGTTTACATACAAATTTTTGTTTGTGTCTTCTGTACATCTTGCATTCTGAAAGTTGATTTCAAGCATCCTGTTTGTAGCATACCGAATTTTCTTTTTAAGAATCAGCTCTTTCAACAATTTAGTAGGCATGTGTAGTACCGAGCTATGCTGTTTGATCTCAACGCACTCTATCTCATTCTGTTCCAGTTTCTGAACGGTCGATATTGCATTATATCTGTCATATCCCACCTGCATAACTTCCACTCCATATTTTTCCGGCAGTCCTATAATAAATCGTTCTACGAACCCATAGTCAATAACCTCATCTCCGCAGGCAAAGCATTCACCCTTTCTGATCAGCGCTCGATAATCTACCTTTTCTTTCATGGACTTTTCGTCTATTCTATCCGAAGGAGCGAACCCCCAGACTTTTGCATAGATTGTTCCGTCCTGTTCTGTTACCATTGCAAATGACGTGTTATCGTTTGTCATTGACAGATCCAGTCCACACCATACCTGTTTTCCCTTCCAGAAGTCGTCTGGTAAATCTTCGCTACACATTTTTACTTTCTGGATATCGATATAACCTTCAACTCCCAGTCCCTTATACAGAATATCGTTGTGCTTACAGAGATAATTTTCTCTTTTGTTCTCATACAGGATTGCAAGTGAACGTTTCTTCCTGATTTCTTCAAAAATATACGGATGCGTCACTGCAACCGGATTACTCTGATAGATCACTCGGTCATCTGTCATCCATGTATCTCCATGCTTCAGTTCGTCATCCGGCTCATACAGCAGTGCGAAATACCGCTGATCTTCCAAAAGTCCGTCAAGTGTTTTCTTTGCAATGTCTATTTCGTCCAGCATCACATTGTTATCATTTGGGTACTGGGTACTGATGATGATTCCAAGTTTATTTAAAAGTGTGATCTGAGATGAGCGCATTGCTTCTACTGGATATGCATCTAAGGCTCCAGCTTCGTCAGCCAGAAACGCATTTGCCAGTTTACCATCCATTCCGTCCTGACTGTATGCCAGCGGAGTGTACTCATTATCATTAAGCAGGCATTTAATCTGACTTCGTAAGAGTTTAAATGCCGGTTCATCTTCGTTATAGAGTACCGGACTGACTTTTATGATTTTCCGGATTGCATTCTTCAGCTCTGACGACAGTGCCAGATCCGGTGCAACCGAAAAGAATCTGGAGAAATCCGGCTCTGTCAGCATCAATAGGATAAAAATCACCGCTGAATTGAATGTTTTGAAATTCTTTCTTGCTATTTCAAGCAGAATTGTCACATAGAACCTGCTTTTCCGTTCTGTGTTTCTGCAGAATGTACAGAGTCCTGCGACAATCATGAGCCACGCGTATTCTTCCAGTCCTTCATAGATGCTACATCGTAGGTCCGGATGGATCATTAATTTTAGCAGCTTGCAGATTTTCTCATATTCCTGCTCATCTACATAGGCGTCCGGATTATCTCCATCCGCGATGTGAAGCCAACTTTCAGCCTGTTTTTTTACATATTGGGGGACTTTTCCCCCGTCTTCTTCTACGCACCACTGTGCATAACGATATGCTTTTCCTTCTTTCATCCTCCGAGCGCTTCTCTCAATGGATTACTTTTCTTTGCTTCAGTTTTCGGAACTGATCTAAGAGAAGAAGCAATCGTCATGATGTTCTCTTTTTCGATATCGGAGAGCATCCTTCTCTTTGCCTGCACCTGTCTGTCCAAAGCAATCAGGTTCTTCTGCATTGATGTCTCTGTTTTATAATATTCTCCATATGTCATCTGTTCTGTCTCAAGCAGTTCTTTTTTGTTCTCTTCTAGGTCACAGAGTTGTCTGTAAAACCGTTCTTTTTTCTCTTCAAATTCTTTTGTTTCTGCGTACAAAATGCAGTATCTGTTTATTACAGCGCCGTACATATCATCGAATTTGTCAATTTTTTCAAGCAGTTTTTTCAATCTCAGAAATTCTTTGTGTGCTGTCTCATTTTCTCTGACTTCCGGTCTTTCTTTCAACGGAATCCCTGTAAGCACTGCTTTTTCTGCCTGTTCTCTCTGTCTGAGTTCGCGCTTGGTTCTGTGAGATTTTCCTTCTGACCGGATGATGCTAACTGTCTTTGATGGTGTAGGCCTTGCCTTCTCCCTCCTTCCTTTTAATTTCAAAATGCTGATCTGGGAATAAATTATAAATTGTGGGGCATACGTGGTCGTGGAAATTCTGAATTTTTTCGCTATCGCATGGCGGGGGGTACTATTTTCCCTCTTGATGCCTTGCAATGCTTAAAAGCAGATCCCTTGGAATGCCTCCGGAGTCTGCCAGATCGTGATGTTTATTGCACAGTGATATCAAATTGTAATTATCAAGGCGTTTATCCCAGTCTTCTGCGACTGGTATGATATGATGGACTTCTATGTTCCTTCTATTGAGCTGTGTTACTGTATTGAACATTTTACGTAGGCAGATCTGGCAGAGGTAACAGTCTCTGGTTCTGATCTCTATGCTCTTTCTCTTCCATGCTTCCGTGCTTCGGAAGCCACTTTGGTCTGTTCTTTTCTTTCTACGCACAGGTCTTTTCCCGCAGTCTATCCTGCTGTCGTGGATTCTTCCACAGTACTTACAACTCTTCAGCATATCTGTCTCCTAATAGCGGGAGACGGATTCGAACCGCCATTCCAGGCTAAGGAGGCCTGTAAGTTTCCGTTACTTTATCCCGCGCTATTTTCCATGTAAAAACACTCCGGTCATTCCGGGTTCCTTGTTAATTTCTTTTCATGGACATTCTGGGTTTCGAACCCAGGACCGTCCGGTTATGAGCCGGATGCTCTGACCAGCTGAGCTAAATGTCCGTAGCATAAGAGCCACCTGCTCATAAAGAACAGATGGCTCCTATGTCAAGGAAAATCCATATGAGTCCGGTGTTAAACCGGAGCAGAACATCAGGATTCGAACCTGCGGCTCCATGGCTCACGCTCACTCCCTCTCGGTGAGATGTTCTGGTAAACTACCAGGTGTGTACTGGCAGTCATTCAAGGGAAGGAGAACTCTGTATGATCTTCCACTGAGTTCAGTTTATACTATAACATTTTGAATCGGGACATTTGGGACATTCGGGACAAATTTTAATTTTCTTTGAAAAATCTTTGAAATTCTTTTTTTACGCTCTCTTCTGTGGCTTTTCTTCCCATCTTTCCAGCTACCTGCTGCCACGTCAGTTCTTCAAACACCTTGTATTTTATGATTCTCTGCATTCTTGGAGGAATTGTGTTCAGCCACCCTTCTACTTTTGTCTTTAGCTGCTCTGCCTGCCTTTTTCTCTCTTCCAGTATTTTCTGTTGGTAGCGCAGCTGGCTGTCATCCCTAACAGAGAATGTTGTCCCCTGTACCTTAAAATGTTGTGGATTATAAGGAAACTCAGGGTTGCTTCCAGACACATTTGTCTGTATCACTGTCTTTTTCTTTCTGTTTAGCTTCTTGATTTCCTCTTCTGTTTCTTTGATCAGTTCACAGGCATCTATGTACTGGCTCAAAATATTCTTGTCCATCGGCATCGCTCCCCTTTCCTTCTTTTCACACTTTCAGCCGGGATCTTTGCGGTTCCCGGCTTTCCTTTCAATGTCTTTTATTTTTCATGCCGCTCCATGAAGCATCAGCCACAGTTTTGCGTATCCCGGCGAAATGTATGTACCGTTATCCAGTTGTAATTGTACCACATAGGGATATAATTTTATAACAGTTGCTGTATGGTATATGATTCGTGTGCTGTTTCCATCATCTCTTACCCACGCTTTTAATTTAATCTTTCTGCCTGGGCGGACTTTGAACGTTCTTTTGAGTGTCTTTCTTATGTCTCCCATTCTCATGAGAGGGATGTTGCTTTTGTCGTAATTCATTTTTCTCCTTCCTGACCGATTCGGTCACTTTTTGTTCGTAGAATCTGTATTCCTTGCAATTCGTTCCGGCTGTAACATTTTTGTCTTTGATGATGTGCAATGTTCATCTATTCATCCTCCAGATAGTTTTTCCCGAATATTCCCGTGAATTTATCCCTGCTGCCACACTTCTTCTCAAATGTTCTCTGATTTGTCGCCTTTCTTGTATCTCAGCCAGCAGGCAAAAGCGGATAAAGTCAAATTCCCGAAGCAGATCAGCATCTTTTCTCCTGCTGAGTTTCCGATCAACCATTTCTACTGTGTATTCTCCAAAGATGCGATCACCAGAGGGGAATTATTTACCTGTGCTTTCGAGCATTTTAAGTGTTCCACTACCTCCCCAAACGTTACGTTCTCTATAATCGTTTTTCCCGATCTGTCTTTTACATCATACAGGTTCGAAACCACTGTCTTCGCCTCCTCTCAATGTCCGGCCAGAAATGTGTTCATCATCCTTGCTTTCCATTCCGGAACTTCTTTGGTTTTCCATTTTGCACACCAGTCGTCATCTTCTACCATGCGTCCAATGCGATCGTAGAAACCATTATCATTCTCTTTACAGGTTTCGCATATCTGTTCCTCTCTGCTCATACTACTCATTTGTTTCCTCCTGTACCCTCGAAAGTGGCTCGAATCTTTTCTTCTGCTTTACATTTGGATATTTCTTTCTGTCCAGTGGTCTCACGTTTGGCATATCTGCTCTCCTTAAAACTAATTATTTCTCTTGATCTGGCCAGTATTCCTGTGTGTCCATGAATTTTATTTCTCCCGGATATACCTGTTCTACTTTTCCGTTTTTATATTCCACAATTGCAAGTGTAATATTTGTTTGTCCTCCTGGATGTCCACCCACCAGCGACGACGGTTCAACAACTGTTGCAAGTTCTGTCCATCGGTGAAATATAGCTTCTCTTCCTCTCGCTCGACACAAACGGTGTTTTCGCAATTTTTCATAATGCTCTTTTGTGGTAATCACATAGCCGTTGTCTGTCGTAATCTCTGTATTACTGCATAGGAATGGCTTCTGTGCCACATTGTCAATTAATTTCTTAACGTCGTTAATGTCCATCATGTTTGTGATCCTCCATGATAAAATTTTTTCCGAATATCTTCATAAACTCTTCCCTGCTGCCGAACCAGTCCTCAAAAGCTCTCTGCCCCTCTTCATGCAGCATATCCATGACCTTTTGATTTGAATGTACTGCCTCCGGCCCTGTCCCTGCCAGGTGATGCACATTGCAGAGATATACTTTCAGTCCATAGTGTCCTGAATGTGTCCGATTCGGACACCCTCCGAAAATGTGATGCTCC
>OGCQ01002137.1_pt1 | contig 21191 bp, 19 predicted proteins | sample 1570161 | NCBI WGS metagenome assembly OGCQ01 (sample SAMEA4384402, study PRJEB24528) | human gut metagenome
TTTTCGACAAAGCCACAGACGAGCTCGCCGTCGTGCGCGACCGCCGCTATCTCGTGCCTATTTTGGGCCGCGATGCGGTCTTCGGCGCAGACGAGGAGATCGACGTTGATGACGCCGCGTACAGCTTCTCCGTCGCCATTAAGAAGGTGCAGTTCGAGGGCGAAGACGTGTTCTGGAACGGCAGTGCCTCACTACTGTTTGAAAATCTCCCCGAACAGGCGAAAATCGCGGACGTCATGGAGGACGAAGACCTCCGCGCACAATATCAGCGCGATTTCACCGAAATGGCAGAGGATAAAGAAGCTGCGGCGCAGTTCGTCCCGCAGGAATACAAAGACCTCTGGATGTGCGCCTGCGGTGAAGTGAACCACAAAGATGAAGAAAAATGCGCCGCCTGCGGTGCCGAGTACGGGCCCCAGCACGCACTGTTTGAAGACGAGGAAAAGCTGAAAGAAAACCTCGAAGCCTATAACAAGGCTGAAGCTGAAAAGGCCGAGGCCGCCCGCATCGCCGCGGAAAAGAAAGCGGCAGAGGAAAAAGCCGCCGCCGAAGCTGCCGCCCGCAAAGCGGCAGAGGAAAAGGCTGCCGCTGAGGAAGCTGCCCGCAAAAAGCGGCTCCACCGCAAAATTTTCCTGTCCATTTCCATTCCGCTCGCCGTCCTCATCGCCGCGTTCATCGTGGTGCTCATCGTCTACATCATCCCGCAGAACCACTATAACGATGCCGCCGCCTTGCTCGAAGCTGGCAAGTATGACGAAGCCATCACCGCGTTTACGGCGCTCGACGGATACAGCGACAGCGCCGCCCGCATCACGGAGGCAGAGTACAAAAAAGCCTGCGACCTGCTCGAAAACGAGAAATTCGCAGAAGCCATCGAAGCCTTCACCGCCCTCGGCGATTACGAAGACAGTAAAGATCGGATCACCGAGGCCGAGTACCGCCGCGCCGTAAAGACGTTTGAAAGCGGCGCATACGAAGACGCGTTAAATCTCCTTGAGCCCCTCAAGGATTACAAGGATGCCGCCGAAAAAATCGAGACCTGTCACTATGAGCTCGGCATGAAGGCCCTCGAAGCGGATAACTTAAAGTCCGCCGCCGCGCATTTTAAAGAAGTCAACGGGGAGCAGAATAAGAAAATGCAGGCCGCATTCTGTGATAAAGGCATCGCGTTCTACGAAAAGGGCGACGAAGAAAAAGCGCTTACCTATTTTGAGTATGTCACCGATAAAGACCTTCTCCCGAAGATTGACGCCGCCTACTACGCGCAGGCGTTAAAGCTCGTCGAAGACGGCGAGTACGACAAGGCGACCGAAATTTTCGCAAAGCTCGGCGAATATGAAGACTGCCCGACGCAGCTTCTGCGCATCCACGCGCTGAAAGCGGAGCAGTATTACAACAACGCCGATTACGAAAACGCCATCGCGGAGTTCAAGGCCGCCGGCGATTACGGCGACGCCGCCTCCCGCGTCACGGAGGCGACTTACCGTCTCGGCGCACAGCAGCTCGCAAACGGCGAGGTGCGCAAAGCCTACGATACGCTCTATCCCATCCGCAGCTACGACCCCGCCTATATGCTCCTCGTCTCCAATTCGCAGTTCTATATCCAGATCTACGACGTAGGCGCCGGCCCCAACCCCTTAAACGAAAACTAATCCCAAACCCAAGCGCCCGCAGAGTCATCTTCTGCGGGCGCTTTTTCTATCCTATATTCAAATTTCGAAGCTTGGGGTAAGTGATAGGCCAAAATTAAAATTTATAGGAGCATTTAAATGGATCTCCGTCTTTTTCCGTGAGCTCGTATGAACGATGTATTCAAATCCCGCGTCGGTCAGTTTGATTTGGTTAAGGGCATCAGAGGGGTCTGTAACAGAAACGTCCTCGCCCACAAACCCGCGGCAATACAAATAATGCAGCACGCCCTTAAGGTCTTTGTCTGTTTGGCAGAGCCTACGCGAAAAGACATAACTGGGGTTATTTTTGAATTTCAAAATTTGAAGCAGAAAAGTCCGTATTTCTTGCTCTGAGGGAATAAACGGCGTCTCGTTCGGTATTACGAACATTCTGCCTTTTTTCACTACACCGGGTATCATGCCGGCTTTTATTCGCTTATAAAGCTCTTTCTTTTCCAGTCCAAATTTTTCACATGCTTCGTTTGTAGTCATATTCATTCTCCCACTTTAGGCAAGTCTTTGCGTAAACACACCCAACTGTAATATATGTAATTTGTTTTCTTTGTGTGGTTGCCCGGTTCATATGTACAGCGAACACATGTGGGGTCAGAATAATCATAAGTGGTTATTGTGTGGACAGGTGTGTCACCGTCACTCTTGCGAATATCTTCTATCATGTGACCGTCATCGTCATATTTATAGGTGTGAGTAGTAGTGCTGGAGTTTTTATCATTGGTTTCTTTTTCTTCTATCACATTGCCGTTTTTATCGTATTTGTATGTTGTAACAGATGTGGCGGTTGAGTCATCCCAATAGGGGTAAGTGTGTGTCCTTTTAATTACTTGACCATCTGAATTATGTTCGTACTGATAGTAATGATCTTCAACGGTATCAGAAATACTGCTTTTTATCCTTTCGTGAACAATCTCGCCGTTTTCATAGAATAATTCGGATTCTCTACCGTTAGTTGTAGTCCTACTTGAAGGCGTGCCGTCTTCATTTTGATATTCGTAATAGTAAGTTCCGTCAAAATAGGGCTTGAATTCCGTAGGCGAGCTAATATAAGCAAAATCGACTTTTTCATTTTCATCGGTCTTAGCCGTTTGTAAAAGGAAGAACTTGTCCAGCCAATCATCTGCCTTTTTATAGCCTTTAATGGACTCCAAAAGCGAATAAATTGAATCGGAATCGGAGAAATAGCCGGAAGATATAATATATGTTTCTTCAGAGTTATAAACATTTGCCAGCTGTAAAGCCTGTTGATAAACAGACTCTTTCCACATCTCCTCTGCGTTTGGGTAGTCCCCAAGTCCTTTGAAAATATCGGCAGCTGTCTCGTAGCACGTTTGGTCAAAAAAGCCCTGCGCCTGCATGAATTTTATTTCTTTAATTTGGTCTTCACTGTCCTTATAACCGTGAACGGATTCAAGTTTTGAGATGGCTTTGTCATAACTTCCGCTTGCTTTTAAGTTGAGTCCCTCTTGGTAGTCCGTTTCTAAACGTACCTGTTCTCTTAACTTTACACATTCACTTATTTTGTCTTTTGCATCCTTATAATCTTCTATTGCTTTAAAAGCGGAAATAGCTTTGTCATATTCTTTATTTTCCATCAAAACTACCGCATCCTGATAAGCGGCTTCCAAACGCGCCTGTTCTTTCAGCTCTGCACATTCTCCAATTTTCTCCGGTGCGTCTTTGTAGTCGCCCATTTCTTCAAACGCGGCAGTTGCCTCATCAAAGCTGCCTTTTTCCATCAGTGAAACGGCGTGGCTGTACTTGATAAACGGAACCAAATAGGTGACGGTCGGATAGATCGAAAGCGCGATGAGCACAACTGCGGCTGTGCAGATGATGATCCGTTTTTCCGTTTTGGATAAGCCGAGGGATCTCTTTTTTGCCTTTTTATCCATGGTATACACTCCTCCTGTGCCCGTTTGAAATTTTGTCGAACATGAGCACTTTTTATCAATATAACACATTTGTGTTCAATTGACAACATATGTGTTCAAAATATTTGTGAAGTTCCTTTATTCTTGACATAAAGGAGCTGATTTTTCATGTTAGACGCAATTATTGTAGGGCAGGTCATTCAAAGAGTTCGCGAGGAAAAACGAATGTCGCAGGAGCTCGTCAGCGGGCTGGCGGGGATAGGGCGCACGCATTTAAGCGCTATCGAGCGCGGCGAGCGCAAACCCACATTGGAAACCTTCTATAAACTCAGCCTTGCCATGGGCATCCGCCCCAGCGCCCTGCTGAAAGAGATCGAAAACGAGGTGGAGCTGCAAAAGGCGGAATAAAGGCATCTTTTTTAGGCAATAACCTAACAAAAAGCGACCCCAGTGTGGTTTTTCTACACCGGGGTCGTTTCATATCAAGCTTTACTTTCTGAAATTCCCGCGCAGCAGCATGGCGGCGTGCTCGCGGCGGAGCTCCTCGCACAGTGCGTAAAGGCTCCACTTGTTGTTGTACTCCGTGTGTACGGCTTTCAGCGGAATGGGCGCGATACCCGCTTTTTTGTACGCCGCAAGGAACACGTCCAGCATCTCACCCGCAAAGCCGGAAAAAATCAGCACCTCCGGCAGCTTGTAGCCCGCCGGGGCTTTCTGCACGTTCGCGTTCACTTTCTCGCCGCACAGCGTTGCAACTGCGCGGTCACGGTCGGCGTTCGTCAGCCGTCTTGCCGTCAGGTGCAACTCTCTGCACAGCGCGGAAAGCTGCTTTTCCTTCGCAGCGTCTTCAACATGGTATAAAACAAGAGCCATACGTTTCTCCTTACTCTTCACACAGCGGGCGGAACAAGTCGCCGCGGCGCTTCATCATGCGGTAACGGAGGATCATCATAATCAACACCCCAAAGCGTGCCGCAGATTCGATCACGTTCACCGTGAAGATTGCCGTGTCGTTCGCGCCGAGCGCCGTGTAGACCGAAACGCCGAAGAACGGCAGAAGCGAGTTGCTCAGCGTCACAAACAGCGGGTAAATGCTGATGATAAGCGCGCGGTTCTTTTTCGGCGTCGCCTGCAAAAGTAGCTGTACCACGCACATGTTCGTCGCACCCTGCGGAATGTTGCCGATGAGCGCCAGAATCATAAAGTACGGCATACGCGCGCTTTGCGGCAGCAACGTCATAGAAGCCACCGTAATGGGGCAGAGCAGCAAGCCTGCGCATACAAAAATGATTGTAAAATGTTCGGATTTGCGGCGGCACAGTTTCGAGAAAAAGCCGATGAAGATCATCTGGCAAATGGAACACAAAGCCTGAAAAAAGCTCAGCTGCGCTTCGTTCATACCGGCATATTTTGTCTCCGCTATGTACCAAAGGCTCCAGTCCAGGTGCCACGAAAGGTAAAACAGCATGATGCAGATGAAAAAGCCGCGGAACGGCTTGCTGCGTACCATCTGGTTCAAAGCTTCCGGGAACATTTTCAGTCCCATCTCCTGCTTTTCTTCCGCCTTGCGCGGCGGACAGGGGATGCGGCGCAGCACAAGCGCCTGCAAAAGCATGCATACGCCTGCAATATAAAAGAAAATGCGCAGCACAATGAGCTTTCCCTCGGTGTCCGGCATCAGCGTCATGATATTGCCGCACAAAAGCGGCACCACAATGCCCACAAAGAACAAACACCGGCTGCGGAACGTGAACACGCTGTTGCGCAGGCCCGGCTCCACCGCGTCACCGAAGAATGTCTGCCACTGCGCGTTATACAGCGCAATGCCGCCCACCGTCATGCCGAGAAACACAAAAAATGCCGTCATGCGGTGCTCGCCGAACAGCGGCACAGAGCCGTAAGCAAAATACGCCGCGCTCAAAAACAGCGCCAGTACGAACGGCACCGTGCGGCTCGTCTTCGTACGGTTCGCAAGGAATCCCACCGGAATCATACAGATGCCCGCCACCATGTTCGGCACCATCTGCACAAGGCCGATCTGCGTGTCCGTCGCGCCAAGATTCGTCGCATACAAATTGTTCGCCAGCGTGTAAAGCGAAACGGCATACTGCAATAAAAAGCCCTCAATGCCGAAAAGGCACAGCATGCGCAGTTTCGGATCAGACTGCAGCGATTTGACCGGATGAAATGTAAATTTACCCATAGATGTTCTCCCCTGAGAAAAATAAGCGGCGCACCGAATACACGCGCCCTATCCATTATAAACGAAAACCGGGCAAAGACAAGCCTTACCCGGAATTTTCATCGTTTTATTTTTTGTAAACGCATTTGCCGCCCAAATACGTCGCCTCGGCTTCAATACGGTGCAGCGTGTTGGCGTCCGCCTTGAACGGATCTTCGGAAAGCACCACAAAGTCCGCAAGCTGTCCGTTTGCAATCTCGCCCTTTATGCCTTCCTCAAAAGATGCCACCGCGCCGCTTTTTGTAAACGAGTCGATGGCCTCCCGTACCGTCAGCGCTTCCTCCGGGCGATACGGTGCGTTCGTTGAGCCAATGCTTCGCCGCGTTACCGCGCACTCCATACCGCGCATCACGTTCGGCTCCTCCACCGGCGCGTCCGAGCCGTTCGAGAACGGAATGCGCGCATTCAGAAGCGTCTTAGCCGGGTAACTCGTGCTCGCCAATTCATCGCCCACACGCTCGCGCACAATGTGCGTGTCGTAGTCGAGGAAGATCGACTGCAAATTCACGCGCAGCTTTAATTTCTTCATGCGCTCAATCTGGTCACGCCGCACAATCTGGCAGTGCACGATGCCATGTCGGTGGTCGTCGCGCGGGTGCTCATGAAGCGCCTTTTCGTAAGCGTCCAATACGTTGTCGAGCGCCCCGTCGCCGATGGCGTGTACCGCAACGGAAAGTCCCTTTTCGTTCGCAAGAGAGATAAGCCCGTTCAATTCCGCATTCGTGTATAGCGGAATGCCGCGTGCGTTCTCATCGTCTGCATACGGGCGGCTTAAACACGCTGTGCGTGCGCCGAGTGACCCGTCCGAGATGATCTTCAGCGGTCCCGCGCGGAACATATCGTCTTCAAAATACGCATCGCCGCTCTCGATATATTCAGAAAGCGCCTCTACGTTCGTAAACTGTGCCTGCTCATTCACGCGCACCGTCATCAGCCCCGGCGTTCTCAAAAGCTTCTGCACCGTCTTGTACGGCACACCGGGGAACGTCTCGTAGTCGTCGCTTTGGCAAGAGGTGATGCCGTAACGGTTCAGCCGCTTGCAGGAGGCGCGCAGCATTGCACACAGCTGCGCCTCATCCGGCTCCGGAATGCCCGCGTACACCACCGCTACGGCGTTTTCAAAAAACTGCCCGTTCGGCTCGCCGTTTTCATCTAAAGCAAAGCTGCCGCCCGCCACTTGCGGCGTGTCCTTCGTAATGCCCAACACTTCCAGCGCCTTCGAGTTCACTACGCAGATGTGCCCGCACGCCCGCGTAATGCAGATCGGGTGCTCGGTCGAAACAGCGTCTAAGTCCCATCGTGTCGGAAAGCGGCGCTCGTCTGCAAAATAATCGTGGTTAAAGCCGCGCCCCTGCACCCACGTGCCGGGTGTTACGCCCGTTTCCTTTATATAGGTGCGCAGACAGTCGAGCATCTCCTTTAAAGACGTCGTGTGCGCGCCGAGGTTCGCCATTGTCAGTACATTGCCGAGGTTCAGCACATGCATGTGTGAGTCATTAAACCCCGCGCAGACGAATTTTCCGTCTAAATCGACTACTTCATCTGCCGTGGCTTTATCTGTCTCGCCCACAAAGCAGAATTTCCCGTTTTCCACCGCAAAATCCGTCACAAAGCCGTTTCCCGTGTAAACCGTGCCGTTTTTATAAACCGTCCGCATATTGTCTCCCCGTTTCCATCTGTTTTCTCCAGTATAAAGCAAGGGGAAAGCCACTGTCAAGTTGAAAAAGCCTGACTTTTCCCGCGCGCCGTTCCATCTTATCTTTAATTTGTAAAGAGAAAAATAGCGCACGGCATAATGAAATTCCATACGGCTTACTAAAATATCAAAAATGAAATAGTAGATATGTCAATATAACATTTTACAATTCGATTTAATGTGCGTATAATACAGATGCTTCCAAATACAGTTTACAAAAAAGTAACAGGATATTTGGTCAATGTCAACAAAAACGTGTGCTCTTGTGACCGTGTCTTGTTGTTGCTTTTCACAGCGGCGAAAGATGCGGTCGTGTGCCCTTTTGGGGCGCAGCGCTGAAGGGGGAATTTTTGCCCGGTGATATTGAAATGGAAGGCAAAATTTTGAGAAAGAAAGGGAAAAACAATGAAAGCAAAGAAAACAAAGCTGGCTTTGTGGATCTGCGCTATTGTGGTGCTGCTCGTCGCAAGCATTCTGGTTCCTTCGGTGCAGAAGACCGAAACGATTCAGGTGACCATGCGTGACGCGGTTCTGCATGAGACGAACAGAATCAGCCTCTTCGGCATCAAAGATGTCAACCCGGCGTTGATCTCCGCCATGGTGGTCTCGGGCATCTTGCTGGTGTTTGCGGTCATCGTGCGCATTTTCGTCATTCCGCGCTTTAAGATGGTGCCCGGAAAGTTCCAGATGCTCCTTGAGCAGGCGGTAGACCTGTTCGACGGCATGGCTAAGTCCAACAGCCCGGGGCGCAGCGGCTTCCTCGGTGCGTACATCTTCACGGCCGGCGCGTACATTTTCATCGGTACGCTCTTTGAGCTGTTCGGCATTCAGGCTATCACAACGGAGGGTTCGCCCATCACGCTTCCGGCGCCGCTGTCCGATGTCAACGCCGCCATCGCCATGGGCTGCTTCTCGTACCTCGTCATTCTGGGCGGCGGTATCGCGTATAACGGCTTCAAAGGCGTGGGCAGCACTTTAAAGGAGTTCTCGCTGCCGATTTCCATGAGCTTCCGTCTGTTCGGCGCGCTTTTAAGCGGCTTGCTCGTTACGGAGCTTGTGTATTATTATGTGAATCTGAGCTTTGTGCTGCCGGTCATCGTGGGCGTTATGTTCACGCTGCTGCACGCGCTCATTCAGGCATATGTTTTGACGATGCTCGTCGCGCTCTATTTCGGCGAGGTTTCCGAGAAGCAGGAACCGAAAAAGAAAAAAGTAAAAGCAGAAGCTGAAAATTAACCTACGGAGGGAAAATATCATGAACGCAAAACAGAGAAAGTTAAAGAAGCTTGCCATCATTCTGCTGGCAGTCATCGCCATCCTCGCCATCTCCATTCCGGTATTCGCCGCAACAAACGGCGATGCCGCAACCACCACGGCAACAGCCGAAACCGCAGTAGAAGCTGCAGCCACCACCGCAGACAGCACAACTGGCCTTAAGGCACTTGCTTCCGCTATTGCAGTCGGTATTGCAGCCGCCGGCGGTGCAGTCGGTATGGGCCTCTCCGCAGGTAAGGCTGTTGAGGGCATCGCACGTCAGCCGGAGGCTGAAAGCAAGATTCGTACCACCCTCATGCTCGGCCTCGTCTTTATCGAGACGGCCATCATTTATGCCCTGCTCGTTGTTATCCTCATCATCTTCGTCCTGTAAAGGAGAGTGCAGATCGTGAACATCCCACTGAATATTGATTGGCAGCAGATTTTGCTGCATGTACTGAATTTCGTCATTTTGTTCGGCGGCCTGTATTTCCTTTTGTACAAGCCGGTCAAGAACTTCATGGCAAAGCGCGAAGCGCATTATGCCGAAATGGCACAGAAGGCCCAAAGTGAACTCGATTCCGCCGAAAAGATCAAGGCGGATTATCAGGAGCAGCTCAAGTCCGTTGAGGGCGAGATCAGCGCAAAGAGAACCGAAGCGCAGAAAGAGCTCGACCGCAGCGTACAGCAGCAGCTTTCCGATGCCCATGCACAGGCGGATAAGATCGTTGCCGATGCGCAGAAGGATGCCGCTCGTGTACATGATAAGATGATCGCAGACGCACAGAAGGAGCTTACCGAGCTCGCTATGGAAGCGACCAAGAAGCTTGTTTATAAAGACGGCGATCCGTATGACGCGTTCCTCGATCAGGCAGAGAGGGGAGAGCCGAATGCGTAATGCAGATGAAAAGGCCGTAGCCGTTCTCCGCGGCAGCCGCCGCCCGGATGCCGAACAGGAAAAACGCTTTGCGGAATTCCTGCTGCGTACCTATGGCTGTGAGATTCCGCTCACCTTTGAAGAAGATAAAATGCTGAACGGCTTCACGCTTACCGTCGGCACCGATGTGTACGATTGGAGCCTCAAAAGCCGTCTGCGCCAGTTTGAAGAAAAGCTAAAGGCGTTAAAGTCCGGCAGCGATTCCGTCATTCCGCTGATGAAGGAAGCCGTTGAAGATTTTACCCCATCCGCAGAAGCGGAAGAGACCGGTACGGTTCTCACCGTTGGCGATGAGATCGCCGTTGTCAGTGGCCTTGAGCATGCCGCCTACGGCGAGATTCTCCTGTTCTCCTCCGGCGTTAAGGGCATGGTGCAGGACCTGCGCCGCAATGAGATCGGCTGCGTCCTCTTTGGCGACGATGCCGAGATCACCGAGGGCAGCCTTGTGCGCAGAAGCGGCAAGACCGCCGGCATCCCGGTCGGCGACGGCTTCCTCGGCCGTGTTGTCGATGCACTCGGCACGCCGATCGACGGCAAGGGCGACATCAGCGCCGAGGGCTACCGCCCCATCGAGTGCCCCGCACCGGGCATCATCGACCGCCAGCCGGTCAACGCGCCTATGGAAACCGGCCTTCTCGCCATCGATTCCATGTTCCCGATTGGCCGCGGTCAGCGTGAGCTTATCATCGGCGACCGCCAGACCGGTAAAACCGCCGTCGCGCTCGATACCATTTTGAACCAGAAGGGCAAGAACGTCGTTTGCATCTATGTCGCCATCGGTCAGAAGTCCAGCTCCGTTGCACAGCTTGTGGAGACCTTAAAGCGCCGCGGCGCCATGGATTACACCATCGTCGTCAACGCATCTGCCAGTGACTCGGCTTCCTTGCAATACATCGCACCGTATGCCGGCTGCGCACTCGGCGAGTACTTCATGTATCAGGGCAGAGATGTCCTCATCGTGTACGATGACCTTTCAAAGCACGCCATTGCGTACCGTGCACTGAGCCTGCTTTTGGAGCGTTCCCCGGGTCGTGAAGCGTATCCTGGTGACGTTTTCTACCTGCATTCCCGTTTGTTGGAGCGTTCCGCGCATCTTTCCGATGCCCTCGGCGGCGGCAGCATGACGGCATTGCCGATTGTTGAAACGCAGGCGGGCGACGTTTCCGCTTACATTCCGACGAACATTATTTCCATCACAGACGGTCAGATCTTCCTTGAGAGCGACCTGTTCTTCTCCGGCCAGCGTCCGGCAGTCAACGTGGGTATCAGCGTATCCCGTGTAGGCGGCGACGCCCAGACCAAGGCCATGAAAAAGGCAGCGGGCGGCATCCGTCTGGACCTTGCCCAGTACCGCGAAATGGAAGTCTTCACCCAGTTCTCCAGCGACCTCGACGAGACCACAAAGCGTCAGCTCACCTACGGTCAGAGCCTTATGCGTCTGCTGCGTCAGCCGCAGTACCATCCGATGAGCCAGCACGATCAGGTCATCACGCTCGTCTCCGCCCTGCACCACGTCATGCAGGACGTCCCGCTTGACGATATGGGTCGTTTCCACACGGAGCTCATCAAGTACGCCGAGGAGAATATGAGCGATGTCTGCCGCCGTGTCGATACCACCGGTCAGCTTTCCGACTCCGACCGCGAAGAGATTTTGAAAGTCGCGAAGGAATTCCTCGAAAAGTACAAGGCGGAAAACCCGCAGAACGCGTAAGCGCTCGGAAAGGCGGTTTTCGCTATGGCTAATACAAAAGAGATTAAAACCAGAATCGAAAGCGTTAAGGATACGCGTAAAATCACGAACGCCATGTACCTTATCGCTTCCACAAAGCTGCGCAAAGCACGCAACGATCTGGACCGCACGCGCCCGTATTTCGAGGCGCTGCGCACGGAGATCAAGCGTATCTTCCGTACCCAGAACGACGTGGACAGCCGCTACTTCTATCCCCCCGAGGGCGAGCCGCCGCTGGAGGGCACCTACGCGTGCCTCGTCATCACGGCGGATAAGGGCCTCGCGGGCGCATACAACCAGAACGTCATCAAGGAAGCTATGCACATGCTCGATGAGCATCCCGACACGAAGCTCTACGTTGTAGGCGAATACGGCCGCCACTTCTTTACGCAGCACAATATCCCCATGGAGCACAGCTTCCTCTATACGGCACAGAACCCCACCATGCAGCGCGCGAGAGAAATTTGCGACATCCTGCTTGAGGGCTACGACCGCGGGGATTTTAAGAAGATTTTTGTCATTTATACCGATATGGAGAACAGCCTCACGTCCTCTGCACACTGCACGCGTCTGCTGCCGTTCCACCGCGCTTATTTCCAGACGGATACGGTGGAAAAGGCGGTCACCACGCCGTTCGAGTTTGTACCCTCCGTGCAGGCGGTTCTCAACAACATCATGCAAAGCTACGTTTCGGGCTTTATTTACAGTGCCCTCATCGATAGCTTCTGCAGCGAGCAGAATGCCCGCATGACGGCGATGGATTCCGCCAACAGCAACGCGGAAAAGCTCCTCGCAGAGCTTTCCTTGCAGTATAACCGCGTGCGTCAGGCTGCCATCACGCAGGAGATTACAGAGGTCTCCGCCGGTGCGAAGGCACAGCGTCAAAAACACAGGAAGGAAGCGTGAACAACGTGAATACAGGTAAGATCGTACAGATCTCCGGCCCGGTCATCGACGTACAGTTCGAGTCCGGCGTTCTGCCGAAAATCAGAGAAGCCCTTTCGCTTACCGTGGACGGACGGCGGTATGTGATGGAGGTTGCCCAGCATGTGGGTGACAACACGGTCCGCTGCGTCATGCTTTCCGGCAGTGAGGGTCTTTCCCGCGGTATGCAGGTTGAGGCTCCGGGCAAAACCATCGAAGTGCCGGTGGGCGAAAACACGCTCGGCCGCATGTTCAACGTGCTCGGCGATCCCATCGACGGCGGCGAAGCCGTTCCCGCAACCGAGCCGCACAAAAGCATTTACAGAAAAGCTCCGTCGTTTGACGAGCAGAACCCGGCCGTCGAGATCCTCGAGACCGGCATCAAGGTCATCGATCTTCTGGAGCCGTACCCGAAGGGCGGCAAAATCGGTCTGTTCGGCGGCGCAGGCGTCGGCAAGACCGTCCTTATCCAGGAGCTCATCCACAACGTCGCCATGGAGCACGGCGGTTACTCCGTGTTTACCGGCGTTGGCGAGCGCAGCCGTGAGGGTAACGACCTCTGGCGTGAAATGCGTGAAAGCGGCGTCGGCGATAAAACGGCGCTCGTCTTCGGCCAGATGAACGAGTCCCCGGGCGTGCGTATGCGTGTCGCCCTCTCCGGCCTCACCATGGCAGAGCATTTCCGTGACGAAGAGCACAAGGACGTCCTGCTCTTCATCGATAACATCTTCCGTTTCGTGCAGGCAGGCAGTGAGGTTTCCACGCTTCTCGGCCGTATGCCTTCCGCCGTCGGTTATCAGCCGACCCTCGCAAACGAAATGGGCGAGCTGCAGGAGCGCATCACCTCCACAAAAGACGGCTCCGTCACCTCGGTTCAGGCCGTTTACGTGCCTGCCGATGACCTTACCGACCCGGCCCCGGCCACAACGTTCGCCCACCTCGACGCTACGACCGTTTTGAGCCGTAAGATCGCCGAGCAGGGTATTTACCCCGCCGTTGATCCGCTGGAGTCCACCTCCCGTATCCTCGAAGCCGATGTTGTCGGCGAGGAGCACTACCGCATCGCACGTGAAGTGCAGGAGACCCTCCAGAAGTACAGCGAGCTGCAGGACATCATCGCCATCCTCGGTATGGACGAGCTTAGCGACGAAGACCAGCTCACCGTGCAGCGCGCGAGAAAGATCCAGCGTTTCCTCTCGCAGCCGATGCACGTCGCAGAAAAGTTCTCCAGCGTGCCGGGCGTTTACGTCCCGCTCAAAGAGACGCTGCGCGGCTTCAAGGCCATCGTAGACGGCGAAATGGACCAGTACCCCGAGGCGGCGTTCTATAACGTAGGTACGCTCGAGGACGTCATCGCGAAAGCGAAGCAGTTAGAGGCGGAGGCGATCTGATGCGTACATTTCAGATGCACCTGCTTGAAGCCGATAAGGTCTTTTTCGAGGGCGAGTGCGAGTCGCTTGTCGTGCCCACAACGGTCGGCCAGTACGGCATTCTGGCGGGTCACAGCAATATGATCTCCGCCGTCGTGCCGGGCGTGCTCTCTTACCGCGCACCGGGTAAGGAGTGGCGCACCGCTGCCGTTTCCGCGGGCATGGTGAAGGTCGAGGGCAACGATGTCCTCGTGCTTGTAGACTCCGCCGAGTACCCGGAAGAGATCGATGCCAAACGTGCACAGCGCGCCGCCGATGAGGCGAAGGAGGCCATCCTCCAAAAGCGCAGCGTGCGCGAATACCGTACCGCGCAGGCGAACCTTGCCCGCGCCATCAACCGCCTGCGCGTCAAGAAAAACGCGAGATAAGGCGGCAAAAACCACACCGAATTTCCAAATATGCAAAAAGCGTTCCGAGCATTCGGGGCGCTTTTTGCATATTTCACACAAAGGGTTTGCTTTTTTCATGAACTTTCGAAATTTCACAAAAACTGCGGTACAAAACAGCGGAATGTGCTATAATGAACGCGAATACCGGCGGAAAAGTACGCCGGAAAGTTGTATTGAAATTCAGTTTAAAGGAGTCAAAAGCATGATCAAAGTCGGTTTTATCGATTACTATTTAGACGAGTGGCACGCCAATAACTACGTTCACATGCTGCACGATTACTCAAACGGCGAGGTAGAAGCCGTGTACGCCTGGGCTGAAATCGACAGCCCCGAGGGCGGCCTCACAACGGACGCATGGTGCGAAAAATACGGTCTCACCCGCATGATGACGCAGGAGGAGCTCATCGAAAAGAGTGACGTTCTGCTCGTGCTCGCCCCGCGCGACCCGAAAAAGCACGAAGAACTCGCAAACCTCGCGCTGCGCTCCGGCAAGCGCTGCTATGTGGATAAAACCTTCGCGCCGGATCACTTCGCTGCAAAGCGTATGCTCGACCTTGCCGAGCAGAGCGGCACGCCGTGCTGGTCGTCTTCCGCGCTGCGTTTTGCGGAGGAGTATCAGGCAGCGGATAAAACGAACATCAAAGGTGTCAATGCATGGGGTCCGAACGGTTTTGAGGATTACGCCATTCACCAGCTGGAGCCGATCTTCATGATGATGCAGGCTCCCGCGACGGAAGTCATGCACCTGACAAACGACGAGGTGTATACCGGCGTTCTGCGCTTTGCGGACGGCCGCACCGCAACGCTTTCCGGCTACGCAAAGGGCTCGCCGTTCATGATGAACATTGCGCGCTCCACAGAAAATTCCGTACTGGAAATTCGCTCCGATTACTTCCGCCACTTCATTGAGGCGCTCGTCGAGTTCTTCAAAAACGGCACCATTCCTGCCCCGCACAGCGAGACGCTCTCCATCATCAGCGCCTGGGGCGCCCTTATGGAAGCCGAAAAGACCCCCGGCATCTGGGTCAAAGTCCCAAAGGACTGAGTTTGTCGCTGCAAAAACCGCCACAACGCACGCATCTTTGACTGCAAAAGGCTTCTTCCAAAAGCGCGGCTATGCGGCCATTAAAGAACAACAAGTAGAGCGTTACGGCGTCTGGCTCACGAATTTCGTTATGATAAAAACGATATGAAAAAGATAGTCTTTCTAAGCGAAACGAACGCTTTGGAAGACTATCTTTTTCTATGCGTGCGAAAATGTACGTTTATTTCTTCGGTTTCGGCGCGGCGGGGTCGGTGAGTTCGGGGAGCGCGCCGCCGGAGACCGCCCAGAAATATAAACTCGCGATGCTGCAATACGGCGAAAAACGTTTGCGGTACCGCTCGAACCGTGCGCGGTCGATCTCCTTGTGGCGGTAGACCATGCGCATGCCGCGCAAAATGGCGAGGTCGCCGTAGCTGAACACATTCGGGCGCTGCAGGCAGAATAAAAGCAGCATTTCTGCTGTCCATACGCCGATGCCCTTGAGCGCGCTGAGCTCGAGGATGACCTCTTCATCCGGCTTTTCGCCGATGCTGATTAAATCAAATTCGCCCGTATGCACCTTTTTTGCGAAGTCCGTGATGTATTCCGCCTTGCGGAACGAAATGCCGAGCGACTGCAAATTTGCTTCGCCATAGCCCAAAACGTGTTCGGCATTGACCGTGCCGAGGGCACTCTGCACGCGCGCCCAAACGGTTGCCTGCGCCTTTGTGGAAATCTGTTGCCCCACGATGTGGTGTATCACGGCGGAAAAAAGGTCGTCGTCCACGGCGCGCTCAATGTGCCCCACGCGGTTGATGACCGCCGAGAGCTTCTTGTCCTTTTTCCGTAAATAAGCGAGCTCTTTTTCGCCGTACGGAAAGTACTTTACGTCATCCATCAATCGATCTCTCCCGGAGTGCGCGATTTGATCATCGCTTCCAGCTTTTGCAGCTCGGTAATCTCTTGCGGGGTCAGCTTTTCCGGGTAGCCGGTCTCGAGCTTTTCGAGCATGGCGCGCATTTTGTAGGCTTCGGCGGGCTGACGCAGAATTTCGCGCTCGCTTTTAATCTGTTCCCGCGCGGCGACTTCGTCGATGATCTGCTGCATGTAGCGGTATAAGTTGCTCCGTTCTGTATAATCAGCGGGCGCATAGAAATTTAATCGGTTGTCGTTATACAGCTTGTATACTTTGGCGCGGTTATTTTTCTCCGGGTCGTATACGCCGACGGAGTAGCCGCCTTTGCTTTTCACGAGCCGCATGCACGGAATGTCCGTGGCGCTGTCGCCGATATAGACGATGTTCTCATACGGAATGCGCAGGTTTTCCTCGGGCATGCTGTCGTTTACGCGCTCGTCGTATTCCTCCAAAAAGCCTTTTGCAATGCGGAAAATGAACTGCGTCTTGTTCGTGTAATTGATGGCCTGCGCGGGCCACTCCGCTACGCCGTCCGTGGTGTAGAGGTAGGAGGAGGCATAAATGCGTTTGAAATTCTTCGCGATGGCGCTGCCCTCGATGATTTCTTTAAGACCCGAAGAAATGATGTAGTGTTCAAGCTCGATGCCGCGCTGCGCAGCATACGCTGTCGTGCGCGCGAACCAATCCGTAACGCCGCGGTACAGCTCCACCTGCGCACCGATGGCCCGAAAATACTCGCGTTTTAAGGATTTTCCGAGAAAGCGTGAATAGCGAACAAGCATGAACATCCACGAAAGGTTGCTTTCCATGCTGTTTTCCCGCGCGAATGCGTCCGTTTCCGCCCAGAATTTGTCTTTGTCAATGCCAAAAGACGGGATGAGCGTGAACGTCTGCATGTCGTCCGGGGAAAGTGTTTTGTCAAAATCGTAGCAGATCGCCATGCGCGGCCTGTTCTCCGTCATGCTGCCGCCCCCCTTTCTGTATCTCATTATAGCTAAAAACGTTTGTTCTGTAAAGAGGTTTTGCGAAAGTTGTCCGCCGATGTCCTATACTGTCTTGCAATGTCCGGTTTTAACGGCAAAAGAACGCCCTCATCCGCCGCTTTTCGCAGCCGATGAAAGCATTTTTCGAGCTGTTCCGCCGTTTTGATGCTCGGCACATCTTTGTCTTTATTCGCAGACTTGGGGGCATGTCACGTCCAAAAGTCAAGTGTTACGATTTGCTTTCTACCCACGCCCTCCGGGTGGAGGGCGACAAAGATGGAATGACAGGCATCCCACTTTTCTCCGTGATTTCTATCCACGCCCTCCGGGTGGAGGGCGACATAAAAGCGTTGATAATGTCGCCCAGCCCCGGGCCATTTCTATCCACGCCCTCCGGGTGGAGGGCGACTTCACCGCGGCAGGGTGCTCAGAAGCCGACAAGGTATTTCTATCCACGCCCTCCGGGTGGAGGGCGACTACGGCTTCTGAACCGTCAAGCGCACTTGGAAGCATTTCTATCCACGCCCTCCGGGTGGAGGGCGACTTGCCCATGCTTCCGGGTAGGACATAACCAGCTTTCCATTTCTATCCACGCCCTCCGGGTGGAGGGCGACACGTAACCGGAATCCACACTCACTGGGAATACTGATTTCTATCCACGCCCTCCGGGTGGAGGGCGACGTCTAAGTCGTACTCTAACCCGTGGGCGATGTTTAAATTTCTATCCACGCCCTCCGGGTGGAGGGCGACCGGTGGGCATGGTCTACGATATGCTGATCGAGCAGGCATTTCTATCCACGCCCTCCGGGTGGAGGGCGACTACAAATACCACAAATAATTTAAACAAAAAGTTTATTTCTATCCACGCCCTCCGGGTGGAGGGCGACGTCGTCACGTTTCAAGAGATAATCCAAAATGTACATTTCTATCCACGCCCTCCGGGTGGAGGGCGACTGCTATCCATCCAGTACTCGGGATTGTCGAGATCTATTTCTATCCACGCCCTCCGGGTGGAGGGCGACGAGGCCGAGGCAGCTGCTCCAACCAGAAGCAAAATTTCTATCCACGCCCTCCGGGTGGAGGGCGACCGGTTTTGCTTACAGAGATGACGCGCAGATTGTATTTCTATCCACGCCCTCCGGGTGGAGGGCGACCCATTTCGCCCGACCGGTTTAAAAACCGCGTGTCATTTCTATCCACGCCCTCCGGGTGGAGGGCGACGAGGCCGAGGCAGCTGCTCCAACCAGAAGCAAAATTTCTATCCACGCCCTCCGGGTGGAGGGCGACTGGAAAGAGGGATAATATACGCCCAGCACGGCAGATATTTCTATCCACGCCCTCCGGGTGGAGGGCGACTGCTGCCGTAATAACCTCGGCGTTCTGGCCCGCTATTTCTATCCACGCCCTCCGGGTGGAGGGCGACGCAGACATGATCCTCGAGGGAGTGCTCAAGGAGAACGATTTCTATCCACGCCCTCCGGGTGGAGGGCGACTCGGCGTGCACCGCGACTACCCGGTATCACCTGCGTGATTTCTATCCACGCCCTCCGGGTGGAGGGCGACTACGGGCACATACAGCTATACGCTCGCGCCCACCGATTTCTATCCACGCCCTCCGGGTGGAGGGCGACCCCGACACGGACGGCGACGGTTTTCCGGACCAGTATTTCTATCCACGCCCTCCGGGTGGAGGGCGACATCAATACCGCGTTCGATGCAACCCAGAGCGTAAAATTTCTATCCACGCCCTCCGGGTGGAGGGCGACGTTTTATATACGCCGACACAGATAGTTTGCATCTCGATATTTCTATCCACGCCCTCCGGGTGGAGGGCGACTGCGCGGCGATGGTTTTGTGTTGGAGCAGGGTTATAATATTTCTATCCACGCCCTCCGGGTGGAGGGCGACGGGCGGCATCCTCTCACAAGGCTCCGCGATCGTCGGCATTTCTATCCACGCCCTCCGGGTGGAGGGCGACCACGCGTGAGACTGAGCTTGAGACGGCGATCAACATTTCTATCCACGCCCTCCGGGTGGAGGGCGACCCCCATTGTTCAGCCATAGCCCTTGCAATACCCCAATTTCTATCCACGCCCTCCGGGTGGAGGGCGACTCGTTATTGAGACGGTTTTCAAAGGCCGTGCTCCAATTTCTATCCACGCCCTCCGGGTGGAGGGCGACAGCGCGAGCACAGCGCTTCGGACGCATTTTTTGCATTTCTATCCACGCCCTCCGGGTGGAGGGCGACGATGCCTACCACACCGCCACCCGTTGCTGCAGAAATTTCTATCCACGCCCTCCGGGTGGAGGGCGACCAGTAAGCGCGGGCACGGAGGGGATCGCCCCCGCAATTTCTATCCACGCCCTCCGGGTGGAGGGCGACCGGCGACGGTTTTCCGGGTCAATAAAGGACAATCCATTTCTATCCACGCCCTCCGGGTGGAGGGCGACCGGCGACCATGCCGTTCTCCAACGTGGCTCCGTAGATTTCTATCCACGCCCTCCGGGTGGAGGGCGACCGGCGATTGTGCGATCTCCAATTCCTGATTTTCCAATTTCTATCCACGCCCTCCGGGTGGAGGGCGACCATGTTAAATCAAGCTTTCAATTTCGTTCGCAAATTTCTATCCACGCCCTCCGGGTGGAGGGCGACATAGGTGTTGTACGTTGATATACTAAAGTATTAATTTCTATCCACGCCCTCCGGGTGGAGGGCGACCGATGTCGCCATCGACAACTGGCATCGTGCCCGGATTTCTATCCACGCCCTCCGGGTGGAGGGCGACGAAAATCCCTTGAATAAAATCGATTACACCGTTAAATTTCTATCCACGCCCTCCGGGTGGAGGGCGACAGCAAAAACGGACAAAGTTTTCATCTGTTTTTGCGCAAAAGGGAGAAGAATTTGCCTCTTTAAGACGCGGAAAGAGAAAATTTGCCGGTGGCGTTTTAAAAAGGACAAATTTTGGGTTTTGATTTGGTGCGAAGGAAGCGGGAAAAGCGTGTGCGCTTTGGCTTCGCACTGCGGGTAATCAGATGAGCAGGATGGAATCCTGCGCGTAGGCGGGCTGTACGCCGACGTGCTCTACATTTTGCTTATATTGATTGCCGAGGCGGTAAAACCGCAGGCTGTCCGTTTCGGGCTCGATGAGCGCGGTGAGCTCTGCCTTCAGTGTAACGTACTGCGCGGCGGTCAGCAAGCACTCGAAAACGGAGTTTTGTACGCGCTGCCCGTGGTCTACGCACTTTTTAGCGACTTTGCGGAGACGCTTTTTCCCGGCGGCGGTCTCCGTGTTGACGTCGTAGGTAATTAAGACCAGCATTTTGACCTCACTTCCAGAAAAACGGCGGATACGCTTCCAGATCGCCGCGCAGAGTGCGGGCGAGCAGGAGCGCCTGCACGTAGGGCACGAGCCCCCACGGAATCTTCTCTTTTAAAAACGGGTGCGTGATCTGCTCCTGCTTTTTGCTTTGCCATGCGCCGAGAAATGCACGGCGACCGTCGTCCGTTAAAAGCACGGCACCGCTTTCCTGCTTTTGCAGGTGCTTTGCGGTGATGATCTTACGGTTCACGCAGGAGAGCACAAAGCGGTCGGCATACACGGCGCGCAGCTCCTCCATGAGGTCGAGTGCGAGACTGCGGCGACCGGGTCTCGGGCGGTGCATGAAGCCGATGTACGGGTCGAGCCCGGCACTTTCGAGCGCGGCGGTGCAGTCGCGCGTGAGGAGTGTATAGGCGAATGAAAGTAGGGCGTTGATGTTATCGAGCGGCGGCCGGCGGCTGCGCGAGGTAAAACGGAAGTCGCTTTGCTGCTGCAAAACGAGGTGATTAAACACACCAAAATACAGCTTTGCGGCTTCGCCTTCTAAGCCGAGCATCTGCGCGGGGTCTTCGCAGGAGGCGATGAGCGGCAAAGACTGTGCCATTTGTGCGGCGGCTGTTTTAAGCGCTTCCACGGGTACGCGCTGGGGGTGGTCACGCGTGGCGCGCTCCAAGACCCAGCGGGCGTTATAGACCTTGCCGAGGATGAACCCGCGGGCGTAGCGGCAGCTTTGATAGGGATCGTCGGACACGCGATTCTGCGTTTGCCGCAGGAGGACGTTGCCA
>OGCQ01002144.1_pt1 | contig 21133 bp, 23 predicted proteins | sample 1570161 | NCBI WGS metagenome assembly OGCQ01 (sample SAMEA4384402, study PRJEB24528) | human gut metagenome
ATAATACTGCCCCTTTACAGGTCTCATCCCGTTCTTTCAGTCTTAACCCAAACTGTTGCGCTTTTTCTTCAATATCATCGTAATAATTTGCTCTGGCATACTCTTTCTGATCATTAATAAACTCTTCTTTATTGGTATAAAACACGAGTGTCCATGCATCTGCCAGTCCCTGATTCCCTTTCAATGTGTTCTTGTCCACATACAGATACGGTGCAAAAGGACGGTATCCTGTCGGGTTCTTTGTATAACAGTATCTCATAAACGGCTGTAAAGTATATCGGTAATCAAACTGTATTCCAAATGCCCTTCCTCCATCTCCTAATACCGTTGCAAATGCAGTTTCATCTGTTTTTCCGGTCTCGTATTCAATCCAGAAGTACATCTTTCCAAAAAATCCTGCATCAGTCCCTGTTTCCTGCTGTTTTCGGTCATATTCCACCACCGCACCAATGATTCCAATAAACAAACAAAGTATCGCTGCTCCTGCCGCAATGTATGGAGCAATTGGTGCAATTGCTACTGCTACTTTTTTCAAAAGTGCTACCGCTACATTTTTTATGCCCTTTCCAATTGCCAGAGATGCTTTTTTTGCCTGGCGTTTCATGCTCCCTGTGACTTTTTCTTTCAGCTTTTTCTGTAGAAAATCTTTTGTTGCACTTTTTCTTCGTTCTTCTGCATCATAAGTGGAAGTCATCTCTTTATCAGCCACATCCAACAGGTATTTTCCCTGTTTCATCAAAGTCACAGTTCTCCCAATCTTCTGTTTTCTGCCGATCTTTTCCCTCCCTTTTTTCTGTAATTTTGAAGTATCCTTCCCTTCCCACTCTGTTTTCTTTTTCTTCCTCTCCTTTTTATAAAAATGTCCCTCCCGAAAAACATCTCCTTGGTCTTCTACTCCCAGTTCTGTAGTCGTTGTTTCTTCCGCACTCCTTGTCTTTGAAACTCTTTTTCCGAAAATGTGATCAAGTTTCTCTTCATGCTTTACCTCCTCTGTCATCCGTACTACTTCTTTTAGACCTGATACCCTTTCAACCTTCGGAATGCGTTTACAGACTTTATATTCCAGAAATTGTATTCCACTCTCTCGTTTATACTCCCTCAGCTTCCCCCTTTCTCCCCAGTCTTTCTTTCCGTCTTCTATCCTATCTGTCTCCTCTTTCGGAATCCCGAACATTTCATTTAATTCTTTCTCTGCCTCCTCCCCATACGCCTGTTCCGCGGTATCTGACTCAGTATCTGTATTCTTTTCCTTATTCGCTTGAAAAGTGGCTGCCCCGCCCCAAAACAACACTGCTTTATCCACGCTATTCAGATGCCGCTCCTTTTTTTCCACCTCTTGAGTCTTCGCTATCCTTAGATGTTCCCTGTTTTGCTCTAACCTTTTTCCGTTTACGGCTACTAGTAATGGGGCAATTGGAATCCTCCCCCCTATTGGTGGATTTCCCATCTGTCTCCTCTCCCAAAGCTGGCGGGATGTGATTCCATCTGGATTGTGATTTGATATGATCATATTACGAGTTGTTTCTCCCTGTGGGTGTACAGAGAAAACTATCGGCTCTTTCCTATACCTTATTATCGGTGTTTCTAGCCGCATACTGTTCCTTCTCTCTGCATATCCTCTGTTTTCCCCATTATCTCTCAGGCGTATCACACGCCCTGTCCTGTAATCCATATGAAAAAAGGAGTGGGAAGGCTCATTGCTTCCACACTCCTTTTCTCTGCTTTTTATGGCGTCTGAAGGAAGTTTTCTGTTCTGAATAAGACCAATCTCTTTTTGTTCCAGAGAACGTCTTTCCTTTATCTCCATCTTTTTTTCCATTTTTACCTATCCCCCATTGTTAACGCTCCATTGTAAATAATGGAGTTCCATCTTTCTTACAAAACATGGATACCTCTGTTCCTACTAAATCCTCCATTCGGAACAGGTAAACCTGATACTCCCCTTCCTGCTCCACTCCTAACAATTGGATTTTTTCAACCTGTATGTCCGTTTTTTCGTATTTTATAAATGCGTACTGTTGTATTGTTTTTTCCGCTTCCTTGTTTTCCTGTTCTCCCATCACCACCTCTGCATATGCATTTTTTTCTTGGCTGATGTGGTATTTCTCTGACAGCGATTCTTCCCCACCTGGAATGACACCTCCAAGCGCTGCAATGTTTGCTAGTTCTTTTTCACTTCTTGTAATCTCATAAGTATGTTCTTTCACGTTGCACACTGTCTGTAGGACTGTGGATGCGGTATCGTCAATCTGTGAATATAGCAGGTAGATATTATCAGACAGCTTTTCATAATTTGCAAAAAAGACTGTAGTGCTTACTTTAGGAAGTTTTAATGTATCTTTGATATAACTTTCATAAACCGTTTTAAATTCGCTCTCTTCTGCCAGAAATGGAATGTTTTCATACCCAATATAATGAAGATTCAATAATTCATTACTTTCTGCTTTCTTTTCACTTTCTAGTTCTTTCTGCTTTAGATTCTGCTGTTCACTCTTCACATAAAAATGTCTGCATACTGCAGCAAACATCCCAAGAAACAACAGGATTGCAAGCAGGAGTATCTTCATCCCCTGTTTTCTTTTCATCATGCATCTTTTCTCCTTTCCTTTTCTGCCATCTCATGCATATCCGTATTGAATAATTGATAGATCAGATTATCTTTTTCTTCTATTTTGTTGTTAAAGCCAATGATGTCCTTTCCAAACTTTAAGATTCCTGTCCCTTTTGGATTGTTTGTAATATACTTCAACTGTGTTTTCGTCAGATGGAGAACATCCTCTAAAAGTTCCTGATCAATCGGCTCTGTCTTCAGCAGACACAAGTATTCGCAGTTCGCAACCATCGTTCTTGTTTCTTTAGTACACAACATATCACTAATATTTTGAGTGATGCCTGTAACGATCCCGCCAAATTTTCGGTATGTTTTAAACATCTGTTCTACTTCCCCAAGAAGAGATGGCATTCCTGTGAGAACATGGAACTCATCGCACCAAATCCAAGTTGCTTTCTTCTGTTTAAAATTTGCCCATACACGGTTGCGTATAAAATTCATCATGATCAGCATTGCTGTCCGTTTCAGATTCTTCTCAAGATCTTTCATCCCAAATACAACAAACCTTGAATCAATCTTTACATTTGTCTCATGGGCAAAAATATTTAAAGAACCATCAATAAATGGCTCAATGACAAGGGCGATATCCTCACAATAGCTTTTGTATTTTCCCCCCTGTGTCTCCAATACCCGCTTAAAGTCAAACATGGTCGGCGATATCCAGTCTTTTCTACACTGTTCTTCCTGATACATAAGACGTACAATTCTTTCAACCACCGCTTTATGATACTGTGTGAGATCTCTTTCCATGATTGTCTCGATTAAAACCATCGAAAACTCTGCCATTCTTGAGACAAACTGTCCGTAATTTACATTCCGATCTTCCGGAAGTTCAAATGGATTAAAATAGGTTTCTGTCTCACAGGATAAATTAATCACCTGACCATTCCATTGCTCTGCAATATCAAAATATTCGTTCTGTGGATCAATCACAATCATATCATCCTCACCATCAAGCCATACCTGACCCATCTCATATTTCGTCATAACGGATTTACCTGATCCGGGTGCTGCCATGACCATTCCATTTCCGTTGAATAGTTTTTTTCGGTTTGCTACAATCATTTTCTTTGAGACTCTGTTGTATCCATATACTTTTCCCCCGACCTGCATCACTTCTCTTGCATCAAAAAGCACAAAGCCTGCCAGGGGTTGGGTAAAAAGCGGACGCATATATTCCACATACCTTCCGCCCGTCGGAAGTGCAGTTTGGAAAGCCTCCAACTGCCGCTTGATGCACCGTCTTGTATAGAAATTGTTAGTTTTGCACTCGCTTTCTATACTACGGACATTTTTTTCTAACTCTTCTTTCGTGCTGCCAAATACAGTAATTAATATCTGCGTGAAAAATACATTGGCGTCCCCATCTCCCATATCTGAGAGATATTTTTCAATATCCCGTTTCTCACTTCGTTTTTTATAAGATATTTCACTTGTATAAGCACCTATCTTGTTTCGTTCCCTCTGCTGTTTTTGTATGGATTCCTCAATGCCCATCGCAATTTTGCGAAGTTCCATTGATGCTATGTCCTTCGGCACTGGTTCACTGTCTATCGTAATCACACTGACACACGGCACTGCAAGAAGACGTTTAATAAAATAATCCTTTACTCCATTCGGATAAGTTCGTATATATAACGTAGAGATGAACTGGTTGCCATTGTCCATATAATTTTTCTTTACTTGAAATGGATCTCCACAGATGTCATTTTTCCAGTCACTCTTTACCGTAAGTCCGCTCCAGTTCAATTGAAATTCATCAATCTTTTCCATATTGTACATATAATAAAGGTATCGCAGCCTTTCCTCTGCATTCAGTGGAATGATTCCTGATTCAATTTGACGAAATTTTTCTTCCAGCTCTGCCTCCATGCTCCCAAAAAAAGCAATTGCATCATCAAAGCTTTCCTTTTGACACGTTACAATCAGCATACGCACTGTCGAAAGTCCGTTTGACCCTTCCATAATCTGTTTCTCAAAAATTTCGTTATATGTCTTTGCAAGTTCCAGCTCATATCCGGTTCTTCCATCTAACTCTAAATACAGATTCTTTTTAAAAGATTCTGTCTGTGGAAAATTACAGAGCTTGAACTGAAAGCCTGTCTGAAACATATTCAATAGTTCACAGGAATCCAAAATGATTTTTTCCTTTTCCCTATCATCTTTATCCGAATAGTTCATATCTGAAAAAATATATAGTTTGTCATAGGTCTTTTCCTGTTTGCCCGCTTCCAATTCAAATACGCCATTTTGATGGATTCTTGATATTGGAATACTTTTCTGTAAAGAATCGGGCACTTCATAGATCGGCTCTTGTAGTTTCTTACAGCTTCGGAATGCTTCCCTCTGTGCAAAAATACTTCTTAATATACTATTCTTGTTTTTTCCCATGTTTCTTTCCTGCCTCCTCTTTTCTTCCATAGTTCCTGTCTTCATCATACATTGCTCGATAGAGCAATAAATGTCTTCCATTATTTTGCAAATACTTCAAAAAACTCATTTGGTCGGGTCTGTAAAATACGACCAATGTCGCCAATACGCCCAAAGGGAGCACCATCAACACCGCTAGTGTAAGTGGTACTTTACAGAGAAATACACAAAAAAACATACATCCAATCGCAACCATAGATAGAAACAATCCAAATAAGAGCTCTTTCTTTGACAATCCTTTCCATGTTTCTTTTTTATACTTTGTAAAATCTTTATTAAGCACAATTTCCATATTCTTCCTCCTATGCACCAAATACTCTTCTCAACATCGCCTCGCTACCTTTGACCGCTCCTGTCACCATGCCCATATTCAGCATCATCATAAACAGACCAAGACAAGTCTTTGCTAATGTGCTGTCATCTGAAAAATGAAAGAAAGATGCTAGTGGGTTGCTTGGAATAAAACTCGCACCTATCACCAGCACTAATGCAATGACAACAACCTCAAACACTTCAATCAGAAATTCTCTGATCCAATTGACAGCTGGTCTTTGCACTCTAGAACCGCCAGCAAGGGTGCTAAGCGGAACCGCTGCAATTGGAATTAAAATATATATTTTAAAAACTCTCCCCAAAAGACACCAAATAATGATTGCACCGCATACACACGCTACGATAAACGCCAAAAGTCCTACCAGCAGTCCTACCGTAATTGTCAAAAGTCCCATATCTTCCCACGGAATGTCTGACATGCTGTCCGCACTCAGATGGAGGGAGCTTGCAGCTCCTCCAAGAAGCTGCACCTTTCTCACCAAACCCTTTGCAGCATTGCACATAGATGGAATCCATCGTGTTACCTGTAAAAAAATTACTTCTATAACAACCAATTGAAATATCAATGCTGCTACTTTTTCATAAGTAAGCTCATCTCTCAGATCCAATGCGTTTTGTATATAACCAATCAGAAAGAAAATCATTAAAAGCGATGCACCTACAATCATAAATAAATCCATTAGACTTCCATTTGCAATATTCCACCCATCTGGACTAACTTCTGCTGGTGTTTTGGAGACCAGAGCCCATGCTGCATCCATAAAACCGTTCCATATGGAGCAGACTACATTAATAAATTCATACAGCACATTATCCGTTCCAAAAATTGAAGAAATAATTCCATCTAACATATCGTTTTTCCTCTCACCTGTTTCTCTCGCTGCCGCTCTCTCTCCTGACGCTCTACAACCCACTCTCCCACTTTTTCTTCGTACGCCTCTTTCACACAGCGCTGGATCTCTGGAATTGTAAACTGTGCATTTTCTATCTGAATCAGCGGTTTCCATTCCCCATTTTTCTCATACTGAGGCATTTTTAAGAAATACTGACCCTCTTTCAAAAACAAACGGACATGATCAATCTGAATTTGATTGACCTTTATGCTCGCCACAGCTACCAGCGGTTTGCTCTTTTCCACAATTGTCACAGAAGTGACTTGTATCTCCGGCATTTCTCGAAGGAGCGATTCCTTTATACTTTTTTGAATCTCTGTCTCAATTTCCATTTTTTGTACCTTACTGAGTTTTAAAACTTCCTGATACTTTTCTCCCACCTTGATCTGCGGATAGGAAAAGAAATGTCCCCACTGTCCGCCTTCCATCAAGTAATTGATTGCTCGAATATTCATAATATGTATTCCCTCCGCAATCACATTGGCAACACCCCATACATGTGTTTTTTGTTTCTCCTCTTCTGTTACATGGAGAGGATAAAATTCTGCCTGTACATTCATACTTTCCACTCTCCTCGCTAAACTACAGTGTAAAACCTAAAATTTTTAAAATTGGAAGCACCATAACACAGATTGCACCAGAGATAATCGTCTGCATTCCCTGACTCTTTCTCGCCGCATCCATTTCTTCATTGGCATCGGACCATGCTTTTACTCCATTAATTAATTTCATGATTCCATATCCTGTAACGATTCCACCTAAAATTGTAGTGATACCCTGAATTGCCGTATCTAGTTCTGGCACACCTGTTGTAAATCCAGCAGCATATGTAGTCATTGAGCTTCCTGCTTGTATTAAAATCATCATGGCAATGACTATTTTATCGAATCTTTTTCTTCCGATTTTCCTATTTTCTGCTACTTTTACTTCTTTTGTTTCATTTTCTCTTTCTTTTTCAAATACTTTTCTCATTATCTTTTCTTTCCTTTCATTTCTAATACTCTTGTTCTGTTTTTCATGCTTCGCTCTGTTCTTTGAAGATTATTTCCAAGCTTCTTGAGCTCCTTCATTAACTCTTCGCCCTGGATACTTCTTGGAACTCCATCATGGAATTCCAAATATCTTCCTGTTTTAGAGATTCTGCACCGAATCTTCATTTCTGTTTGTCCCTGCTCATTTCCAACACCTTCCCTCTGTATCTGTGAAAGTGGAATCACATATCCCTTCTCCCCGCATCGTATGAATGCGATATTTCTGTCTGTATCAAGCTTTACATATTGCTCCGGGATAGAAATTTCTTCAAATATTTCCTTTCTTATGCTCTGCACATAGTCTCTTTTTTTTTCTGTCTGTCCAATTTGTGCATATACAGACGAAACCTCATTCTGATAAGCCGGAACACTAACACTCAGTGCTCGTTCTTCAAACTGTCTGTTTACTTCTGCCTTCTGTTCTGCATTCAATGCATCATAAGCATCTGCTGCTGGAACTGCATCCTCATACTTCACTTTCCCATAGTCTCTTAGAATACTGTTAATTTTTTCTGCATCGGACGCATGGTACATAAACTGTACCTTATTGTCTCCTTTCGTCACATCATCCAAAAGGACGTACTGCACATTTCGATTATCTAGATATTTTCGGAATGCAAGCCCTTCTTTGGAATTCCAGTCTTCAATATGTACAGTGGTGACCGCCATATCAAGGCTTCCTTTATTTCTGACAATCTGCTGGAATGTCCGTTCACCGCCCTCCAACATACGGTCACTGTTATACAGGCTATATACATACCGGATTCCCTTTCCAATCCCGCGTCCGGTAACACCGACTGCTTTTTCCGTTTTCCCGATGGAAAAACCGAATATTTTTTCTAACAATTCCATCAGATGCAATGCTACCATCATCGCTTCTCTAGTTCCTTCTGAGTCCATCTGGTCTCTCCTTTCTTTAATAATCCTGGCATGGCATTCCCCATGCCCTGATATGTTTTCTTTTCAGGGTTGCTATTGGTCAAATTCCTTGAGATTTCTTTCGAAACCGGAAAATCAGCACGCTCCCAGTAACAGCAAGTCCCACAAGGCTTCCATAAATCACTCCGTGACTGCTATCCCCTGTTTTAACACTCTCTTTCGGTTCTTTTGGTATTGGTGTGTGCTTCGGTAACACTTCAATGTCATACAACATCTCCTTGCTATACTCGTTCCATGTCGGAATTGCAACTAAAAACGGAACGATTTCCTCATAATCCGCCTGATCCTTCACAGTAAGCAGATAGACACCTGTTTTTAATCCTGAAATCTCCGTCTCCCCTTGTTCATCCGTCATAGCACTTCCATCTTCCTCTTTCATAAGGGCTGAAAGTTCAAACGCCGCTTCTTCCATCTGCGCCGCTGTTTCAATCTGCTCCAAGTCGATTCCGGCAGCGCTGAATTGCATAGTCACTTCGTAAGTTCCATCGTTCCAGTCAGCAACCTTTGCATAAGAAAATACCACATCCTGTTTATTCGTCCCCTCTGCGCCATCTGTCAGCTTAATATGGATACTTCCCTGTTCCTCTGTTACTTTTTCCTGTTCTGTCTGCGGAATGAAAGGAGTGTCTCCCCCCGCCGCCAGACTCTGCATTCCTGTCACGCTGACTACCAGCATAGTCAGAAAACATGTTTTTGCTTTTGCTATTCTTTTTCTTCCTTTTTCCATCTTCCTTTTATCCTCTCTTTTACTTTTGGTATGACCACGACTGCAAGAAACAGAAATGGAAGCGCTGTAAAAAGCAGTTCCCGCATGGATGGAAGAACCGCTTCCAGCGCCTGTTTCTGTCCTTCCTGATAGGTAATCCGCTCTCCTGTCACAATCATCCGATGTGTGTTCAGTCCGTAGGGAGTACATGTGACTAGCGACACCTGATCTGCGCCTTTTACAGGTTCTAATGCCTCCACCTCCTCCGGCTTGATTACCTCTATCTCACATACCCGATATGCCAATGTTTCGTTACAAATATTGAGAAAAAACAAATCACCTTTTTCCAGCTCGTCTAACCTCGTAAACAATTTGGAATTTGGAAGTCCCCTGTGTCCAGTCAACACACATCTCGTTCCTTCCCCTCCAACCGGAAGGGCGGTTCCTTCCAGATGCCCAATACCATTGACCAATACCTCGTCCTCCGTCCCATGATAAATCGGAAGGTCGACCTGGATCTTTGGAATCTCGATTGTCCCCATAATCCCGGTATCTGAAACATTCAACAGTTTTTCATAATTTTCTTCTGCAAGTACCGTCTCCTGCAAGTCTCCTACAATTGCTCCGTTTGTCTGTGCGAGCATCTCATTGTATTCCACTGCATCCGAAAGAATCTGTTCGGGATTTTCCGCATCTTTCACCGCATTTTCATAGGTCGTAATCGCCTGCTGTTGGCGGTGATGCTCCACTACACTGCTGATAAGCGGATAAGAGCAGAGCAGAAGCCCGACTGTAAAGCACAGCCAGACAATTACCGTTTTCTTCATTCCATCACCTCTGCTTCCTTTCTGCTATTTCTTGCTGTGTTTTCTTTTTCTACTCATATAAGCTGCGGAACCTGTCACAATCACGATTCCTGCACCGATCAGGATCAGCGTAGCGGAAGAACCAGTTACCGGAAGTTTCTTTCCAACCGTATTAACGACTGTTAGATTTGCAGAACCATCTTTGATATCTGTTGTCAGATCTACGTCGGATTCCTTGTATACTCCGTTTAGGAACTCTTTAATATGTGCAGTTGCTTCAAATTTCTGCAGCGTCTTATCTGTAGCGCCGTCCCCTTTCACATAGATGTTTCTTCCATCCGTGAACGTTGCCTCCAAATTCAATACAATCGGATCCAGCAGAGGACGGTATCCAACAGGCGCTTTTGTTTCTTTCAGATAGTATATTCCGCTGTCTAAACCATAGATAGTAAATGTTCCTTCTGCGTTAGAAACCATCTCCACCGCATCTGTCGGCTGTTCTCCTCCAGTGTGATCTGTTCCCCCTACACTGTCACGATTGATTACGTTGTATCCGTTTTCTGTCTTTTTCACATATACTTCATGTTTTAATTCTGGATCGGAATACAAACGGAATTTTGCTCCCTCCAGCTTCAAGTCATGATTATTCGTCTTTAGCACATTGAGCTTATATGTAAAGCAGACAACCGTATCCCATGGGGTATATCCAGTACTTCCATCTCCATCATGGTCTGCATCATTAGAAAATTCTAAACGGACATCATTTTCAAATCCCGGACGTCCGGTATCTTCCGCCGCCTTATCGTTCAGCGTCGCATGATAAGTCAGCACAACTTTTTGCCCATACACATTTTCATTCTGTGCATTCTTACGGTTGAACTCACGGTCAACAATCTTCTTAATATCCTGAATCTCTACCTTGAATGTCTCCCCATCTCCCGGATTTGTCACGACTTTAAATTCATCCTCTCCAAGTGCATAGCTTTTAGACTGAGAGCTGGATGTTGCATAAATCTTGATACCGACAGAATCTGGATTGAAGGTCAGCGCTTCATCCATCACATCGTGCCACGCATAATAATAAGTGTCATAACCGTTCATATTTGGAATGTTGGATTCGTAACGGTATGGTACAGTCTGCCCGATTTCATAATCGCCGATATCATTCCATCCCTCATTTCCAATATCATCCCTATTATCATCTTCCTGAATCTTTTTTGTTACAGCCGGATAATCTGATTTAATATGAATATCCGCCTCTGGATTCGCTGTGTTTACCATACACAGGGAACCCGCCGAATGTGTTCCCCCCACTTCGCTTGTCTCATCAATAAGATAATATCCATTTCTTAATCCCGTAACTTCAATTGAATTATCTTTTGTAGTTCCAGTTACTTTTACCGTATCACCTGATACTTTTTCTTTTACAATCTCATCACGCAGCTCTTCTACAAAATAGCGGTAATCACTGTATCTTCCTTCCTCTGTCTGAGGGGTCTGGGAGCCTTCCACCTGGTTCTCATTCAGCGATTGGATATAGTCGATGATTTCATATTCTGTTACTTTTCCCGGTGTTTTTGACAATTTCTTTCCTACAACCGTCTGCATTGCATCCTCAAACGTTTTATTGATTCTGTAATTGACTGACTCACCTCCCTCTGCATTATCCACATAGAGCAGGCAATACAGATTAAACTCTTTCCCCTTTAACTCCTGCCCTTCATTTCCATGAATCGTCATTTCCAAATCTCCCGGAAACCCAAAGTCCGCCACTCCTTCCGATGTCGTTGTAACTGTCTTTGCCTCTGCAATATGTGGCACAGCCGTTGCAAACACTGCCATCATTGCAAGCATTCCCACAAGTTTTTTCATTCTTTTTTTCATTTTCTGTCTCCTCCTGCTATTTCATCACTTTTCTCTTTTTCATACAAAACATTGCTGCCACTCCTGATATCACTGCTCCAATCATCAGCAACATCGTTGTGGATGAACCTGTTTCCGGCAGTTTCATCTGAATTTGATTCTCAATTGTCATATGCGCTTCTCGATTGGCTTTTGAGCCAGATACGTAGAACATCCCTTCTGGATCAAAATCGGTTGTAAATGCCTTTCCGTTTACATAAAAGATAAACTCATCCTTTACAGGCGTGCTTTCTGTGCGGATTTCGTATGTAACCGGATTGCCTTCAGAATCCAATGGCAGACGATACCCTTTCGGCGCTTTTGTCTCCCGAAGATAGTAAGTCTTCCCTGTTTCAAATTTTTCCAATCTTAAAATCCCTTTTTCATCTGTCGTTCCCTTTGCCACCCGCTTTTGACATGCCTTGTCGGAATACAGACTGAACTCAGCCCCTGAAAGTGTCTTATCGCGGTTATTTTCCTTGTGAATGACTAACTCAAATGGAGACAGTCGGTCTTCCATCAGTATGAAAATATTTCCCTCATCTGTTACATCAAAATCTACCCTCGGCTGCCAAAGCGATGTCTTCGTATTGTTCTGGATAGTGTTATCCGCCCTAACGGTAAACTCAATAATGACCTCATTAATCTCATATCCATCCATGACTTCAATCTCTGCGATGCGGTGTCTGCCATACTGCAAACCTTTTAACGTCAGCTCCCCATTTTCATCCGTTACAACAGTTTCCTTTGTTCCGTCTGGCTTCGTATGTTCAAACTTCGCTCCCGGAATAACAATATCCGTTCCTTCCTGTTTCTTCACTAGATCTAGTTTTAGGATATTTTCTGGAATCACAGGTCGGTTATAGGTATTCACCCACTCTGCATTCCCTTCTGTTGTAATCTGCCTTACAAAGATTTCCGGATTAAGCAAGTACCCCTCTGGTGCTTTTGTTTCTTGTATGGTTAATGTTCCAATTTGGATTGATGGAACTCCACTAGGACTGAAAAAAAGAGCATCTCCTGATACAAAACTTTCTACTCCATATATACAATATCCATCTTCATCAGTTTCAAATACCCAAGTACGAACTGGCATCTGTCCAAGTGTTGCCGGATCTACGTTGGGTGCCCACAAGCCAGCATAATATTTCACGGTGAACTGTGCTCCCTGTAGTGTTGCACTCCCCTGTGGTTTATTCTGGTTCGTCTCTGCATCTACTTTCCCTAGCAGGATTCCAACCGGGTCCATCTGCGGAAGATCTGCAAACTTTACTGTCGTAGTCTTTCCTGGTGTTACTGTTATTTTTTTTGTATTTAGATCAAGTGCATATCCAGGTGGTGCTTTTAGTTCCCTCACATAATAGTCACCTGCATTTAATGTCAATGTGTTAGAATCTCCATTTGCATCTGTTGTGAATGTTCCCACTCTGGATGCCCCGGAAAGAGATGCACTACTATATACCCCAAATTCTGCTCCGGCTAACGAATAGCAAGGATTTCCATTTGTCAGCTCTGGGTTTGCCGATTCCTTTTTCAGCTTTGCAGTTCCGGTCGGTGTATAGTTTCCTCCCCATTTGCTAATTGGCTGTCCTTCTCCTTCGTAAATGACCCCATAGGCATCTGTAAAGTATTGATAATTTTTCTCTGCCCATGCGATTCCATTCATGTAATATTCCTCTTTATGAGCTGACACCCAGTGTCCTGAGTTGCAGTGTACACCGTTTCCAGTTTCAATATGCACTCCATCTTTATACCACCCATGAGCCGTATTCAATATCCACCAAACAGCACATTGCTTCAACAGATAATCGTAATTGTTATTGATTCCGCTGCACATATAATGGTCATAATAATAGAACATCGCTGCAATCATCTGAATTGTTTTCTGACCATAATAATTCCTTGCATCTACCGATGTCTTATATCCTTCTTTAAAACTGATATCGGGATTTGCACAGTATAACTGCTCTCCTGTGCCGGAACCAAGCAGTCCCTCATTCCAATGACCCAAGCTTGGCCAACTTGGGTCATTGTAATCAATCACATCAATTGCTCCGATATTTTTTTTCAGTACCTGTGTATAAATAGTTTCTTTCGGTATCTGAGCCATTGCTTTTTCACCACTGTCAGATTCTTCTGCTAGCCCAACACCAACTTTCTGTAGAATATTTCCTACCTTCTCATCCATCTTTAAAATTTCTTCTGCTCTCTGTTCTCGCTTCTGTTCCTCGGCGGTTCCATCTTCAACCGCTGCTGCGGCTACTGTAGACGAAAAACAGAACACACAGATTAAAAACAGCGAAATCCATCGTTTCAATTTGTCTTTCATCGTCTTTCTTGTATCCTCCTTCTTTATTCTTTATTGATGATTCTAGTCCTGTCATCCTGTATCCGTCATAACGCTTCCACCTTTCTATGACGCAAAAAAGAAGCCCATTTCTGGACTCCTTTTCCACTTTCTGAATCTATATGAACTTTTCCAAAGAAAAGAGTGTTTCTACATGTACCGAATCTCGGTACGCAAAAAGGAAGCTCTTTCGCTCCCTTTTTTACTTAATCCCTTTTTAATTTTTTATATTTTTTTACATCTGGTTTAATACTGCTACTTCTCCTGCCTTCTATTTTATATTGAATAGGACATGTCAAACACTCTCCTCTTACACTGGAAGGTGCTTCATTTACTGGACATGCAAAACAATAGTTTTCTTCTGCATCTATAAATTCTGGTACAACTTTTTGATCCATTTCCTCAAAAGTACCGTCTTTATACCAAAAACTTGCTATTCCTATCCCTTCTTTGCTCAAATCTCTAAAACCAAATAATAAACATTCTTTTTCTTCTACTTTGTCTAGCAATTGTTCATATGTAATACACTTGAACACTAAATTTTTATCCAGACTATCTATATTGACTCCATCCATTTCCTGATACGGACGTCTAAAAAAATAAAATATTTTCTGTGGTATTCTTCCCTTGTTTGTATTCACTTTTTCCTTGCTGTTTAACAATAGAATATACATATTGGGAATACTCCGTTTTCTTTCTACCTTGGCAATCACAGAACATCCAATTCCAAAACAGACTATTGAAATAATAATTAGTATTATCATGTTATCTTTCCTCTTAAACAAGAAACCTATTAAAGCCCCATATAATCATCCTGCTTATGAATACACCTGCCACAGTACACTGAACTTTTATTGGATTCATCCTGATCATATCCCTTTTCACGAATACCAAGACAACAACACTTTACACATGATGTCATTTTGAAGCTAGTTTCTGGCGAAATTATATAGTCTTCTAATTCAAATGGCAGATTGATCATTTTCTTCAAAATTTCTTTTCGTTTCTCCAAAACAAACTCCTTCTTTGCCTCTTCTTGCATAGAAAGAAATTCTTTGTCAACCAAAAATACATTATCTTTTAAATAGACATCAATTATAATTTTATCAATAATGTCAACAAAAGTATCGGCAATCTCTTCCACCGCATTGCACGATTGAAACATTTGTGCTAATAGATTAGTATCCTCATATTGCTTAACTATCAATGGATTTTTCATATAGACAGTTCTCCTTCCGTTGCTCATATTTCGGTTTAAGAACCATATTGTTTCACATAACTCATAATTTCCCTGTACTGTTTCGCCATAATCCTTTCCCCTTCATATAGTGGATTTTCAGGATCGCTATTTTCTAATCCATAAACTTGAATACCTGAAACTACATTAAAAGTGGCTACTTCTCCATCTGTCTTTAAATAAGCCAAATACATCCGATAGCTACCATCTAAATTTCTTAGAAATACATATTGATAACTATATTCATGTGTACTTGTCACTAAATCAATTTCCTTTTCTGAAAAGTAATATTTCATATCTGTTTCCATCTGAACTCGTATATTATCCTGATCCATAACCAGCCTGTCTACCCTTTTATCCGCTCGAATAAAGTAAACTTCATCTAAATTATTTTCATCAATAATATTAATATGTAGTTCTTTCATCTTAACTTGCAGCTTTCCTGTTCCATTATCTTTTTTCATCGCAGGTACCCATCTCATTTCCACTTCTGGCTCCCGTTTATACTTATATTCTTGTTCCTCATAATAAGATGTAGAACACAAAGCCACTATTGATACAGCCACTGCAAATAGTGAAATTATAGTTGTAATTATACCGCCATTTGATGAACTTCCTATTTTCTCCTTTTCTCCATCTTCCCTCTCAATCTCCTTTTCTTCTAATTTCTTTTTTGATACTTTATGATTTCGGTTTGTCATATACCTCTTCCTCTCTTTTTTTCTTTTAGCATATGACATTTGTTACATTTTTTCCACTATTATTTCTTTCCCCTATCTCTTCTTAATGATTAGCTCTCTAAATTTGTACCGAATTTAAGCACATTGTCATGTTTAATATATCCATTCTTTTATATACTGTAGAATTTTATGGTATTGTTCTGCCATGATCCTCTCTCCTTCATACATCTCTTCATCTTTTTTATGACCATACTGCAGTTCATACACTTTCATTCCTGATGCAATACCCAAAATAGCTTTCTCCCCCCAACTTTTCAAATAAACAAGATATAATATATATTCTCCATCTGAATTTTTTAAAAGAATATATTGGTAGCAATATTTAAACATACCTATGACCAAATCTGCTTTTTCTTCATTTACCTTTCTTAATCCTTCTATTTCAAAATAGTCTTCTACATTTTCTAATTCCAGTCTTTCTACTTCATTCTCTGCGCTTATCGCATAGACCTCATCCAGATTACTCTTTTCTAAAATATCAGTACAAGCCTGCCCTAGCCCAATATCTGGGAACCATTTTCCCTCTTTTAATTGATATTCCATTACATAAGGAAGCGGAATATCTGATTCAGTTTCATAACTATATGTTTCTCGCAAACAATCCTGTTCCCTAGAAGCAAATACCGAAATAGTCAGTGCCATAAATGAAATTATTGTTGAAATGAATGCTATGCATGTATACATTTTCTATTTTCTCCTTTTATACCTTTGATTATTGTTTCCTTATTTCTTCAATCATGAGTAACTGTTTATATGTACAATAAGTCTGTTTTATACACATCTTTCCAAATACAATTATTGAAAAAACAATACTTCCAACAACTGTGAGTGCTATCATGAATCCAACCTGAAAACCTTCCGTTGCACTTCCATGATAATAAATTGAAAGTGGTTCCATCATCTTTAAAAAACTTTCAAAAAATCCCCAACCACCGATCAGCACCGTTATTGCTACAAACACAAAAAATAGCACTAAAGTCATTTTGTTATGCTCATATTCTGATTTGAGATTGATATATGTCAATTTTAATTCCAAATCTGACATTTCCTGTAAACGCAAATATTTGTTTCGATCACAAGATAGCAATCTCCCTTTTCTTTCTTTTGCTGAAAAATACATTACAGACTTCTTAAACTTTTCCCACTTACGATTCATAAGCACCACTCTCCTCTCTTCTTTGCTTGTGCCGAATTTAGGTACAGATTAGATAATTTCTGTTATTTCTACTTCTAAAGCTTTTGCAATTGCTATGACCGTGCTTATCCGAGGAGCACAATTTGCGTTCCTTAATAATAAGGATAAATTTCCTTCATTTACACCGGATATTTTTGACAACCTGTATTGTGTTATATTTCGTTTTTTCATAATTTCCCTAATTCTTTCTACATTCATTTGCTTCTCCTTGACTACTTTTAAATATCAAAGTATAGTTACAATAAAAATAAGAATTGGAGGATTTGCCATGAAATTTGAAACTGCTTACAGTACCTTTGATGACAGAGAACATTCTATTGAAGATATCCAAAATATTGTCCGTAATGATCCCCGCACCTTTGCTGGACAATATAAAGCATCCTTCTTATGCCCTGAGTGTCATTCAGCACGATTAAAGTATGTCAATGATGCCCCTCCTTATTTCAGTTCCTACCCTAGGACTGTACATAGTGACGATTGCCACTTAAAACAAGAGGAGTTCTCCCCTAAATCTGCTGAAAATTTTGTAATCAATAAAGATAATACGAAGATTCTTGAAAGACAGATGCAAAGTTTACTGCATTCCCTATTTAAACCAAAAGAAAAAATTACCTCCATCGGTTTTAGTCATAGTCACAATCCTTCTGCCACCCCTCCTGTTATACACGCTCCCCATTCTTCCGGCAGCAAAAGAATGGGAATGAAACGCATCGACCTTCCTTTTCACAAAGAAGATTATAACTGTTATAAATATTTCTACGGAAAAGCAAAGGTTGTATGGAAATATGACACCGAAAAGGAAAAATATAGGATTCTTCTTCATCATATAAGCAGCAATAAATTGTTGGGACATATTGTTATCACACCTCCAGTTTACCAGCATCTTCTAGCAGAATATAAAGAGCCCACAGAATATTGCTGTGGAATCGTTTTTGCAGCAAAACTATATGTTTATCAGAAACACACTTTTTTTACTACGAGCCTTCGCTATAGTAAGCATATAGTAATTACTAAGCTTTAAACCATTCTCGTATAATTACATTTTTATATCGGACTCCATTTTCAGCGACCAAAGTGGCGCCGTTCTCCTCTTTGTGGGCAATAATTTCTTCTCCATGGAAGTCAATATAATATGTATTTTCTATTGGCAAAGATTTGTACAGCCTTCTATAGGCTACTTTTGGAGTCTTTGCCTTTTTTATATGGTTAATCCTGCCTTTATTCAAACCAAGCCAATGTCCGCACATCACACAAAACAATACATCATCATTATTAATATTGGAAAAGTATTCCCTTAACTGCTCCTCTGTTGGTTGAAATTGAAAACAACACCCTATTTCCCTATATCTTTCTTTAAATTCTCTTGCAAACTTCGATTCAAAATAATGCTCCTCCCACTCTTGCAAAGAAGCCCCCTCCATGCTCTTTTCCCTTACACATGCCCCACGCTCATCAATGGTATCCAAAAAATCATCCAATGGACTGTGAAAAAACTCTGAATAGATATAAAAGTAGAACATGCTACTAAAAATATTTACTTTTCCCTTCTCAAAACCGCCATCAAAATCATTTATTTCGTACCGTTCTTTCAGTTCTTTTATCTGCTCCGGCACTAATCCTGTATCCTCATATTCGCCTAAACACTGTACAAGTTCCTCTTTCCTATTTGATGACCAGTATCCTTGTTTAATCCCATTTTCTCGTTTATGTGTTAATCTATCCATATCACTCTCTCCTTAATGACTCTTAATTGGCACTCCATTATCTCTGCCTGGGCGTTAAATTCTTTTTATTTGGTAATTTTTCTATCTTAGGGTCAATCACTAGAAATGTCTTCTCCTTTTTTTTCATTCTTACAACTACTCCTCTGTAAGAACTCATCATCTTGCGACTTTTTCTCTTCATAATTTACTGTTCCTCCTCTCTTCTTTACTTGTGCCGAATTTCGGCACACAAAAAGGAAGCATAACTCCGCTTCCTTCTTATCTGTTCTCTTTTTCTATTTTGTTGCCCCACAGCTGCATGTATATCCGGTTACCACCGTCTCATCCCATGCCGCGCTGTCCTGCACCCATCTAGTTTCATACTCTGCCGGATGAGATATTGTCTCTGTTCCTGTCTGCTTTTGTATATATTCCGTATGATAAGCTGCATTCTCTCCCTTCAATGCATGAGCCTTTGTATGATTATAAACATCTGCTGTAATATCTGCCCTACAAGCATTACAAACCTCAATTGCCACTGTTTCATAAATCGGTTTATATTCCATCCAAGCTTCTTTCACCAAAACCTGCTCGTTGTGTCCGGTTTCGGGATGATGCACAACGGTTGTCTGAGCATTCCAGCTGTGTGTATGAGGTGGTTTGGAAGGTTTATCCTCCGACTGACCTGAACCTCCACTTGGCTTGTCATTTGGTTTACTGCTTGGTGTATTGTTTGGCTTTCCGGTACTTCCACTTGAACTATTTCCTGAATTCCCACTCGGTCTGCTCGCTGGGCGATTGCTGTCTGATGAACTGCTACTAGAATTCTCTCTATCAGATGTTTTCTTATCCGCACTTCCCTTAGTAGTTTTCTCTGACTTTTCAGCTTCTTTACTCTCTTTTTTATCTTTCTTATCCTTTTTGTCTGAACCCTTCTCTTCCGATTCCTCTGTCTGCTCAGAGCTTTCCAAAGCCTCCCCTACATCCATCCCGCTTTCCTCTTGCTCATCCGAAACTTCTGTTTTCTCCATAGAGGCATCTGCCTTTTCCTCACTCTCCGCAACAAATATCCGATGATTCATTTCTTCTGTCACTCCCTGATTCCCTGCATATGCAAAACCACCAACTCCCAGTGTCATTACCCCAGCAACAGCTGCCGATATAATTCTTCTTTTCATAACGAAACGCTCCTCTCTCTTTTTTCCTTGTACCGAATTTCGGCACAGATTATTTTTCTTTTCAATTTATTCTTTGTTCGGTTTGTTCTTGCTATTATTGTAACATAGTGCTTTTGGTTTTTCACTTATCTTTTCTCAGTTGTGCCGAGTTTCGGCACGAAAAAAGGAAGCGTAACTCAGCTTCCTACAATGTTTCAGCAAATATTCTGTTTTTTGTTTTCAGCACCAATGATTCCATTAAGATTGACTCCCCACTTGGTCAAGCATTGCTTCACCCCATATATCTGCCGAACATCATGTTTAAATGCAGCGCTCGATCTATTCGAAGGCTTATGCGTCTCCATGCCCACATAATGATTCTCCTGCTCCATCCGCTGCTCATTCCTAGTTCGTCTATTCTTCAAATAATCACCTTCTTTAATTTTTTTCCAATATAATATTTATTCTGCAATCACATTAATCTGACACATCTTCATAGTTTCCAAAGCAGCCTTATGTGTTTCCGGTCTAACACCAGCGCAACACGAAGCATCCACAGTAATTTTCAACTCTGGTGCAAAAGCTTTTAATAACAATGCATTTGATACTACACATATATCCGTACAAAGACCTACAATTTCAATCTCATCATAATCACTTTCCAAAATTTCTTTCGCAAGCTCTACACTTCCAAACGTTCTTTTCGTAAACACTTCTTTTGCATAAAGCTTTAATTCAGGGATAATCTCCCATCCATGCGAATATATAATACAGTGTTCCACTGGAAGATTACGTCCTTCTTGTGTATCTAAGTAGTTACTCTGATGAGTATCTTTTGTAAAAATAATTCTATCTCTGTTTTTTAAATATTCTTCAATTTTCTTTTTTACATTTGGTACAACTTCTACCGCCTCTTTTGTTCCCAAACTTCCTGTTACAAAATCATTTTGCATGTCTACAACAATTAATATTTTCATACTATATCTCCTTTTACTGAAAATAAACCTATTTTAATCATTCCATAAATCATCTTCCAGTGTGATGCTTCTATTGTACCAAATCGCTAGCGCGATGGCTAGCATTACGTACAATACAATCGTTGC
>OGCQ01002151.1_pt1 | contig 21090 bp, 15 predicted proteins | sample 1570161 | NCBI WGS metagenome assembly OGCQ01 (sample SAMEA4384402, study PRJEB24528) | human gut metagenome
TGCTTCAAAGAATTTGCCGCCGTCTGTTTATTCTGGAACTTTTTTGTTCTCTGGTATTCCTATAATATTACTTATCAAACCAAAGAACGATATTCTTATTGCGGCAATTCCTTTTTGTCTCCTTTATTATTCCAGCAGCCCCAGAAAGATTTCTCTCCGCTCCACTTCTTCCGCTTCCTCATTTCCGTCCGCCCTGGCGTGCAGCAGCGGATATTTTGACCCTGTGCGCAGCATCTCCATCACCGACGCATAGTTGGCATATTCCGGCGACACCAGAATCATTCCTTTTCCACGCGACAGTTCCTGCTCCATCAGGCTGCATAGATAGCGGAGGTTTGCTCCGTGAACCAGCGGAAACTTTTCCCGGATCTCCTGTAAGCGTTCGTCCGGCTGCTTCCAGCTGCCGTAGACGCCGCGGTAAATCTGCATAAATTCATGCAGCTGTTCTGTAAAATGCTCCGGAATCTTTCGCCCCGACTCCGCGGCAAAGAACCACAGATATTCCGAGAGCGGCATATACACCGGAACAAAAGCATGTTTCCTCACCGCTTCCTCCATATTCTGATTCAGATAAGCGCTATGCAGCACAATCGGATCGCCGGCCAGCAGCAGCTGTCTGTCCTCCGTCACATATACCGCCCACTCCTGTAAAAGGCTTTTGGTCCACTCCCTGCTCCAGGCATCCGGCGCGGCGGTCTTCTCCCGGAAAGAGGCACGCACCTTTTCCCGCCACTCCTCATCCAGGCAGTGCCATGCATCCCCGAGTAAGAGCACCTGCCACAAGATATCCGCTTCTTCCGCAAAAAGCAGCTGTTCCAGAAACGGTGTCACAAGATGCGCCCTCTTTCCGTCCGTATCTAAGACCGCACGCAGGATTTCCGGAACCATTCCGTCCGCCTCCGCACCCTCGGTCTGGAATACCAGAAACTGTTTTTCCTCCCCGTCCGTCTCCTGCAGCCGGTTTGCAATCTGTCCTGCCGCAGCCGAGAATGTACAGTATTCTTTTGCGGTGCTGTACGCTTTTCCCGCATGAAGATCCTGCGCCGTGTAATCCGGCAGCACTGCCGTGCGTTTTCCTTTCTGGTTCAGGTAAAGTGCCATCCACTCTGTATACACGGACAGCGGCGGCAGATACACCGTCTCCTGCTGCGGTTCTTTCATATCTTTCGTATCTTTCGTGTCTTTCTTCCCGTCCCGAAGCCGCCCGGACAATACGGCTGCCTCCGGCGGTATGGCGCGCTCCGTGCAGTTCTCTACATGGGATAAGCTGTTTAAAAACGCCTCGATTCTCGTTATCACTCCCACCTTGGACTGATGCTCGTCCACCTCTATTTTCAGGTACGGCTTGTCCCCCATAATTTCCGCAAAAAGGTGGGAGATCATGCCGTCCGGTCCGCAGCCGTGGTTCGTCAGATAGACGGCATACAGATTCGGATGCTCCTTAATGATCTTCGCTCCCGACAGAATGTGCTGCGCAAATGGCCAGTACAAATTTGGATAATGACCGGACAAATCCACATCATGTCCTTTCAGATGGGAAAGTGTCAACACTCTGCACCCTCTCTTTAACAGTTCCCCGGGAATTCCCATATTTAAAACCGGGTCTGACACGCCGTAGTTTCTTGTAATCAGAACGAGCACCTTGTCCTCCGGTTTCAACTCGTCCAGGATCTGCGCGCCCAGTTTTTCAGAATTCTTCTCACAGCGCACCATCGCCGCCGCTCCCTTCGCGAGCGCCGCCGCACACCGTGCCTTGTCGCATCCCAGTTCCTGACCCGCTTTGATCATCGCTCCCGCAAGCTGCGGTTTTCCCATATCCAGATCCAGAACCGGGCAGATCAGCTCCACGCCGCGCTCCGAAAGCCCCAGCACACTTGCGACAATCCGCGGCGCTGTCTGCATATAGACACAGCCGTAATTGTGCGCAACGCCGGAAGTCTCATGCCGGATCGTATGGATACACGGGATAAAAATGTAGTCCACCTTTTTTCTCGCAAGCCATTCCATGTGCCCGTGCAGTAATTTTACCGGATAACAGGTCTCCTCCGCCGCCATCTCCTGTCCGAGCGCAATGATCTTATCGTCCGTCTCCGGCGACAGCAATACATTAAAGCCGAGAGTCTTAAAATACTGGTACGCCATCGGGAAAAATTTATAAATCATGAGCGCACGCGGAATTCCCACAGTCTTTTTCCCCGGCAGCAGCGTTCCGTCATAGCCTGCCAGGAACCATTTCTGGCTCTTCCGGTAATTCTCCTCATTCCGGATGCTCTCCTTTTGGGATGTGCCACCCTGCTCTTTTGCCGCGAGCGCCGCTCCGTATGCCCCGGTCACATCGTAAAACGGCGTGATGTGAAGCCGTTCTCCAAACACTTCATAGAAAGCCGCAACGATTCCCTCGTTATGCACGACTCCGCCCTGAAGGCAGATATGTTCTCCCTTGCGCTTATTGCCGACTACCCTGTTTAAATAGTTTCTGACAATCGAGCGGCACAGCCCTGCACAGATATCCTCCTTGTCCGTGCCTGCCGCAAGCTCCGCTGCAATCTTGGATTCCATCAACACGGTGCAGCGCTCTCCCAGATCGATCGGCACATTTGCTTTCAAGGCACTGTTTCCGATCTCCTCCAGCGATACTTCCATGCGGTTCGCCTGTTCCTCGACGAAGGAGCCCGTACCCGCCGCACACACTTTGTTCATCTCGAAATCGACGACCTGACCGTCCCGGATACTGATGTATTTGGAGTCCTGACCGCCGATCTCAAACACGGTATCCACCTCCGGGCACAGATGGGCTGCCGCGCGCGCCTGCGCCGTGATCTCATCCAACACCGTGCCTGCACCGGTCTTCTCCGCGATATAGTACCGCCCCGATCCCGTGACACCAATGCCTTCCCACGTGAGTGCTTCCCCGTATTTCTGCTTTAACCGTGCCATTCCCTGCTGCACCGCGCCGAGAGGATTGCCGCGCGTTCTAAGATACAGATCGTCAATGACGGCTCCGTCCTCCCCCGTCAGCACAAGGTTTGTGCTCGTGGATCCCACGTCAATCCCGAGCCAGAGCTTTTCCCCGCCACGTAACGGTCTGGTCCGGTGAAGTGCCTCCTTCTCGTAGTCATATCGCGGCAGCGCCTTTCTTTTTTGCTCCTCATCCGCCCCCTTCCTGCGGACCGGGTGTTTCCAGTCGAAGGCCAGCTTCCCTTGACATGCACAGGCTGCGATTCCGGCAGCAGACACCACAGCTCCCTCTTCCCCGCAAAGCAGTTCTTCCTCTTTTAATCCGAAGATATCACAGATGGCGAGGCGCACGCCTTCATTATAGACAACGCCTCCCGTCACAAGCACCGGCGGCTGTACCGGAAGTTTCCGCACGACCGCAGATTTAAAATTGCGGATCACGGCATAGGAAAGTCCGAGCAGAATATCTTCCACCGGCACACCTTCCTGCTGTCTGTGGATCAGGTCTGTCTTGGCGAACACGCTGCACCGTCCCGCAAGCCGCGGCACACTTTTCGCCCGTCTGACATACTCCGAGTAGGCGGACAGCGGAAGTCCGAGCCGGTACATCTGATCCTCGAAAAATGCTCCCGTTCCGGCGGCACATTCCCCGTTCATGGCGTAGGAGAGCGTCTCTCCCTCACGGATTCCGGTAAGGAAGCAGGAATTCTGTGCTCCCATCTCTACGATGCTTCCCGCGTCTGGATAGAGCATTCTCTGTCCTTCCAGAAGGCTGCTGACGCGGTTGATCTGCACTTCCTTTTGGATCCCCGGATACAAACAGACTGCACCGGGATTGACCGCTGCATACAAAATCCTGTCGCCGCACGATGTCTCCACCTGCCCAAGCATGTCCACAAGATTCTGATACAGTTCTCCGCGATGCAGTCTGTAATCTTTATATATGATGTTTTCGCCTTCGACAACAGCGATGGAGATACTTCCATTTCCGATGTCGATTCCAAGTCCTGCTTCTCTCATTGCTTTCCTCCGAAATTACTTCTTACGCATAGTTAGAATATTCTAACTAAATGTATCACATTGCAAGAGCCGTTTCGGTTGCAAAAGCAACAGAATCAGTTTTCTATCAGAGAAAGATTCTCAAATAGTTCGATCAGTCTAACTTCAATCCTGCCAGAAGCGAGCCAAGGCTGGTTCCTGTGGATGTGTGGTCTGTGTATGCCTCCAGATCTTCCACGCCTTCGGTATCTACCATCTCCTCTGCCAGCGCCTTCATGGACAGGCTGATCTTATTGTCGTTGGTATTCAATACCTTTGCCTTAACCTTCTCTCCGACCTTAAGTACTTCGGACGGCTTTCCGATTCTGCGCTCACAGATCTGTGAGATGTGCACCAGTCCGCTCAGTCCGTTGCCCAGATCAATAAATGCGCCGTACGGCATCAGGCTCTCGACGGTTCCCTCAAGCACGGTTCCCGGCACGATCATAGAGATGTTGTGATTGCGCTCCTCCGCCTCTGCCTCGAGTGCGACCGCCTTTCCGGAAAGCACGAGCTTTTCGCGCTCCTCATCCACCGTGATGACCCGGATCGGAATCTCTTTTCCAACCCAGCTCTCCGTATCCTCCACATAAGCGGATGTGATCTGGGATGCCGGAATGAACGCGCGGATCCCCTCAAGATATGCCACAACGCCTGCCTTCACGCTCTCCTTGATGCGGACGGTTACCGTTGTACCCTCCTCCATCATCTCTTTGAGCTTCTCCCATGCCTGCTCTTCATTGGCTTCCCTGCGGGAGAGAAGAATGTTGCCTGCGCCGTCGTCTACCCGGATCACGGTCGCCTCGATCGTATCCCCCACATGCACAGCCTCCGCCAGTGAGAAATCCGGATCGCTGCTCATCTCCTCCGCACTGATAAATCCCGGTGCATAATATTTCAGGTCAAGCGTAACGCCCTCCTCGTTGACATCGATCACCGTGCCGGTTAAAATATCTCCCTCTTTGATTCTGCGGAAAGAAGCTTCTAACTCCTCCTTGTAATCATCCATTGATTCCATGTGTCTTAAACCTCCATCTCTTTTTCTACCTGTAGTGTACCACATTTCAGTCTGATTACAACCTTGAATAAATCACCATCCACCTCGATCGTCAGTTTTCCGCCCTGCGCCTCGGTAAAACTTCTGGCAATCGCAAGTCCCAGACCCGAGCCTTCCGTGCCGCGCGAAGTATCGCCGCGCACGAAGCGCTCCGTGATCTCCTCCGGATCAAAATTCAGTTCCGTTGCCGACATATTTTTGATCGTAATCTCCACGAATCTCTCCGGTGCCATCCCGTATTCCTGTACCTGCACGTACACACGGCTCTGCGGCATCGCATATTTCTGGATATTGACAAACAGATTTTCAAAGATACGGAATGTCTTCTGATTGTCGAGCACCACGATCACTTTTTCCTCCGGCACATCCCAGCGCAGCGTAAGTCCCATCGCCGCAAAGCGCTCCGTATGCTCCACCGCAACCTGCTTTAACAGATTCACCACATCGACTTCCATCGGATGCAGCACAATATTGTTGCTGGTCGCCTTGCTGACCTCAAAAAGATCCTCGATCAATATTTTTAACCGCTGGCTCTTTTTATCGAGCGTCTCAATGTATGACCTGCGCTCCTCCTCCGTGATGTCCTCCTTCTTTAACAGTTCCACGTAGGTTGTGATCGCCGTGAGCGGTGTTTTTAAATCATGGGAAACGTTCGTGATGAGATCCGTTTTCATGCGCTGGCTCTTCACTTCCTCATCCACCGCCTTCTTAAATCCGTCGCGCACCCTGGAAAGCTCCACCTTCATCGGCTCATATATTCCCAGATCCTCGGTGATCTCCGTGTCCAGATCTCCGTCCGCCATCCGGCTTACACTGCGCAGCAGCGCCTGATAGTCTCTGCCGATCCTGTCATAATATTTTTTGATAAAACAGAACACAAAGATGGAGTACACGATCAGCGCGCCGATGCCGAAAAACCACATCATCGAGCAGAGCGACAGCACCGCAAAGTTGATCAGCACGATTTTCCAGATCGTCTTTGTGGATTTTTCTGAAAAATCCACATGCGCCACCTCATAGCGGAACGTGTTCCACAATTTTTTCAACCACGGAAAAATCTGATAAATCAGGCTGTACTGTCTGATATATTCCCTGACTCCCAGGAAAAATACCGGACGCAGTACGCGAAGCGCCGCGTACCAGATGCCATACAAAAACAGGAGCGGAACCATCATCTGTCCAAGCTGTAAGATGGCTCTCCAGGCATTGTTTCCAAGTAAAACATCCACTCCTTCGCTGTAATAGGAATAGCTTCTTATGATATCGTAGAAGTTTTCCTCCATACATGCCATGCAGCAGACGGCAATCACCGCCACCTCCATGAGATACCATTTCCCCGGGCGTTGCATTGGTATGTCTTCGTTCCAGATGCGCCTGCTCGTCATAAGAAACATCCATCCCGCCACCGCAGCAAGGCTTACCAGAAACAGGATGCTTCCCCCAGACGCACGGTACACTAACACCACCTGCACCCAGTAATTTGTCATACCCTCATACGGATCTCCCAAGGAAATCGTATCGCTCTTTGACACCGGAAGCCCGAAGATCACCTTAAAGTCCTTCGGTCCCTGCAACTGACCCGCTTCCACATATCCGCCCAGCGACTGTCCCAAAAGATTTTCCCGGTCTACATTCTGAAACGCCTTGATCAGAACGCTGCCGCTGATATTTTCGTCGTACAGCGGTGTCACTTCCAGCGCGCCCTCTTTGTCAAAGGATAAGCATACGATGTCCGTATAATACTGCTTTATCTTCTCCGTCACAGTTCCATCCACGCATGTCTCGAGCGGCTGATCCGTATTTTTCACGCAGTCGGCACTGCTTTTGTATACACAATAATCGATGTTCCAGCTGTCACTCTCAAACTGGCTTTTCCATTCGTCAAACGTAGATGTTACCGTGTCCTTTACATACTGGTAATCTTCATCATCCGTCGGCAGATTCAAAAACAGTCCGCCTGCATCTGCCTGCCCGCTCCGCTCCATCTGCTCTACATACAGGACATAGCTGCCCTGATAGAGTGTCTGTACCGTATCGTTGTCCACGCTGTCCGAGGACTCGCGCATCATCTCCGCTTTCTGCTGCTCTTTCTGTCTCTCAGCCGTCCGGTACACCACCGGGAAAAAACACATGGTAATGATCGTGATGAAAATGATTCCCGCGATCGCTATGATAATCCGCTTGCTGCTGTTTGCGACATTGCTGTTGCTGCCGCCGTTATTTCTGTTATTGCTGTTGCCGGCATTGCTGTCGGCACCGCTATTTTTTCCAGTATTGCTGTTGACATCGCTATTGCTGCCGCCGTTGTTTCTATTGCTACTGTTGCCGTCGGCACCGTTACTTGCGCTGACATTATTATTGCCGGCACCGTTGTTTCTATTGTTGTTTTTCAATTTTATATCCAACACCCCACACCACCTTTAAGTATTTTGGATCTCTCGGATTTATCTCGATCTTATCCCGGATATTTCTCACATGTACCATAATCGTATCGGTATTGATCGCCTTCTCGTTCCACACACGCTCATAGATCTCGTCCGCCGAATATACACGCCCCGGCGTCCGGATTAAAAGCGCAAGTATTTTGAATTCAATCGGCGTCATCTTCACCGGTTTTCCATCCACAAACACCTCCACGGTGTCCTCATTCAGTTCCAGTCCTCCGATCACATGAATCCGGTCGTTCTTTTCCTCCTTCGGACTCCTGTTTGCAAACTGCGTATACCGGCGGAGCTGGGAATTGACACGCGCCATCAGTTCCAACGGTGTAAACGGCTTGGTCACATAATCATCCGCCCCGATATTTAACCCGATCACCTTGTCGGTCTCCTCTGACTTTGCCGAGAGCATAATGACCGGAAAGTCATATTTTTCCCGCAGCTTCATGGTCATTGTGACGCCGTCCATGCGCGGCATCATGATGTCAACGATCGCCAGCGAGATCTTCTCCCGCTCCATCACCTCAAGTCCCTCCACGCCGTCTGCCGCCTTGAACACGTTATAATTCTGACTCTTTAAAAAGATTTCAATTCCGTCCCTGATTTCTTTATCATCCTCAACAATTAAAATGTTATATTGTTCCATTTTTCCGCTCCTGCTCTTGTTCTCTTTTCTGCTATCATAACACATCCGCCGCAGAATCACACGCCTCCCCGTGCATTGATTACATTTTACCTGATCTGCCGCAAAATTCCCCGCAGAAATACCCGAAGAATTTCTAAAGAATTATTTAGAATTATTATCTTGACAACTGCCACTTCGTAGTGTATAGTAGTACAAGTGCTGAGGCAACTCACACAGATGCTGCTGTGGCTCAGTCGGTAGAGCGTCGCATTGGTAGTGCGGAGGTCACGGGTCCGATTCCCGTCAGCAGCTTCATTGAGAAGAAGCGCAAATCCTTGAATGAAAGGGTTTGCGCTTTTTTGTGCTATGGTGTTACAGTGTTACGGTATTATGACGAATGTATTGTGATGGAAGTCTGGATGAGGGGGGAATATACGGTTGAGGCGTTAATGCTATCTCGTGGCCAAGGGGAAAGTAGGAAAACTTTTTCTCGTCCTGCGGGTCTCAGCGATACTTTTTCTATTCTGGGACCCGATTTTTGCTTCTATGCGGGTCTAATACGTTCTTTTTCTCGTCTCAGACCCGGGGTGCTCTTCCTTTCTAGCATTATGTCAACCTTTTTCCATTCTTTCTGGGTCTGGCACGCACTTTTTCTATTCTGGGACCCAATTTTTGCTTCTATACGGGTCTGGTTCGCACTTTTTCTCGTCTCAGACCCGGATTCCAATTTGTTTGACGATTCTTCACACATTTTTCAACACTGCTTCATACCTTTTTCACATTTATCCGGTATCTTAATCATTGTCAAGAGGAAATCCCCATTGACACAATTTCTTTTTCATAATATGGCCGGTAAGTACCCCACATCTTACCGACTTCTCCTTCTTTTTATAAAATGATAAACGTACAAAACGCCTCACCATCCGGTGAGGCGTTTTGCGTATTCCTGTTGAATACCCAGATTCTGTCAACTTCTCCTTTACTACATGCGATTCATCATCTTAATGTGTGACTTGAACAGGGAATAATATTTCATTCCCTTGTCTTTGCCATAGTGCCCCTGCAATGCTGCGCGGAGAGAATTGAGATTCTTTCGCTTTCCGTTTGCCTGATAGAGGAATCCCGAAAAATCTTCCGGCGGTTCCTTTGCATATTCACTGTGGTCAAAAACCATTTTGCAGTACATGTCAAACTTTTCTTTTAAGCCATAAGCCGGAAGTTCTGACCAGTAAGACGCATACTCTGCATTCGTCTTCAGTTCCTGATACAGCCGCTTGCCTTCTTCCTCGCCGAGAAGCGCAACCAGTGCATTGTGAAAATCCACCAGATTTTCCTTGCTGATGCAGGCACACAATGTCTTTAAAATTGCTCTCTCTGCATTCAGATCCAGTCCAAACTTTGCTGGCGCTTCGCTCTGACCCGTAGCATTTGACACACTCTGTGGATTCTCTGACATTTCTTCTTTCAAATCCATCATTGCTGTCATCTGTCTGGATTGTTGCTCCGTCAGATCCGGCTTCTCATTCCCTGCGTTCTGCGTCTTTGCTTTGTCACTCTTCTGTGACTTTTCCGAACGATCCGGTTCTGACATACGCTCAGACTTTTCTGCTTTCGCTGACTTTCTTGACCGTTTTGCCCTGCCAGTCTTCTCTGCCGGCTCAGCCTTCCCGGATTCCTCTGCCAGCCCAGCGTTTTCTTCCGGTTCCGACTTCCCGGATGTCTCTGCATCCTCAGCCTTTCCGGTCACTTCAGCCTTCCCGGATGTCTCTGCATCCTCAGCCTTCCCGATCACTTCCGGCTTCCCGGATTCTCCTGCCAACCCAGCTTTTTCTGTCGGTTCAGCCTTCCCGGATTTCTCTGCATCCTCAGCTTTCCCGATCACTTCTGCCTTCCCAGATGTCTCTGCATTTCCAGCCTTCCCGGACGCTTCCGGCTTCCCGGATTCTCCTGCCTTACCGCCGGCTTTCGACGATTCTGACTTCTTGGATGACCGTGGCTTCTTTGACTGCTCTCTGCCACGCTCTGCTTCCGCTTCCTGTCCAGTCTCCCGAACCTGCTCTGCTTCCGCTTCCTGTTCAGTCTCCCGAACCTGCTCTGCTTCCACTTCCGGGCCAGCCGCTCTGGTCTGTTCCTGTTCCGGCTCTACTGCTGCCCCGGATTCCTTTGCCACGCGCTGCTTTTTCTCTGTCAGCATTCTGTGGCATTCCTTTCCGCTTAAACGGCTCACAGGCATTTCCCGCGTTGACCAGTAGCGCACCGCAGCGTCAAATCCCGTATCATTTGATACAATGACATACTCCCTGTCCGCGTTCTGGCTCAGGCGATAGCCAAGTTCCGATACCAGCTGGAAATCCAGCGCATTGCTTCCCTCAAAACACTTAATAAAGTCTGCTTCCTTTTCCGTCTCCTTGAGCATCCTCACATTTTCGTAATTCATATGCGGGCTCTTTGTCGTATAAAATACAAGAACCTCGTCATCTTCCTGCGAGGATACCAGAAGCGGCACCCATATATCTCCTACATTCTCACTGTCAACCAAATAAATTTTTCCCATTCATTCTCCTGCTGACAGAATCCTTTTTTATTGTACCACATTCCGCTTTTATACTGCAATGTCGTTTTTCCGCTGACGCTTCTTCACTTTCCCGTGTTCTGTTTTATAAAATATCGATGTACTCGCCCGCAAGCGCCTTGTTCATGCTGCGCACCGCACAGAATTTTCCGCACATGGAACAGGTGTCCTCGTGCTCCGGTTTGCGGTCCTCGCGGATCTGTTTTGCGGTCTCGGGATCAATCGCACATTCCCACTGTGCATCCCAGTCCATCACGCGGCGTGCGTCTGCCATCTTGTCGTCGATCTCTCTTGCGCCCCGCACGCCCTTGGCAATGTCTGCCGCATGCGCCGCAATTTTCGATGCAATGATGCCCTGCCTGACATCCTCCACATTCGGAAGCGCCAGATGCTCCGCCGGTGTCACATAGCACAAAAATGCAGCTCCGTTCTGCGCGGCGATCGCTCCTCCGATCGCGGAAGTGATATGGTCGTACCCCGGCGCAATGTCCGTTACCAGCGGTCCCAGTACATAAAACGGTGCTCCCATGCAGATCGTCTGCTGAATCTTCATATTCGCTGCAATCTGATCCATCGGCATGTGCCCCGGTCCCTCTACCATGACCTGCACATCTCTTGCCCAGGCGCGCTTTGTAAGCTCGCCCAGCCGCACCAGTTCCTCAATCTGACACACATCGGACGCATCCGCCAGACAGCCCGGTCTGCAGGCATCGCCCAGAGAGATCGTCACATCATGCTCCCGGCAGATCTCAAGAATCTCATCGTAATACTCGTAAAACGGATTCTCCTCTCCGGTCATACACATCCACGCAAACACCAGTGAACCGCCTCTGGATACAATATTCATTTTTCTCTTATGTTTCCTGATCTGCTCGATCGTCTTGCGCGTGATTCCGCAGTGCAGCGTCACAAAATCCACGCCATCCTCGGCATGCAGGCGTACCACATCAATAAAATCCTTTGCGGTCAGTGTCGCAAGATCCCTCTGATAGTGAATTACAGAATCATATACCGGCACGGTTCCGATCATAGCCGGACATTCCGCCGTCAGTTTTCTCCGGAACGGAATGGTGTTCCCGTGCGAGGAGAGATCCATGATCGCATGCGCTCCCATGTCAACTGCCGCCATCACTTTTTCCATCTCCACATCATAATCCTTACAGTCTCTGGAGATTCCGAGATTTACATTGATCTTCGTCCGCAGCATCGAGCCGACACCCTCCGGGTCAATGCATTTGTGATGCCTGTTCGCGCAGATGACCACCTTTCCCTCCGCAACGAGCGGCATCAGCTACTCTGTGGTCATACGTTCCTTCGCCGCAACCTTCTTTAACTCCTCTGTCACAATTCCCTTGCGTGCTGCCTCCATCTGTGTTGCATACTGTTCCATATTTTTCTGCTCCATTTCTGCAGAGGGTGTAGAACAAAGTGTGCGCTCGCCGCACACTTGCGCGCCCGAGCGGTATGCAAAGCATTATTTACCTCACCGCGAGGTGCGCATCCCCGCGGAGCGTTTTTTGTGTAATAGGAACGAAGTTTCCTATTACACAAAAAAATCCGGCGTCGCAGTGACGCCGGATTCCACAAAATGTCTCATCCATCATTCGCTCCCTACGACAGTATTAACTGACAGGTTCAAAGAGTCAGGTTTTAACCTTCTCAACCGTTTGCGCATGCGCACAGTCCCTCTGCGATATATTCTTTTTCTTCTAACACCTTATCTCAAATTCTCGTTGCTGTCAATATTTTTTAAACTCATACAAAATCGCCTTTTGCATATACTTTTTTCCAGCCCTTAGTTATTCTGCAAAATTCCCGTGTTGGGGTCAAAATAATATGACGCATTGTCTATCACAACATTTCCTTTTGCCATGGTTCCGTAGGTCGGGTCAAAATAATAGGTTCCTGCTTCGCTTGTCTGCCAGCCCTTCACCATATATCCGTTTCCGTCATAACGCACCCATTTGCCAACTTTTTCTCCGCTTTCGTTGACAGAGTCGCCCCAGTCGCCTGCTGCCGATTCCTGATAGACATCCTTTCCCACTGCCTTTGCTCCCTGCTGCACATTATCCAGCCAGTACCATGCGTCCGAGGAAGGATCATAAATTTCTTTTCCACGATAATTCTCATTATTCGGATCATATCCCTGACGTACCCCGTTTTCATACCAATAATCCTTACCAGCGATTGTAACCCATCCGTTCAGAGCACTGTCCGACGATACATTTTTCGTGTAAGCCTTTATCCGCACATTTGTCTGTTCACTTTTACCATAATCATGCCAGATTCCTGAATTATATTCAAAGCTTTGTCCAGCCTTTGCTGCTGTCTGGGATACCAGATTGTTTGTTTCGGTCTGATTTTCCCATACTATGTAACCACCATCACTCTTTAAAACTACAGAAAAAGTCTCCCCTTCCATCAGATAAACCGGCTGAGGCAGTGTTACCGTATATCTTCCATCTGAAGTAACTGTACCTGCAGCGGTTGCTTCCAGCATACCACTCTGCGGATTCTCTGCATCCGTCAGGTTCGTGTATACTTCGACCGTATATGGAATACTATTTTTCTTGTCTGCCATATAGACTTCAAAGCTGATTTTTGTCAGTTCTTCTACTTCACCTGCATTTGCATGTGCCATGAATATATTTGCCGCAGCGTCTGCCTTATATCCCGTACCATATAATCCACCATCGTACTGATAATTATTGTCACAATCGTTTGACATTTCAGCGTCAAATACCACCGCATCATTTGCAATGCTCGCATCATAGTAGGACAGATAGTAGTAACCCTGATCGCCAAATGAACTTCCCCAGGTATTTCGAACGATCCACGCCCCCTTACCTGCCGGCTTATTCAAAAAATTCGATGTGGAATAGTTGTCATCCCATCCCACAATCACTACAGCATGGTTGGGCGTTATCTCCTGGTCACAATAATATCCTGCGGTAAACGGATTATAATATCCACTGTATGAATACAGCTTATTCTCTGTGGGATCGTAAGTATAGTCACATTCGGTATAGCATGTAATGCCTGCTGCACCATAATCCACAATTGCCTGCTTGACCTGTTCCTGATCTGACATCATTACAATACTATATCCTTTCAGATAAGCCACAGACTGATACGCCTGTGTTTCAGAAAGACCGTTACTTAAAATGGTCGCTGCTGAATCATATGGAACAGCACTTTCTGATACAGCGCCCTTCCAGTTTCCCAGCGTATTGATTCCCATTGAATAATTGCCACCGTAATCTAAATAATTTGTTTTTTTGCGGGTAACCGTGTCACCCTCTAATCCTCCAAGCGGATCATTCACAGAATGATTTGCAAAATATGCCAGATGTAATTCTGACAGATCGACATCCGAATATCCCTTTTTCATAAGGTTGATTTCACAAAGAGCAATACTGGAAAATGCCCAGCATGTACCGTACTCTCCCTGATCCCGTATCGCTGGCAAATTTTCCGTGATGTACTTACTCTGCTTCGCCTGTGCCGAAGCTTTGAACTCGTCCGTTCTCTCTACCTTTCTGTCCGGGTATTCCGAAAATCGATCCGGAATATAAGTTCCCTTAGGATAAGTTACTTTCTCAACCTTTGCCGCCGCTGACACACCAACCGGCATGGTAAGCAGCAGCATGGTGAAAAGAACTGCCTTTCTCAGATATTTCATCCATTTGTCCTTCATCATGATTCTCCTTCCAGTTTGTATCATTTTACTTCCCTGTCCTAAACAGACAACACATCGCTTTTCCTATTATAGCACTCACGATTCATTTGAGCAATACTTTCATTACATGTGAACGCTATTTTACTTCCATACTGAACATTAAGATAGTTACATATGGGAGGTATTTATGATAGATCCAATAAAGAAAATTGATGACCTTATGAAAGAACACAATTGGAGTGATTACAAACTATCTGTAGAATCCGGATTATCCACCTCTACAATTGCCAACATCCACCGTCGAAATACAATTCCATCCATTCCGACCTTAGAGGCAATCTGCAGTGCATTCGGGATTACACTTTCCCAATTTTTTCAGGAAGATGGTCGTTTTGTAGAACTCTCTGATGAGCAACTTGTTTTTTTCAAAAAATGGTCTACACTTACTGCCAGTCAAAAGAAACTCGTTATGGGATTGATTGAAGAATTAAAGTAGAAAAATCCTGCCTGCAGGATTCTCGCACCGAGCACGGTCGCTTGCGACATGTTTCCTATTCGCGCGAGTGCACATCCTCGCGGAGTTTTTTATGTAATAGGAACGAAGTTTCCTATTACATAAAAAAGAACAGCCATCACTGGCTGCCCTTTTAGGAGAAGGTATTTTTACTATGGGGTATAGCAAAAACTATATATAATGTATTGGGGGGTTTTTACGGTTATTATAGTACCATGACTGCGTAAAGAAGTGTGCACAAACTTCACAAAACTTCCATTCCATTTCTATACATTTTGTACAGTACCTTGGGACTAGTTCTTTCGTTTCCGCAAAATTTTGCATAACCGGTTGTTCATTTCCCGCTCTTTTTTGCAAAATGTCCTTTTTGCCTTCTCTCTATCTCTGCCGGATCTTTCCCTTGATACGCGAGAGCGCATTGTCGATTGTCTTAGGACTTTTCCCGAGTTCCTCCGCTATCTGGCGGTAATTTTTTCCTTCCAGATATGCGTCTAAAACCTGGCGCTCGAGCGCGCTTAACTGTTCCCGCAGCTGCTCCCAGAAAGCGGTAAAATTCTCCTGCTCGATCACAAGCTGTTCCGGATCGTCCATCTGGTCGGTGAGAAGCGTCTCCGCCAGGGATTTTCCCTCCTCCGTGGTCTGGGAATAAAAAGACACATACGTGTTCAGGGGGACATGTTTTTTCCGGTTGGACGCCTCCACCGCGCTGTAGAGCTGTCGGTTGATGCACAGCTCCGCAAAATGGAAAAAGGATGCCTCCCTGTCAGACCGGTAATCCCGGATCGCCTTAAACAATCCGATCATCCCCTCCTGAATCAGATCATCCGTATCTCCGCCAATCAAAAACATTGCATTTGCCTTGCGAAGCACCAACGGCTTGTACTTTTCAAGGATATAATCCATGATCCGCTCGTCGCCTTCGCGCAGTTTCTGGATGAGTTCTTCATCCGCCAGCTTCTGATATTCGTCCACGTCTTCCTCCGTCTTCCTTCTCTGCCCTGCTATGCTGCCTGAACTTTCCGCGCACGGCTGTATTTTCCGCAGCATAAAAATCTGTCCGCCTATGCCTGCTTTGTCATCTTACATCATCCGCTGTCTGACGATCTCATAGGCAAGCACACCGGCTGCTACGGAAGCATTCAGAGAATCAATGTCACCCTTCATCGGAATGGAAGCCACATAATCACAGTTTTCGCGCACCAGCTTGCTGACACCCTCGCCCTCGCTTCCGATTACAAGACCGATCGGTCCTTTCAGATCCAGGTCATACATCTGCGTGCCGCCCATATCCGCGCAGACAAACCAGATCCCCTGCTCCTTTAACTCCTTGATCGTCGCCGTGAGATTCGTCACCTTGGCAACCGGCGTATAGTTCAGCGCGCCGGCAGACGTCTTTGCCACAGTCGCGGTCAGTCCCACCGCCCTGCGCTTTGGAATAATGACCCCGTGTGCTCCGCAGAGGTTCGCGGTACGGATGATCGCCCCGAGATTGTGCGGGTCCTCAATATTATCCAGCAGAAAAAGGAACGGCGACTCTCCCTTTTCTCTTGCGATCTCCAGAATGTCGTCCACTTCCGCATATTCGTACGCTGCCGCCACCGCGATCACGCCCTGGTGCTTCTTCGTCTCCGAGAGCTGATCCAGACGCTCTTTTTCCACAAAATGGATAATGGTATCGTGCTTTTTTGCTTCTCTTACGATCGTGCGCACCGGTCCGTCCTGACATCCGTCCAGCACAAAAAGCTTGTCGATTGTCTTGCCGGAACGAAACGCCTCAAGCACCGCATTGCGTCCCTCTATTTTTAATTCCTCGTATCCCATGTATTCTCCTTTTCTTTCTGCTTCCGGCAGGCGCTTTCTGCTGCCTGCAGCATCCTCTGCCACCGGCAGACGCTCTATGCTTTCGCCCTCTGATTCCTCTTCCCGCGGCAGACGTTCTATAACTTCAAATGCAGCCCGTCCACACCGGTCTTCACCAGTTCCACCAGACGCTCAAACTCATCCTGCAAGTACAGCCATCCCATCAGCGCCTCAAACCCGGTGGCCTTGCGGTAGTCGGACATCGTCGCATTCTTTGCCATCGTCGGCGACTTGGCATTTCTGCCGCGCCGGTAAATGTCCGCTTCCTCCTCTGTCAGAAGCGGCAGAAGCACCTCCATCATCTCGGCCTGCGTGTGCGCCTTGACAATCTGGCTGGTCCGTTTGTGCAGTTCTCCCGCTCTGGTATTCCCTTTTCCCACGACAACAGAACGGATGACGAGATCATAGATCCCGTCACCGATATAAGCCAGTGTCAGCGGTGAGTAGGTGCGGATATCGACTTCCGCAATCCCGAACTGTTCCTTAATATAAGAATCGATTCCTCTTCCCATACCAGCTTCCTCTCCGACTCACGCTTTATGCCAGATCACACCCTCGCGTGTGTCCTTTAACACAATTCCTTTTGCCAGAAGATCATCCCGGATCGCGTCCGCCTTTGCAAAATCCTTCTCTTTCTTGGCAGCTTTGCGCTCCTCGATCTTCTCTAAAATATATGCCTCAAGCTCTGCATCCACCTCTGTGTCTTCCGCCGGATTCTCCACCTTCGCCGTCGTCAGGTTCAAGGAGAGCACGCGGTCAAAATCCTCCGCCAGCGCACGCTTGGTTGCATCGTTTAAGGTATCATCCTTGAGCAGGTCATAGACGATTGTAATCGCCATGGAAGTGTTCAGGTCATTGGAAATGGCATCACAGAATTTTTCCTTGTACTCTGCAAATTTACCCTCATCCACTGTGCCGTCCGCCTTCAGATCCGCGATTCTCTTCACAAGCTTTTTGTAGGCAACGCTCATGTTGTCCAGCACCTCGTAGGAAAACTCAAGCGGCTTTCTGTAGTGGGACTGCAGGCAGAACATACGGTACACGATCGGATCGTATCCTTTTTCCTGCAGAAGCGACACCGTAAGGAAATCCCCCTTCGACTTGCTCATCTTGCCCGACTTGTCGTTCAGGTGGTTCACATGAAACCAGTAACCGCACCACTTGTGTCCCAGATAGCTCTCGGACTGTGCGATCTCGTTGGTGTGATGCGGAAAAATATTGTCCACGCCGCCGCAGTGGATATCCATATATTCCCCCAGATGCTTGATGCTGATGCAGGAACACTCGATATGCCATCCCGGGTATCCCACGCCCCACGGACTATCCCATTTGAGCGCCTGATCCTCGAATTTGGACTTTGTAAACCACAGAACGAAATCATTTTTGTTCCGCTTATTGACGTCCTCCTCCACATCGTCGCGCACACCGACTAACAGTTCTTTCTCGCTCTGGGAAGAAAAAACATAATAGTCGTCCAGCCTGGAAGTGTCAAAATAGACATTTCCGCCTGCCACATAAGCGTAGCCCTTCTCCAGCAGCACCTCGATCATGTGAATAAACTCCGGGATGCAGTTGGTTGCCGGCTCCACAACGTCCGGACGCTTGATATTTAACTTTTTGCAGTCATCGAAAAACGCGTCCGTGTAAAACTTCGCAATCTCCATCACCGTCTTGTGCTCGCGCTTCGCACCTTTTAACATCTTATCCTCACCGGTATCCGCATCGGAGGAAAGGTGTCCCACGTCCGTGATATTCATGACACGTTTTACATCGTAGCCCACATAACGCAGTGCTTTTTCCAGCACGTCCTCCATGATGTAGCTGCGCAGATTGCCGATATGCGCGTAATGATATACCGTCGGTCCGCAGGTATACATGGCAATCTTTCCATCCTCATGCGGAATCACCGTATCGATATTTCTTGTCAGTGTATTGTAAAATTTGAACTTATTCTCCACTTTGGTATTCTCCGTTTCTTTTTATTCTTATTATTCCTGTGACGCTCCGGCTCCCGCGCTCAAAATTCGCACTTCTTTCTCCAGATCCAGCACACGGTTCACCAGTTCAGCATTCTCATGCTGCAGCACGGTGATATCCTCCTTCACAGGGTCCGGAAGATGCACCTGATCCATGTCATCCTGCGGTGTCCTGATATTGTCACGCTTTACAACGCGTCCCGGCACTCCGACCACGGTGCAGTTCGGCGGCACTTCCTCGATGACGACGCTTCCGGCGCCGATCTTGGAATTATCCCCGACCGTAAAAGAACCGATAATCTTCGCCCCGGCACTGATCATGACATTGTTCCCGATCGTCGGATGACGCTTTCCGGTCTCCTTGCCGGTACCGCCAAGTGTCACGCCCTGATACAGCAGACAATTTTCCCCGATTTCGGTGGTTTCTCCAATGACAACGCCCATGCCGTGGTCAATAAATAAACCCTTTCCGATTTTTGCACCGGGATGAATTTCAATGCCAGTACGATGACGGGCACGCTGCGAGATGATACGGGCAATGGTAAAGAACCCGTGTTCATAAAACCAATGTGCTTTCCGATAACTGCGGACAGCTTTCAAACCGGAATACGTCAACAGAATTTCCAATGTGCTGCGAGCAGCTGGGTCTTTCTGCTTGACGATGGCAATATCTTCTTTTAATGTTCGGAACAAGGCAATCCCTTCCTTTCAGTCAAAAAATGAATCCATACATAAAAAAATCCTCTGCCGGACACAAAAATGCCCATGCAGAGGTGGTAAGGAAGCACCACGGTTCCACTCTGATTTTTCACTCATACACCCGTAACGAGGGCTGACGGAATTGGATACTTTACAAGCTGAGCTTACAGTTCCCCGCATCAACTAACAGTGGCACTTCGCAGCTGCCGGATATGTCGTTTCACCTGCCCGACACTCTCTGTTATCCGAATCATGCTGTTACTCTTACTGCTCCGTTTTTTCCTTATAGCAGCCGAATGGCTGTTGTTCTTTATTATTATACGCAACTTTTGTAGATTTGTCAATCCTGTTTTTTATTTTTTCGGAAGCGGCTCGTATCTTGCAACCACTCTTCTATAAAAAAGCCGCTATGTGAATTTCTTTCACACAGCGGCTCTTCTTCACGTTATTTCATTCCATACAAGTTCCTTACTTGCCCAGTGTTACCACGATTTCATTGGTATCCTGCAACTTTTCTGCCGGTACATAATCACCCTGTAATGCTTCCCCGTTCAAGGTCAATGCACAAACACCACTTTCTACATGGTTCGGATTCTGTACGATAATGTTCAGCTGCTTGCCACGGAATACCTTATGCATTTTCATGCCGTCCCATTCTGCCGGAATGGATGGACGAATTGCCAAACCATCTGCATCCGGACGCATTCCGCAAATACCTTCCACACAGCCAACCATAACAGTAGAAGCAGTTCCGGTCAGCCAATGTACGTGTGCCCGTCCAGCATACGGAGATGCAGAGGATTCGGTAAACTGTCCGTGAACGTATGGTTCCATGACCCGAATTTCTGCCTTGTCATTCATTGCAGCCGGAGAACTTTCTGTGAAGTACCGGAATGCAGCGTTTCCGTGTCCCAGCAAAGCTTCTGCAAGAATCAGCCAGCCCTGCGACTGCGAGAAAATACCACCGTTTTCCTTGGTATCCGGATTGAAAATATGCATCAATGCACCGTCAAAATAATGATGCCGATACGGCGGTTCGAGCAGCTTTGCACCATATGGAGTATCCAGAATATCTGCAACCGACTGCATTGCTGTGTCTGCCTGCTCCTTGCTGGCAAATCCAGAAATCACACTCCAGCTCTGCGGATTCAGCCACATATTTGCTTCTGGGTCTTTCTTCGCTCCAACAATCACACCATCTTCCCGAATGCCACGAATGAAGCGGTCTTCGTCCCAGCAGGTTTCCAGCGTCTGTGCAAGCTTTGCCTGTGCATCTTCCAGATAATCCACATAAACCGCATCGTTCCGTTCTGCTGCCAGCTTCTTCATCATGGTCATTGCATAATAAAGCTGGAAGGCAACGAATGTTGATTCGCCCTTCTTGCCGAGCCGCAGGCAGTCGTTCCAGTCGGCATGCAGACCAGCCGGCATACTGTGATCGCCCAGCCGTTCCATGGAGAACTGAATGGCACGCTTCAGATGGTCATAAACGGTATCTTCTCCGCCGTTTGCATAGACAATCACTTCATCATAGAATGCAGCGTTTCCGCTTTCGCCGACATACTTCGCAATCGTTGGGAACAGCCACAAGGCATCGTCTGCCCGATAGGACGGGTGTCCGGTTTCCTTGACATATTCCGGATTATCCGGTGTATTTTCATGGCTAGCATTGTG
>OGCQ01002159.1_pt1 | contig 20998 bp, 35 predicted proteins | sample 1570161 | NCBI WGS metagenome assembly OGCQ01 (sample SAMEA4384402, study PRJEB24528) | human gut metagenome
AATAAAAAAGAAGCTAGGTTTTATCCTAACTTCTCTATTAATTCAGCTTTCTTTAAACTTGAATATCCTTCTATTCCTTTATTTTTAGCTATTTCTCTTAATTGAGCTACTGTCATAGAAGAATAGTCTATTTCTTGTGGGACCGCCACTTCTTCGACTAACTCAACTTCTTCAGTTGGTATTGAAGCTATTCGTGTGCTAGGCACTATGCTTTACAACAAACTTTATTGCATCATGTTTTTTATCTAATATAAATACATCTTCAAAAGATTCTTCAAAGTATACATATTTACCTTGAGTAACAGCACTTGGTGCTTGTAATTGTGAAAACTCATAAGAAACTATAGGTAATACAGCACTTGGATGTACTAAGCACATAGCTATATCTTTAGCTGATTCACCTACATTAAATCCATTATCAAAAGTGTATTCAGTTTTCATTAATTTAGTTGGTACAGATATTACCTCAACTTCATCAAGTCTTGAAACGCCTCTTAATAAAGTTTTATCTCCGTTTGTTCTTACTATTGTTATAGCATTGTCTATTAATGTCTTTGTATATGTATCTACATATAATATTCTTCCAGTAGAAGGAACTAATGATTCATCCATTTCATCCATTAATTCATCAAATACTTTTAATACTGTATCCTCTGTTAATTCTGCCTCTTGAGGAACTACAGCTTTTTTATCATTTTTTAATTTATATAAATTAGATATTAAATAAGCATCCATTTCTGGGAACTTTTCAGTTTCATTCATCGTCTTAGTTATATTAGCTATAGAAACAACTTGATTAGTTTCATCTACATCTTTAGGATGAACTAAAGTTTCCCATATTCTATGATTTTTTAATGTTTTTGTTTCCCATGCATTATTAAAGTTTCTAGAAAATTGACCTATAGTATCTCTGTCTCCATTCTTTCTTCCTCCTACAGATAAAGTAGGTATTTGTATAGTTTTAGCATCTACTATTCTATATTTAGATGAATTTTCAGTACTCCATAATCTTCCAAAGTGTAGTACATTAGGATAAGCATTCGCTAATTCTTTTGAATATTGTTGTGCATAATTTAAAGTTGTCATATTATAAATTCTCCTTTATTTTTAATTATTTTATTGGTTGGAAATTAAAATTAAACCCTGTTTCTTTTGGTTCTCCTCCACCTGTAGGATTAAATCCACTTCCAGTTGAAGTTTGGTCTAAATCAAACAAATATGCATCTGATTCCTTTAAACTATTTATTTGATTTTCTAGGCCATCTAATTTTCCATCTTGATATTTTATATTATTCATATCAAGTAAAGCTTTTAAAGCCTTATTATTTTTACATTTAGCTCCAGTTAGTGCACCTTCTAGAGCATAATCAAATTGCATTTTATTTATTTTATTTTCATATTCTGCAACTTGATTTTTATTTAAAACTTGCAAGTCTTTAATCTGTTTTAATAATTCTTCATTATCTTTGTTGTTTTTAGATAAATCAGATAGTTGTGTATCTCTTTCTTTTAAAAGATTATCAAGCTCACTCTTTTGAGTTTTTAACTTATTATATCTTTCTTCTGCATTTTCTAATGAAGTCTCATAAACCTTATTTTCCTTCATAGAAGTTTGTATTGCTTTTATTTGCTCATCTGTAAGTCCTTGAGCTTTTAATATTTCTAATAACTTCATAATATCCTCCTACGCTTTTTACGTGTTTGCATCACTAGAGTTTTTCTATATCCTGTTCTTTTACATCTATCAGTAATAGAATAAAAGATAATTTATTGCATAATAAAAACACCTACATAAGTAAGTGTTAATTATACTTCTCTATATAAACACTAATTCTGTGTCTACAGCGTGGATGTATATTGTTATATCCCTTATTAAATCCTGGTATAGTATTTAGTTTAGGATATCTTTTATCATCTCCACTTATAGAATATATCTTGCCTTCGTACTTTTGACATACTGGGCATGCACTTTTATGTTCTGACATTATAACTAAATCCTTTTTATACTCCTTTGCTACATTTAAAATACTTGTATTTTGAGTTTCTGCAACAATGGATCTAGCTAATAATTCAGCATAAACAGTAAAAGGAATAACTCGACCTCTTTTATCAGTTATTCCTCCAATACCTTCATTAATTAAAGCTTCTCTAAGCTCTTTTTGCAGTTCTTTAATAGTTTGGCCTGTTGCAAATTTAAGTTGAGCATTAGTTAGACCTATATCTCGTATAGTGTCCTCTATTTTTCTACCAACTTGATTATTAACCTCTGAAAAGTTATTTACTAAATTCTCAGTTAATATATCTATTGCATCAGCATGTAATGATGTAAATCCATCTTTTATATTAGCTATTTCTAATAACTCTAAAGATTTTTCATAAGCTTCTAGATATAATTCCTTGACTATATCTTTAGATAGCTTTGATGTTTTAACTTGTAATTTCATTAATTCAAGCTTAACTTGCTTCAATAAAGACTCATAAAAATCTGTTACTTGACCTTTTACAGTCTTAGTACTAATTATATTTATAAGTCTTTTTTCTGCTCTTATATATAAATTAATAAGTTGATTAATCTTTTTATCATAAGATTTCATTATTTAACCACTTGCCAATCCTCTTCTAGTATATCCGCTTGACTAGGATGCCAAGGATTTCTATATTCATCATCTATAGTTATATATAAATACCTATCAGTCATTTTAGATAACTCTGTAGGTTCTTGTAATTGTATATACATACCTTCTTTATGCCACGACTTCTTTGACACCTTAAAACCTTGTTTTAAATATTCAAGAGCTATACTAAAACTAAATAATAACTCTACATTTACAGTTAAATTCATATCGTTTTTTTTAGCCATTGTTCTCACTCTCGCCACTATAGAATAATCTTTTTATTTTTCCATTTTTTATAAGCATCAAAATAAACTTCATTCTCATTTCCATTGTAAGTCATTTCATAGTACATTCCATCACTTACAGTTGTAGATAATAATGCTTTGTTATTTTGAAGAGTTTTGCAATTCCATACCACGAATACATCATCTGTAGTTAATTCAAAATTATCAGTCTTGTCGCACTCATTGTTAAAGTATTTAACTATTTCTTCTTTGCATATATCTATAAATTTATTAGTTTCCATTATTCTCATCCTCCATTTCTTCTTTGCCATAATCAAAGTTCATATTTGATAATGGATTATTATTAACTTCATCTTGTTTTATAGCTTCTATTTCCTTAGCAGTATCTTCATCTGATAAGCCATCTAATCTTTGAATAGCACTATATTGACTTAGAGTTGATTTATTTCCAGTTCTTATAGCCATTACCTCAGCTTCTTCTTTTGGATCACCTGGTAAACCATCATTCCAGAATATATTAATCTTCTCTTTAGATAAATCAATGATACCATCTCCACCAAGTTGGCTACAAAGTTTTATAGCTTTTTTAATACCTGCATCAAACCTCATTCTAACTCTATTTGTCTTAGCTAAAGGACTTATCATCATTCTTCTAAGTGCTGTCCCACTAGCTATTTGACCAGCTTTAGCTTCATTATCAAATATAGCACTTCCCATTTCAGATACTACAGATAATATATTTATGAGCTTTTCTATTATTTTGAAGTTTGCTTCTAGTTGTGCATCCCATGTAATATATTCAACTGGTGGATCTTCTACTGTATCCCTAGGGAAATAGTTCCCCATCTTTAATTGCCACTCTCCAGTATGAGGGTTTCTTACTAATGCACTAGATGGTCCTTGTACACTAGGTTCTGCATGTTTATCTAATATCTTAGATATTTGGCTTATTCTAACTTCTAATTCAGATATGATACTGTCTAAATCTGAATAATCATCAATTCCATATACTCTATCACTTGTAAGTAAATTATGTATTGGTACTATAGCAAAGTCATTTAATCCAGTATTAACTTTTTTTAATTCTTCATGTACTTTGCCTATTGTATCTTCATTATCATTAAGCTTATATGTTATAGTCTCATAAAATCCTTTAGAATGTATTTCTACATATAGATAATGATCATACTCTTGCTTACTTCTTCCAAAGAAGCTAGAATTAGGTTTTAAAACCTTATATGTATGAGCTAATACATGATGCTTTATTTTTCTGATATTTCTAGGTTCTACAACTTTAAAATAAAAAGAAGGTTGAGTTATATCAATTACTCCTTTGCCTTCTTCATCTTTGTAAACATTTAAAATACTATCTCCGTATCTAGATAAATCTATTGCACTAGCATAACAAGTATTAATTAAGTCACTATTTTCCGATATATTATCTAAGCAAGTTTGTTCTTTACTATCATCATCACCGCAAGTTATTTTAGGAGGTTCTCCTAGTAAGAAGTCAGCTATCTTTAAGCTAATTAACTTCTGAAAATTAGCTATAACATGGTAGCTAACTACATTCTCAAAGTTTCCTATAACCCTAATAATTCTTTTAAAACTTTCTTTATATACTTCTTCATGCTCACCTTCAAATATACGTTTATGCCTCATATATTTTTCAAGTCTTTTTTCTTCTCCTGGAGGTGGCCAAGGTTGTCCTACCTTCAAGAATTCTAAACTAGTTAACATATTACCACCTCCTTAACAGTTAATATTAATAGGACCTTTACTTTTATTATTTATAATATGCTCTAATGCATATCTAACAGCATCTATGTGATGATTCTCTTTATCTGGATATCCAGATATAACTTCTCCATCTTTAGTTCTTTCATATTCATATTCTAAAAATTCTGTAGCAGTATAAGGGCATCTAATATTATCTATTACTATCTCATTTAAAGAAACTAACCATTTCATAGAATAGTCCACACTTCCAGGACCTTTTCTAGCTCCTCTAGCTGATAACCCATAATTCTTATAATCTTGTATTGATTTCTTTTCAGCGCTATCACAGGTTATTATATCTGCTGGAGTTACACCTTTCTCATTAACTAATATTTCATAAGTATCTTTATTTGATTTTTTATTTTCTCTAGCTTCATCATATATATATAACTTATTTTGACTTGGATTATAATACATCTTATTCCATACCCAAGGGTCAGGAAACCAACCCCAATCGACTCCCATATATATTCTATCAAACACATCTATTTCATCATCGGTAATTTCTCTAATAATAACATTGTCAAATACATTCCCACCATTACCATTAGCAATACCTAAATATTCATGTTCATATGATTTCGGGTTAATTTCTTTTAAGTGTTCTGCTTCTTCTATAAATGCTTTACCTAGCCATTTCTTAGGCACTTGAGTATAATTACTATGATTAAAATATCTATTCTTTTTCGGCACTTTAACATATTTATTAGCCCAATTATTAGCAGTCTTAGGAGGGTTAAAACTTTTAAATATATAGGCTTTATCTCCACCTCTTACTACAGATTGCTCTATAGTTCTAACAGCTTCTGGTCCTTTAAATTGGTCTAACTCCTCAAACCATAATATTCCTAAATACCCACTCTTAACTTTAATACCTTTTAACTTAGTAGGTTCATCAGCACCTCTAAAGTAAATCTTTTGTCCTGTAGGTTTATATGTTATTTCTAAAGGAGAATAGGTGCACTTAAATTCTTCTGTCAATTCTAATGATTCTATAGCCCATTGTATTTGAGCGAATACTGAATCTCTTAAAGTATTTGCTACTTGCCTTACTATTACTGCATTAAGCTCTGGATTATTTTTTATAAGCTCAATTATTTTAAGTGATATAAAAGAAGATTTAGTTGACCCTCTACCTCCACTAAATACATACTCAGTAAAAATATTTTCTTCAAATTTATGTAAAGCTTCAACAAAAGCTGGAGAAATTACATTCCAAGGTAAAGCAAAAGATTTATCATCAACTTTAATATCTTCTTCAGTAGCCTTCTTTATTTCCAAATCCATTTTCATTTCTTTTAATCTTATTTCTCTATCATTAAATAAGTAATATCTTTTAGCTAATAATTCAGAAGCTTTAATTTTATCTTTAGCATCTAACTTTTTATCTACTATTTCAATTTCAGTTATAAAATCACCTGCGCTTTTAGTAACAACAACTTGCTCTGTCTCTTCATCTCTTATAACCCTAGTAAGATATTGTAAAACTTCTTCAGCCTTAGCTATTCTATTACTCGATATTTCTTCCATTTTTTCTTTTATGTAGTTTTTAACCTCAACATTACTCAACAATCTATTTCCTGCGCTTTCTGCAGTTCTTTGTTTTATAACGTTTGGATATGCTCGTTTGTAAGCTTCAGTAGCATTGCCTAACTCTATATAGTAATCTGCAAACGCCTTCTGTTTTGGTGTAAGCTTCACAACGCCCCCTCCTTTTCTATAATAAAAAAGAACCCTATAAAAGAGTTCTTTATACTAGTTATTCTATTATGTATTGAATATTCACTAATGTTAGTGAGTCATATCTACCATTTCTTACTTCTTTCCAACGACTTAACATTCTGCTATATCTATTAATCATATTGCTATGAGAATTTATAGCATAATGTTCAGATTCTTTAAGTTCATCAAATCTTCCTAAATCCTCCAAGAAAAACCTAGCATATACATAATAATCAATTTCTTCATTACCATCAAAACCTTTAAAACTTATATCGTATAAATCAATATTGCATTTTTCTTCTTCATCTAATTCTATATAAGAATTGTTTAAAGTTCTATACATTTGTAATACATCAATTACAAATTCTGATACTTCAACTGGAGTTTCATCCATAAAACCATTTACTAAGTCGTTATAATTAGCTTTAAATCCATTAATAACTATCTCTTGTTTCACATTGTAATATTCTACTTCATCTGGATCTAGTCTTTTTAGTATCTCATACTGATTGTACAGAGTTAATCTTTCTTTTTTTGTTAATTCCATAATTAACACACCTCGCTTTCAATTATGAAATTCTACTTTATTCGAGGTTTTCCTTCTTTTTTATTTATATTTTTTAAATTTATTTCAACTTTTTCAAACTTAGGTTTCTTCTTCATTTCACATTCAAACTTCCATAACTTTTTAGGAACTTCTGCTTGCTTAATAATTTCATTTGCATCCTTCCAAACCTTAGCCATATCCCTCACCCTTGTTTTCAATAAAAAATACTCACACATGATATAAATGTGTGAGCTTGCTAATTTGTTAACATGAAAATACATTAAAAAGAAACTCAAGATAATAAACGTAATTTTTAAGACATTTGTAAGCCCTATTACAAAAGGCTACCTCCTATCTTATCAATTAGACTTATTATTTTAGTTTATAGTCTGCTTTACCCTAACAGACTTAATTCTCTTTTCGTTAAGTAAAAATTGCGCAAGTTGCAGGAGTTGCACCTACCAATACTCTTACTTGCATATTAGGTAGGAGGGGAGTCCTACCTTTTAGAGAAATATACATATTAGGGAAATTTGAGATTATATATATGTATCTATATTAGTATTATCTCATATATAATACCCTAAAAAATCTTTAATTTGTAGGTAAAGTGTTGTTTTTCGACCTTTACTTCAATAAAGGTAAATCATCATATGTCGGATATAGCATTCCAATTATTTTATGTACTATTTTTTCTCTAAATGTATATAGATAACTTCTATCCATATGCATTTTTATAGATATGTACTTCATATTATTTTTACTTTTACTGTTATAGAATAAATTAAAGAAATCAGTCTCTATAATATCTAAGCAAGTTAAAGCATTTTCTATTTTCTTTTTTTCTATTTCTTTTTCTAGCTTAGCTTGCATTAACTTTCCTATTCTTTTCTCTTTAGCTATAACTTCATTTTCAACAGATCTGTTTATATTATAAGTTACCCCAGTACGTTCATCGTAACTTATAGCCCCACATCCTCTATAATCATTTTTTATTTGCTCTATGTCTAATTCTAAGCTATTTATTTGGATCTCTAAGTATTTATAGTTATGAAGTCTAGCTTCTGTTTCTCTAAATAATTTCTTTTTATCTGTAGTCATTGTAATTCCCCCTTAAGTCTATTTATAAATTTATATATTCTAATATAGTGTTTTTAGCTTCCTCAAAGCCTACACATACCTTTGCATAGTATCCTTGATGATTTAGTTCATTAATCCATGCTTTTTGTTTTTCAGAAGCTTTATTTTTCCCGTACTTAAGTTCTATAAATAATCCATGATATTTTTTATTAGCATAAGGTAAAAACATATCAGGAAAACCTGCTTTTACACCTTGTTTCTTTAAGTTAGCAGCTTCTCTTAGATGTCTACTCCCTCCATTTGGTATAGCTACTAATAAACTTAACATAGGATACTTACCCTTTTGTAATTCACACCACTGAAATAGCATACTTTGCTCTAATGCTTCACCCTTCATATTCAATCTCCTATTTTCATTTTTATCTATTGTTATCCTTTAAATATTAAACTTAATTTATTATAGATACTTTCTATATTCTTTATATGCTTCTTCTAAACCATTATCTTTAATCCAATTTTCAAAATCAAAATCTGAATTTTCATACTCTGGTAAATACTCACATAAGTTATTTATATCTTCTTCAATATCAATGTTTCCAGATACTGTATGATTATAATAAAATAAATACTGTATCATCATTTCTTTAAAATCCATATTCATTACCTCTAAATTCACTTATTTCAATATTTTATCCTTTGTTATTTTTAATACTTAATATGATTTTCTTATTTTAATTACTCATTCCTTTCATTTAGAATACTTTGTATTTCTTTTATTTTTTTAGTTCTTCTTTCTATACAACATCCTTTTGGTATTTGTTGCATGATCTTCTCTTGTCTATCTATTAAGTAATGTAAATCTCTATTACTTAGAGTTCTAAGCCATTCTTTATAATTCATACTGTACTCCTAAAATCTCCCTTTTATTATCTAAGTGTTTGGATGATTCTTCTTAGCTAAATCAAATATAGTCTTATTACACTCTCTACTTTCATATATTTCAATTTTGCACATTTCTTCGATTAAATCATCCGTTAGCATTTCACCTTTGCCTTTTCCATATAGTAAAAATTCTTTCATTGCAAACCACATTCTTTGGTAATTCATAATCTCCACCACCTAAATACTGATTTTCTATGCTGTATCATATTGTTAACTTCAACAGTATGATCCATATATGTATTTATTCTTCATCTTCTTTGGTATTTTCTAAATATTCTTTTTCTGATATTTCTATACACTCAACATTGCTTGAATATTTTGTTAAGTGTAATGCACTTTTAGCTATTTCAATCGGATTATCCTCTTTATCTGTAAATGCTAGACTCATATACCCTTCTGAACCTTCTCCTCCAAATAGTTCATCATTTAATACTTTGAAATAATATTTATGCTTTTTCTCCATTTAAAGTACCCTCCTAGTAAACATAAAAATGTTTTTCTAACTCTTCTCCATTCAATATAACTTGAATTCCTTTTTTATAAACAATAACTTTAGTTTCTGTTATATATGTATAATCAAAATTTTTACCTCTGCCAAACTTTGATTTTATATTTTTACCTAATTTATTAATTGCTCCTGGTTTAATTCTACATTTTCCTCGTTTTAATACTGCAGTATTATCCATCTACTAAAACTCCTCTTTTAATCTAATAAATCTTTATTTTCATATATATTCCCTATAACATAATGTACATAGTCTTCTAGATCTAAAGTCATTTGAAAATAATTTCTTTCATTACCTTTATGAAACACATATCCTGCTGTTGCTTCGTCATATATAACTCTGCCGATAATATCCTCACCAAAATAATCTTCTATTTTAACTATATCTCCTTCGTATATTTCATTCCCATTACTATCTTTTAATCCAGTGTATTGCATTACTTCAACATCTGAATTCAAAGGTAAAAATATTCCTGCTATATACTCTATCTTTGTTAAATCTTTTAAAGTTTTATTTAAATCCTCATGACTTAACATTTTATTTAATAATTTGCTCCACGCTCTAAATTTAATTTCTCTCATAATATCCTCCTCTGCTCCCGACATTAATGTCGGTACCAAATTATTTTATATATTAAATTCTTTCTTAATATCTAACATTACTTCTATAACATTGTGATATCTTTGTTCTATCAAATTAGGATTTTCTATTATCAATTCTCTAATCTTAGATTTAAAGTTATCAGTCTTTTCTATTTTTTCTTGAATATCTTGCTCGAATCTATCAATATTACTAAAATATTTACTATCAACTGCTCCACTTTTAGCAACTTTACTCATTTGTGAATACCTGCTCATACTCTACACCTAAATTTTTATTTCTTATATTTTCTAGCTGCAATAGCTAGAGCATCTAGTGCTCTAACTACTACAACTGAAACTACTATAATTACAATTAATATTATTAAATCTTTCATAATCTCTCCTATCTACCTTGATATATAGCACTACATTTCAAAATCTTCATTTATTTTTATCTCTATTGGCATTCCGCCACCCATATATTTAGTTATCTTTAGTAAATATGATGCTACTTCATTTTTATTTATATTATCTGCTTCTAGCATATCTTCTGCCAACTTTATCAGTTGTCTTTTACTTTCTTCATTACACCAGTTGCTTCTATTTGCACTATTAAAACCATCTATAAGCACTTTATTAGCTTTATCTAAGTCCTCATTTTCTTTTATTTTATCTTTTAACTCTACATCTTTCATCATTAACCTAGAATTTAAGCTAGTGTTTCTAATAAGTATATTCCCTGAAACCTGTTCTAGCTTTTCTACATACTCTTCTAACTTTTTTAGTTTACCTTCTGCAATTGTAAGAGCTTGGTGTAAACTCTCATTTTTATCTTGCAGTATAGCTTTAGTTTTTCTCTCTACCTCTAGTTTATTTTTTTTCACAGCTATAACTCTATTCTTTTCAACTATTATATTTGTAGCTCTATTTATCTCTTCTTCATGTGTTTTTCTTAACATTAATGGAAATTTCATCTTTAGTCCCCCTATATATTTATTTATAATTTAAAACTAAAACTTCTTTAGTAGTTCTATGAACATATGTATAAGTATGATCCTTATCATTTTGTCTTTCTAAAAGATATTCCATAAAATCGTAACCTTGGTTAGCTAATACTTGTATTTGTCTACGTGTTAATTTTTTTAGTTTTTTCATGCTCAATCCTCTCCTAATTTTTATTTCTTTTCTCTATTTGCTTTTCTACTATATATCTATCTAGTATCTGACTTAAATCTACTATTATTTCATGGTTTCCATGTTTTAAATATAGTTCTGCAAGTGCATTTTTTAATTCTTCCATATGCCTTGCTCCAATTCTAAGATGTTATTGTCCATATTTTTGTGATGAGCTTCTTCTAATTCATCTGTAGTAAATCCTAGACTATATACTAGCTCTACAAACAAAGGCATTATTCTATTTATCATTTTTATTCTTGAAGTAGTTTTCTTGTAATTTAGCATAGATACATTATTAAATAATGAATTTAAAATCACCTCTGGAGCAGTTACTTGAATTTCTTGAACCTCTGCAATTAAATCTATATCTAAAAATATAGCTATATCACTCATTCTATTAAGAATCATAATTAAATCATTTAACATTACATCTTTTAAATCTTTATTTAAAGTTAATCCTAATGCTAAGTGTGCTAAATCTATATGAAAATTCATTATAAGGCTCATAGGCACGCTATAAGCTTTTATTTGAGTATTTATACTATTATTGTCTCCTGTATCACTTAAATTTAATTCTCTTGACTTTTTAGCAAAATTTAAATCAATTACTTTATTATTCATTTTCTAATTCCCCCATTTTCATTTGTTTTTCAAATTCTTGTTCTGCCCATTTAATCGCTTCAAATACAGTAAATGAGTATTTATTCATTAAGTAGTTTGCTCGGTCTATAAGAGCTTGTCTGTCCTCTAATTTAACTATCATATCTCCCCCCTAATCTATAAATTCTACTTTCCAACCTCTAGCTGGTTGATTTCTTTTCATATTATAGGAAACAGAACTTGGAGCTATATTTATAAACTTAGCCGCTAATTTTAGACTTTCAAATTTCTTAACTTCATTAGTTTTAACATTTGTAATTTTAACTGCTCTAATATTACTTATCTTACTTGCTTCACCAACTCTATATATTTTATAAGTCTTTTTATATACAGCCCCTTTGCTTATATAGCCAGATATATTATCATATGTTATTCCTATTAAGCTGCTCACACCTATTAAACCTGCACATTCTGTTTTCTCACCTGTTTTTATATTCTCAACAATATATCTTAAATTTTTATTACTTCTTATATTTAAACCAAGCCTTTTCATTTCTTTAGCTTCATCTTTTAACTTTTCTTTTAGCATCAGATTAACTTTTTCTTCATTTGGATCGAATAATCCGAAAGCTCTACATATATTATTTACACTTGCATATCGTCTCTTATTATTAATCTTGCATCCTGCTATGCAATAAGCTAATGCTTTATAATTAAGTGCTGTTTTATCATCACTATAAACATTAGGTCCTAGTGAATTATTAAAACTTCTATCTGCTCTTTTTAACATTTTTCATTCCCCCTTGAAAATTGTTATTTCTAGGGAGCATTAGCTCCCATATATTCTATAATTCAATTTATCTCCTACCATTTCAGCTAAATAATTTTTAGACATTTCATATAATCTACTTCCTATAGCTTCATCTATCTCTAACAAATCACCTATAGATTTTTCAGTAGTAACTATCACAGGTAAGTTTTTAAAGTATCTATAATCAAGTATTTCATAAATTATATTTATATCTGATTCAGTAATCCTTCCCTTAAACAAATCATCTATCATTAATACTTGTGCATTTTTATATATATTAATTTCTCTTTGATAATTTTCTTCATCTGTTATGGATTGTTTTAAATTGGTTATACTACTTCTATAGGGCATATATATTACCCCGACACCATTGTCTAATAATACATTCCCTATACTCATTGCTAAATGGGTCTTTCCTGACCCCACTTGACCGCAAAATATTATAGAATTTTGTCTAGCTACTCTTAACTCCTCAAATTTTTTAGAGTAGCTTTTTGCTTTACTATAAGCTAACATCGTTTCTTTACTTTTAGAGTAATCAAAGTTTTCAAATCTCATTTTTCTAAACTCTTCAGATACTCCACTAGCTTTTAGCTTATCTTCAGCTATTCTAATAGATCTACACTCACATGCTTTAGCAGTTCCATCTTCTTGTATGATAAACATCATATCTCTACATTTATTACATTTATAGTTACTCTCTTGATAATCGTTCACATTCTTCAAGTAATCTGTAGTATTCTTCATCTTTTTCATCATCAACTGGTATCTGTTGTTCAAATTGTTTAGTACGCTTTGTGCTGCTTCCATTAGTTTTCACATCCTTCTTTTTATATTGTTGTTGGAGTTTATATGCTTCTAATTGCTCAAGCGTTTTTATATTTACATCTAACCATTGTTTTATAATCCCTTTTATATAACCTAAGCTACATTTTCCTTTATCAGTAGCTATCTCTATAGCTCTTTTAAATAAATCAACTTCTATAGTTTCAGATAGTTCTATAAGATACTCTGCTGTTATTCCATTTATAAGCCCTATATTTTTTTCATATAAGATTCTAAATTCTTTTAACTTATTAGACTCATTTACATAATTATCTAAACTTTCATTTTCTGTATATATATCTATATTATCCTTACCTAACTCTATCCTATCCTTACCTAACCTAACCTGTGTATCCTTATTGCTTACATCATGTATACATTTTGTATCCATATAATCTATTTTTTCATAAACATTATTATTTGCAACGATTTGAGCTTTTTCTGCTTTATAAAAAGTTGGATTATATCTATCTTTTTGAATATAATTATGAACTCTCCAGTGTTTTATAACACATACCCCTGTGTCAAACGGAATTATTAATTGTTTTGCTATCAATATCCTCATATCATCATCAGAAGATCCTATCATTCTCATTATTTTTTTATGATTGCCTATAAATCCATCATCATCTGCTCTTATTGATAAATGAAAATACAAACATTGTGTACTTAAGGGCATATCTAAAAACAAGTCTGTATCTATTACTTTTAAACTAAACATTCTTCTTTGTGCCATAACTATTTTCACCTTTTCCTTAAACTAATTCCTATTCCTAGAAGTAATAGAATGTAATATATGCCTACTTCATTTATAAATTCCATTACTACAACTTCACCTACTTATCTTCTGTATAGTTTGATTGCTTGGAATACTCCAGTTAAAACTAGAGCATCCCATATAATCACCATTATTATTAAATTCATTACTTCTTATCCTCTAAACTTTCAAAAGTTGCTTGACCTTCTATGTCTTCTTTGACTTCATATTCAACTTCTAAGCTTTCAGATTCATCTTTAACTAAACTCATATCATCACTTATTTGAGTTTTTACAGTTTCATCACCAGCCATAGCTTTTTGAAGTTCTATAGATAACGGAGCATATTTTAAAAGTTGTTTTATAACTGTTTTCTTAGCCATTGCATCAAAATCTGATTGCCAAGGTCCAAATTTAAAGGTCTTACTAAATTTTTGAGCATGAGCCAATATTTCTGATTTACTCATAAATACAAAGCTATGACCTCCAGTATCTAAATGATAAACTGCATAATATCCAACTACTTCCCCTCTATCACCTTTTAAATATGGCTTGTGAGTTAATGTTTGATTTAATCCATAATCCATATCAAATTCATCATTTTCTCTAACTTCATGAGCATATAAGGTTTTTATTTTCCCACTTCTTTGAGCTAGTTCTAAAAGTCCCTTATATCCTATTTGGAATTGTACCTGCATACCATTTTTAGAATTAAAAGGTATTAAATATGCTTGTCCTAATGGTGTATTTGGCTCTAATCCAAGTTGAGCACTTTCCATCATAGCCCCTATAAAACTTACTGGATCACATTCCTGTAACTTAGGATTACTACTGAAAGCTGTTAAAGCTACTCTTTGAAATCTTTCAGAACTTACCATACTTGGTAAAGCTGCTGCTATTTCATTCTTCATCTTATCTAACATTTGTTTCATACCTTGATTAGGGCTTACTTGTTTTACCGCTCCTGTTGCTTTAGCTTGTAATTTATTTTTTAAATCTGCCATTTTATTTACCATCCTTTTTATATTTATTTACCTACTCTAAATGTTCTTGAAGTACTTGTTTTCATATACTGTTGTGCTATATCAGGCATTTCAGCTTTTAACTTTTTACTATCTATCGTATTTCTTGAACTTGATTTCCAAGTTACTTTTCTATCTCCTATCTTAGCTACTTCAAACTCTTCCATATGGAGTTGTATTTCCTGCTCTATTAGTTTTTTCTCACTCTCTAATACTTTTATATCTGCAACTATTTCATCATATCTATTAAGCTTATCTACTCCATTTTCTAGTAGATGAAGTTCTATAACTTGTCCGTTTGATTTGTCATATTTCTTCTTTAAATACTCTGAATATGCATCACTTCCATCTGGCATAGGTACTACATCTTTTTCAATGTTATTCTCCCAAAAATCTCTTTCTATCTGCATAAGATAATCTATGGTCTCTTGATCTCTCTCTATCTTGTGCCATATAAAATCACTGTTACCTATCAGCGCTGCTATATAACAATGTGTAGCTCCTGTTATAGCCATATAATGCAAGCATTGTATTTCATAGTGAGCAGGAACTCCTTCTTCCCATTCTTTAAGCGCATAACTATTTGTAGTTTTGCATTCTAAAAATGCTTTTTCTCCAACTATTGCTCTATCTATATTAGCTATTGCAAATGGGTATTTATAATTTTTAAGTATTCCATTTACATTTCTAACTTTTAATCCTGTAGCTTCTGTAAATAATTCAGCTACTAAACCTTCTAATCTATTGCCTAATTCCATTCTTAAGCTTTTTTGTTCCTGTGGATTTTCTTCTTTCTTATCCATATAAAGTTGTATTGCTGATTTCCAAGGATTAAGTCCTGCTATGCAACTTGCATCACTTCCTCCTATACCAGCTTGTCTATGCTTAAGCCATTCTATTTTTGACATATCCTTTGTATCAGCTATAATCTTAGCTTCTAAATACTTTCTAGTTTTTTCATCTTGTGAAACTATTGCAACACTGTTCATAATGTGTTATCCTCCTATTTGTATTTTATTTAATTATTTTTTATTGTTTTGGAATAGGCCTGTTGGCGCAGGTCTTTTTCCTGTATCCAAAATCACTATCATTGTTAAGAACCTACCTTTTATTTTCATGTTCTTCACAACTCTTTATTTTCTTTACTAAAACCGCTTAATTTTCCATCTTTTATAATTAAATATATGTTCATATATTCATATATTTTTATTGCTTCTTCTATGGTTATGTTTAAAATATCTTTAATTAACATCAAATTTTTCCCTCTTGAAATTTATTTCTAAATATTCTCTACTTAACAAGAGAAGTTAAATCTTTACCATAGTTTTCATTTATAAATCTATTAATTTCAGCATTAGAAATTCTAAGTTTCCTTATCTTCAATGCTTGTATCTGACCTGAATCTATCAACTCATATACTGTATTAGCGGTAAGACTCAACCTTTCTGCCGCCTCTGGTATAGTCATTAAAAAATTATTTGGATTACTGTGTTTTATAAGTTTTTTCATTTCTTTTAATAATTCTAATGATACAGATACTTCATTTTCTTTTTTTGACATTTCTAATATCCTCCTATTTTAATAATTCATCTATAGTTAATCCTAAATAATCAGCTATTTTCTTTACTGTATATACTCCAGGATTTTTATTCTTTTCTTTTAAAATCTTATATATATTTTCGTCCAGGGTTAGTTTTCCCTCGTTTACAAGCAGGCCAATAGCCATAGAGGTAATGCTTTTACACATGGAATGAGTAATGTGCCACATGCCGGCCGGATAAGGGGCAAAGTTACATTCACAGATCACTTTTCCATGTCGCAGCACCATCAGATGATGCATATCTGTATATTTGGAGCTGTAAAGCTCACGGATCATAGCACTGAGCAGGCGGGAAGATACACCCTGACTTTCCGGGGTTGCTCTTGGAAAAGGCTGTTCATAGGGTAAATCCTCCGGGAATTTTTTCTTTTGCGGAAAAAAATCCACACGGCTTACATTTTCTGTTTTTCCAAGGATCAGATTCATGATCAGTTCCGCTACTGCAAGTTGTTCTTTGGCCATAGACAACCTCCTGATATCAGAATTCATTATTGCCATCATAAAACTGACAGACAACTCTTTTTATGCATTATACTCATTTTACTTAAAAAAAGCAATGAATGTCTCTGGAAGTTATAATGTCCCCCAATGCCATCCTGGTAACATATTCTCTTTCTTAAGATATGCTTTCAATATACTTACAATCCTGTGACGTATATTGTGTTTTATCTGCAATTTCTATATAATCATATTATACGAAGGAGAAAAAAATATGAATTACAGAAAAATGATAAAAAGAAAAGCAAGAATTTCAGTCAAAGAACATTATGGGATCTGGGTGGTACTGTGTCTGGTACTTATGATCATTTCCGGCGGAAGGCTTGTGGATTACAGTATTGCCAGGACAGAAGTAACAGCCAGGTTGAACCTGCCATTCAAAGGAAAAGATCCGGTAAGTGAGGAGATTTATGAGGAAGATCCTGGAATGGGCAGTCAGTTTATAGCTATTTTAAAGAATCTATTTGATGGAAACAGAGAAGAAGGAAGACGTCTGGCAGATGAGCGGATACAGAAGCAGGTAAACTCCTCAAAGGATAACAAGAAAGCCGTGCTGGGGCATAGCCGTGGAATGCTTTCAAAGATTGTAAACAAGATCACATCCGGAGCATTTATCGTGTCGATTGCTGTGGGTATTTCTTCTATTGTTGGTTCAGATAGTGTTGCAGTGATCATATTGATCCTGGTCAGTCTGGTGATCGTTTTCCTGGTTTGGTTTTTGTTTATCAATGTATATAAGGTTGTCATGGTGCGCATGTTTATGGAAGGCATGCGTTATGAAAAAATCCATACACAGAGGGTATTTTATCTTCTGAAGGTACGGAAATGGGTTCAGGCATGTTTGACCATGTGTGTGATGCGGGCATATAAATTGTTATGGTGGTTTACAATCGTGGGGGGATTGATCAAACACTATTCGTATTTTATGGTTCCTTATATCGTGGCTGAGAATCCGGAGATTGGAGCAAATGAAACGATCACGCTTTCCAGAAAGATGATGAATGGGCATAAATGGGAATTGTTTATACTGGATCTTTCTTTTTGGGGATGGGAAATTCTGGGAGCTTTTACCGGCTGGATCGTGAATATACTTATTACAAGACCTTACAAAGAAACTACCATGTGTGAATATTATGCCATGCTGCGGAGGATAGGAAAAGAAAAGAAAATTCCAGGCAGCCAGCTTTTAAATGACAGGTATCTTTTTGAAACACCTTCACAGGAAATGCTTTTGATGGCATATGGAGATGTGCTCAAGAAGCGGGAAAGCGAAGAAGACATTCTGGCACCTATGAGAGGAATCCACAGATTCATGATCAAGAATCTGGGCATCGTATTCTTTGGAGATAAAAAAGAACGTGAATTTGAAAAGAAGCAGGCAGAAATGCTGCAAGGGACAGAATTACGTGAGGCATATGAAGGAAAGATTTATCCTGCCCGACTGGGCCCTCTTTCGGTAAAAAATAAGAATACCAGGCAATGGCTTTCCCAAATCAATTATATGCGCTGTTATTCTGTATGGTCAGTGATCATGGTCTTTTTTATCATGTCCTTTGGAGGCTGGATCTGGGAGGTCAGTCTTCACCTGATCACAAACGGAACCATAGTAAACCGTGGGGTTCTGCATGGTCCATGGCTGCCGATATATGGAAGCGGGAGCGTACTGATCCTGTTATTGCTGTACCGGTTCCGCAATAACCCTGCAATAGAATTTGTAATGACCATGGTGGTTTGTGGTGGGATAGAATATCTTACTTCCTATGTACTGGAACTTATAAACGGAAAAAGATGGTGGGATTATTCTGGCTATTTTCTTAACCTGAATGGCAGGATCTGCGCAGAAGGCCTGCTGGTCTTTGGTGTAGGAGGCCTGGTGATTATTTATGTGCTGGCTCCTCTTCTGGACAATCTGGTACAGCGAATGAATCACAAACTGCTTGTGGTGTTATGCGTAAGCCTGATTTGCGTATTCCTGACAGACCAGGGATATTCATCCAGATATCCTAACAGTGGAAAGGGAGTTACTACTGTTACAAAGATCCGTAAATAACAGTAAATAACAGTCCCTTTTCCTTATAACGGGAGATAAACTGCTGTCCCATTACTGAAAGTGTACAGTGATGGGGCAGATCTCACAGTTGGTGCCTACTCGCATATCCGGTCCCCATACACCTACGCCTGAAGTAACAATATTGTGCATCTTGTCTTTTTTCAGATAACCAAATGAATTTTCCCAGAACAGATGGATAAACAGGTTTCCAGGGAAGATCTGGCCGTCATGGGTATGGCCGCAAAGATCCAAGTCTGCTCCGGCATCTGCAGTTTCCTGCAGTTGTTTTGGCTGATGGTCAATGAAAATAACCGGTTTATCAAGATCAAGGTCTTTGGTCAGCTGAGCCGGGGAAAGCCGTTGTCCGCCAAGCTTGTGGGTGCGGGAAGAATCATTTCGTCCTACAACATAAAATTTATCATCGATCAATTCTGCTTCGTCTGTAAGAAGATGGATATTGGCATCTCTAAGCAGCTGCTCCATACGTGGATCAGCCTGATCTTTTTTCTTTCCGCCAAAAGTAAATCCGGCAAGAATGGGTTCATCCAGGTCATGGTTGCCCCAGCAGGCATATACCCCATATCTGGATTTAATGGATTTCAGTGCGTTACACACTCCTTCAGGATCGCTGATGGCATCGTAATCATTATCAAAAATGTCCCCTGCAATACAGACAATATCCGGATCCTGGGCATTGATCTTTTCTACCATTTTCTGTGCATGTCGGCAGTTAATGCTGTAACCGAAATGGGTATCTGCAAGAAGGACGATCTTAAGGGAATCCATGTCCTTTACCTTTTTGTTGACAGTCACTTCATAAGGCGTTACTTTGATGGTACCTACATGCAGAATACCGTAAACGCTGATGAGAATAATCAGTGCCATACAGACAAAGCCTGTGATCACGAAGGTGCTGCGAAATTCCAGAAATCGGGCATGAAATACATACTTAAGGATCAGGCGTACAAGGTCGACTACTACAATTACCAAAATAATGTAGAGAAATGTGCCGAGAAAATAGTTGCCAGTGTTTTTCAGGATGCGGTGAAGAAATTCCGGCTTGTTGATCAGGAAGCCTGTAAGCAGTGAAGAGGCTATCAGAATATAAAAAATGATAAATACAGCACGGAAAACTGCAGACTGGAAAATGTGGCTGCAGGCACCCATCCAGCGGATCATCCAACGAACCACATAAACATTCACAAGAATATAAAATGGCGCCAGTAAAAAAGCTGTCATGGCTATGTAACCTCCAAATGTGTGATTTGCGGTAACTGATCAGTGACTATGCAGTTACGATTTATTTAGTATACCGTAATTTTGACAGGGATACAATATTCAATCCTTCTCACTATTACGGCCATAGCATAATTTTATGAGAAAAAAACATATACTGAAAAAAAGACAACCGGGAAATAGCTTATGAAGGAAAAGATCAGAAATATTCTGTGTAGCCTGCCGGTACTTCTGGTGCTCCCGTATCTTATGGTTATAATAGTAAATGGAGCAGAACAGGCACTTACAGTACATACTTTTGATCCTGAAGAATGGATCGCCTGCATGCTGGAAGGACAGATACCTGCAGGATATGAGACGGAAGCAGTAAAAGCCCAGGCAGTGGTTACAAGAACCAATTTTTATGA
>OGCQ01002170.1_pt1 | contig 20934 bp, 22 predicted proteins | sample 1570161 | NCBI WGS metagenome assembly OGCQ01 (sample SAMEA4384402, study PRJEB24528) | human gut metagenome
CCCCTCCCCCTGTTTAATTCATCTTCTCCAGCCACAGCACAAAAGCCATTGCCCCAATAAGACATATTTATGGTCTCGGAGCAAGTGTTGGATGTTCGCGCATAAAGCGAACATTCAACACGCCGCAACTAAAATCACAAATATGCCTTATTGGGGCAATGGCTTCGTCTGTAGTGTATCTAATGAATTAAATAGTAACGTACTTCAATATCATTTCTTTTAATCTTATGAGTTCCTCGGTATAATCTTTATTCTCTTCCGACCCCCAGATAAATCCCCCCGCATAATACGCACAGGTTGCCATCATCGAATGAAATGTCACCCGGAAGAACTGTTCTTCTGGAATATCTGTACGGAATGTTTTATCCTCTTTTGCCTTCTCATACATCCAGTGTAATCTCGTGTTCATCGAATATAATGATTTATAAAATTCTTCATACTTCTCCGCAGCAATACCTTTCTGGTGTACCATATAGTGGTTAAAGTTGTCGTTATACTGGAGTAGATCTTTATGATTCTGATACATATCAATATAACCATCTAATGTAAATATAAAACGATCAATCGCCGGAATATCGTGGATACTTTCCAGTGGCCTGATCGCATCTAACTTATCAAAATATGCCTTCCACTTTGCAGTACATACAGCCATAACAAGTTCTGGCTTACTTGAATAGCAGCGGAAAAGTGTTGCTCTTCCGATACCTGCTTTCCTTGCAATTTCTTCCATAGTCACTGCTTCTATTTTTTTCTCTACAAAAATCTGAAAGGCAGTATCTATAATCCTCTGATTACGTGCTTTTTCTTTTTCAATCTGCTTTTCTGACTTGCCCATAAATTTCTCCTATTATTCCTGATACTATCAATCTCATTTTACAGTAAAAAACAAAGTTTTGTCAATAAAATGAAGAAATTCTGAGGGTTGTGAGGCTGCAAAACAAACAAACTCCAAAAGATAAATTTGGGAAGATTGATATTTAGACAGTATTCTTCATATTATATTCCATCTTCTCTCTCAATCCGTTTACATCATCAAAGAAGTTGGCTGATTCGGCAGAAAAGAATCTTTTACTTCAACAGCCACAGACAGAATCCGAAGAAGAAAATAATCTATATTTGTGGCCCCGGAGCAAGGTTTGGATGCAAGTGCGTAAGCGAGCATTCAAAGCGCAGCAACTAAAGTCACAAATATAGATTATTTTCTTCTTCGGATTCGTCCGTTCTACTGTAAAATCAAAAGTTCTTCAAAGGTTTTCCTCAAAGAACTTTTTCATCCCTCGATATGCGACTCCCTCATCGGTTCCGCATATTTCTACTTCAACTTTCTGTCCGCACATCACATCCAATGCCATCACAGCGATAATATTCGATGCATCTGCTTCTTTTCCTTTTACCCGAAGAGTGATTCTGCTTTCATATGTTCTGGCTTCCTGAATCAGGAAAGACGCTGGGCGGGCATGAATTCCCTGTTCTTCTTTGATTGTATATTTAAACTTTCTCATAACTTTCTCTCCATAATTTGTACCTCTCGGTACCTCCCAATACATTTTACATTTTTCTCTTTATATCATCCGATTCCGCCGAGTGCGATTCCTAGTACAAGGACTAAAATACATACCGGCACATAAATATACTTACATATCGGAAAATATAATTCTGTAAATTTATTTTTTCTTCCCTTGTTGACCTGTACCTCCACATACTTTTTACCAGCTATCCAGAAGAACATAATTCCTGCCAGTCCTGCGCCAAGAGGGCAAATATAAATTGAAAGGACATCCATCCAGCCGGATACAATTCCCTGAATCATCAAAGATACAACTACACCGATAGCGGCAATAATGAGACAGGCTGCCTTTCTTCCAACGTGTAATTTTTCCTGTACAGTAGCAATCGGGGCCTCATAGAGGTTAATCAATGAAGTCATGCCAGCAAATAGTACCGCAACAAAGAAAATCATCGCAATCAATGTACTTCCCGGCATTGATTTTATTAGATTTGGCAGGTAAACGAACAGCAATCCCGGGCCTCCCTGGTTAAGCTGTGCCCCAGTTGTTGCCATTGCCGGAATAATGACAAGTGCTGCAAGTATCGCTGCAATCGTGTCAAATAATGCTACTCTTGCCGCTGAAGCCGGAATATCTTCCTCATCAGAAAGGTAAGAACCGTAAATAAGTGTTCCATTTCCCGCGACAGAAAGGGAGAAAAAAGCCTGTCCTAAAGCAAATATCCACGTTTTAGGGTTCATTAATGCGGTTTTATCCACACGAAAGATATAATGATACCCATCTGCAGCACCCGGCTGGAAAAATACATAAATACCAAGAATCACGAATAACACAAAAAATACTGGCATGAGTATCTTATTTGCTTTCTCAATTCCTCTTCCCACGCCAAACATCAAAATCGCCATACAGGCAGCTAACGCGATAACCTGCCATACATTGTTTCCAAACGCAGATGCCATACTGCCAAAACGCCCACCGAAATCTTCTACACTCTCTGGTGCGAGGGTTGCTCCTGTAAAAGTTCCGGCTGCATATTTTAAAATCCAGCCCATAACTACAGTATAGCCGATTGCCATCGCAAGCGAACCAAGTACGGGAATCATTCCAAGAGCTTCTCCCAGCTTTCTCTTTCCTTTTTTCTCACAGATCATGCCAAATGCATCAATGGGGCCAGATCTTGCTGCCCGGCCAAGACTCATCTCACCGATAACACCTGTCGCTCCGATCAGAACAACAAAAATAATATATGGAATCAGAAATGCTCCACCGCCATAAAGCGAAACCCTTGTGGAAAACATCCATATATTTCCCATGCCAACCGCAGAACCGATACAGGCAAGGATAAATCCCCACTGACTGTTAAATGATTCTCTGACATTTCCATTCTTTCTATTACTACCATTATTCATACCGTTACTTTCTATTGATTTCTCACTCACACTTCTTTCTCCTTCATGTTTTGATAATTTTCTCCCCACTCTGACATCGCATCGAGTATAGGTTTTGAACAAGAACTTTCCATTTATCACTGATAAGCATTAGCGTTGTTTCCACCAGGCAAGCCGGACTTCTAAAGTTTCGCTATTATTTCCCGTTTATATGCAAGGAATTCATCTGTGAGGTAAAAATCCTCCGCCCGTGGTTTCTTTTCTTTAATGATAATCTCATCTCGAATTTCTCCAGGCTTTCCATTGAGAATATAAATTCTGTCTGAAAGAAGGATTGCCTCATCAATATCATGTGTTATAAAAATTGTAGATAAATCAATATGCTGCATAACTTCAAGATACCATCTGTGAATTGCTGTTTTCGTAATGGTATCCAGTGCACTAAATGGTTCATCAAGAAGTGCAACTCCATTAGAAGAAAGATATGTTCTAAGCAGGGCTGCTCTCTGGCGCATACCTCCGGACAGCTGGGAAGGATATTGATACTCTGTTCCTTCAAGTCCAAAGTCTTTGAAATACATCTGTGCTTTTTTTCTTGCTTCGTTTTTGCTCATTCCATGAAGAACCAACGGTAATGCCGTGTTGTCGATTATTTTTTTATGTGGAAAAAGTAAATCTTTCTGGAGCATATAACTAATCTGTCCTGGCCTAGAAGTAATATCTTCACCATTAAGCAATACCCTTCCCTCCTCTGGAGTTGTCAGTCCAGAAAGGACATGGAAAAGAGTTGTCTTTCCAGAACCGCTGACTCCGAGAAGTGAAATAAGTTCTCCTTTATGCAATTCGATATTAATATCTTTGATTATAGTTCTTCCACTATATTTTTTTGTAATATGTTCAGCCTTTAAAAGAACCATTATATTATCCTTTCTCTAATAATTTTCCACAGACAAAGTTGACGAAAAGCGAATCGCCATATAGCCATATCTGTGGTCTGGGAGCAAGTGTTGGATATGAGCGTATAAGCGAATATTCAACGCGCCGCAACGAAAATCACAGATATGGCTATATGGCGATTCGCTTTTCTGTCTTTGGCGGCTCGTCTGTCTGTTCGCCCATCCCTGCAAATTATTTAGGAAGATAGTCGTTTGAGAAACCTTTTCCTGTGAGGTCTTTTGTAGTCAGTTTATTCTCTGCGAGCCATTTGTAGAAGTTATTCCATCTTGTCTCGTCAATAACTCCCCAGTTGTCTGCATCTGCTACATACTGTTTAGAAAGCCATTCCTGACTCTTATATACTAAGTCTTCAGAACCTTTTAAGGAACCTGTGTCATCTCCTGCGATAAGAAGGTCTGCTGCTTTCTTTGGATTATCAATCGCGTACTGGTATCCTTTTTTGGTTGCTGCAAGGAATGCTTTTGCCTCATCTGGTGAGTTCTTTAAGAAGTCATTGTTTGCGATCATAACTGGTGTGTAGTAATCAAATACAGAGTCGATATCTTTGAAGTTCCAGTAGTCACAGTCAACGCCTTCTACTTCTGCGTTGATTCCACCCCATCCGTAGAATACCCAGATAGCGTCTGTCTGGTTTGCTTTTAATGCAGCTGGCTCATCTGTGATGTTGTTAGGGATTAATTTTACTTTACTGAAGTCTGCTCCCTCATCTTTCATAACTGTTTTTAAAGTAGCCTGCTCGATTGGAGATTCCCATGTGGAATAAGTCTTTCCTTCAAGTCCTTTCGGGCTGGTAATTCCATCTCCTTTTCTGGAAATGATTCCTGATGTATTATGCTGAATCAGTCCTGCAACGGCTGTGATTCCAAGGGGGTCATCGGAATCAAGTGCGGCTGCCATTGTATCCTGTGCTTCGATGGCGAACTGAGCCTGACCAGATGCGCACATGGTTGCTGCTCCATTTTCCGGTGGCTGTACGATTTCAACATCAAGCCCGGCATCTTCGTAATAACCAAGTGCCTTTGCTGCGTAAATTCCTGTGTGGTTTGTATTTGGAGTCCAGTCAAGGCAGAATGTTACTTTTGTAAGCTCCTTTTTACTTGCTTCTGTGCTTGCACTCTCGCTCTTTGTGCTAGAAGAACCACATGCAGTTACAGATAATAACATTATTGCACTCAAAGTTCCTGCAACAATTTTTTTCCAGTTTAACTTTCTCATAATTTCCTCCTGTAAATTTTCAGATACTATTTGTACAAAATCACATAGATTATTTTAGATATTATTATATATGCCCATATGGATTCTTTTGGATGCTATTATATATCCATATAGATTACTTTGAATGTGATTTTAATATAGGATATTTTAAATATCCAAATATATCTTTTTTTATTCCAAAGCTTCCTTTTTCTCCACTCTCACCCACGGCAGAGAGAGTGTTTTGATGAGATTGACCGCTCCCATTAAAAGAAGACTGATAATGACAATAAAAATAATAACTGCAAACATTTTATCAAAAGCATATGCCTTTGAAACTCTTGTCATGTAAACACCAAGTCCCTCAAATCCCCCGAGCCATTCAGAAATAACCGCTCCTACAACTGCGTAAGAAGCAGAAATCTTTAAACCAGAAAAGAACTGCGGCAATGCAGTCGGAAACTTCACATGGAAAAATATCTGTATTTTGGTTGCTCCCATTGCCCGCATGAGATCAATGGAATCCTTATCCACGCTCTTGTACCCGTCAAGCAAGCCTACTGTAATTGGGAAAAAAGTTGTGATTACAACAAGAGTAATTTTCGGTGCCATGTAAAATCCCATCCACAGCACAAGCAATGGTGCGATAGCGATTGTCGGAATCGTCTGTGTGATAATCAGAATCGGATACAACGCCTTGTTAAGTATCTGAAAATGATCCATTAATGTTGCCATAACAAATGCTAAACCAACACCGATACACAGTCCGTAAAAGGCTTCCTGCAACGTAACACTGGCATGTTTTAATATCGTTGGCAAATCAGTCACTAACGCTTTTATCACCTGCACGGGAGAAGGCAGCATGTATGCCGGAACTGCCCCACTCTGGCATAAAAACTGCCAGAGCAGAATCAGAAGGCATAATGCTACTACTGCTGGAAGCTTACTGGTGATGCTTTGTAACCTTTTTGTCAATGGTCAGCACGTCTCCTTCCGCCTTGTAAGAAATCTTAACATAAGTGTTCATTGCTTTGCATCCTGCTTTTGCTGCCACTAACTGGCAGTTCTTTACGATTTCCATTAAAGTATCATAATCGCCTTCAATTGATGTCTCACATGGTCCTACATAATAGTTTAATCCTGTGGATTTGATGTAATCAATGACCTCGTCTACGATACGGATTACTTCTTCTTCATCCTGTACAGATGGTAAAACCTGAATTGCTACACTTGCATTCATTCTTCATTCCTCCATATATCTTGTATAAATATTGTATTTACGCCGCATAAAAAGTCTGCTATTCTTTTCTGATCTGCAATCTGCCATTGGCTATATCTAAAAAAGAATTTATGTCTTCATATTAAAAGTTCCTGCAGATAAAAAAGAAAAAGGCCAGCAAATAATGCTGACGCTGCTTTTAAAATCTTCCTGATAAACTTTTTATTGAAAGTTCTTTTGCAAACTCTTCCACGCTGGCATTATCCAAACAGGTTCAAGGGTCTAAGGCACAACCTTACTCTCAGCTTCCTAAAACGACAAGCTCCCCTGGAGCGTGTTTGAAAAATCATTCCAGCAACCTGCACATCGCAATTTGCAGAAAGCATTTTTCAAACACGCTCTGGTCTTATATTGAACTTTTTACAGTATAAAACAAATTTCAGAAAAAAACAAGAGTAAAACTCTTGCGTTATTTAATAAAACAATGGTATAATCTTTACTTTAGTAAGCTAAAGGGGGACTGTACTAATGCTAAAAACAATAGAAGCCGTTAACAGCGCTGTTAACAACTTTATCTGGGGTATTCCAGCAATGGTCTGTATCATTGGTGTTGGACTTTATCTCAGTTTTCGAACAGGATTCATTCAGATTCGAAAGTTTCCTTACTCTATCAAAAATACTTTAGGACGGATTTTTGATAAATCAGAAGCCGCGGATGGATCAATCACTCCGTTTCAGGCGGTATGTACCGCACTTGCCGGAACCGTTGGAACGGGAAATATTGCCGGTGTAGCCGGTGCGATCACGATTGGCGGACCAGGAGCCGTTTTCTGGATGTGGATATCTGCCCTTCTTGGAATGTGTACCAAATATTCTGAAGTAACACTCGCTGTACACTTCCGTGAAAAAAACTCACAGGGTGACTGGGTTGGCGGTCCAATGTACTATATCAAAAATGGACTTTCCAAACACTGGCACTGGCTTGCCTTTCTCTTTTCCCTTTTCGGTGTTCTGACCGTATTTGGTACAGGAAATGCAACACAGGTCAACACAATCGTAACTGCGATTGATTCACTGATGCTCAACTTTAACCTTGCTTCATCAGGCAGTCTTTCTACCATCAACCTTGTAATTGGTATTATTATTGCTATCGCTGTTGCCTTAATTCTTATCGGTGGTATCCGCCGAATCGGAAAAGTAACAGAAACTTTAGTTCCATTTATGGCGCTGCTTTACATCCTTCTCGGACTTGGTGTTGTTATTTTAAACATACAGCAGATACCGGCTGTATTCCAATCTATTTTTGAAGGAGCATTTCATCCGGCAGCATTTACCGGTGGAATGGTAGGGACTTTATTCACCAGTATGAAAAAGGGTGTATCACGAGGTATTTTCTCTAACGAAGCGGGTCTTGGTACCGGCTCCATCGCTCACGCAACAGCAGATACCTCCCAGCCTGTAAAACAGGGATTATTCGGTATCTTTGAAGTATTTACAGATACAATCGTTATCTGTACACTGACAGCCTTAATTATTTTATGCAGCGGCATCAATGTTCCTTACGGACAAGCAGCCGGTGCTGAACTGACCATTCAGGGCTTCACTGCAACTTATGGCGGATGGGTATCCATCTTTACAGCCATTGCACTTTGCTGTTTTGCATTCTCCACTACAATCGGATGGGGACTTTACGGCTCTCGCTGTATCGAATTCCTTTTTGGGACAAAAACAATTCGTCCGTTTATGATTGTCTACTCACTTGTTGCGATTCTCGGAGCAACGGTAGACTTGGGATTATTATGGAGTATCGCAGAAACATTTAACGGACTTATGTCCATACCGAACTTGCTTGCTGTATTCCTCTTATCGGGAACAGTTGTAAAGCTCACCAAAGAATATTTCGGAGCAAAAAAATCCTGATTTGCCGAGCTGGCGAAGCAGACGAACTCAGGGAGATAAATAAAGCATATTTGTGGCCTTGGAGCAAGGTTTGGATGCGAGCGCGTAAAGCGAGCATTCAAACCGCAGCGACTAAAGTCACAAATATGCTTTATTTATCTCCCTGAGTTCTGCTCATTGGCAGCTCGGGAAATCAGTTGGAGAGATTTGAGGAAGAAGACAGAAGTTCAAGAATGCCCCACTGATACTGATTTATATCTACAGAAAGGCTATTTTTTATGAAAAAAACATTTTTCTCCCACGATAAAAATTTTTACGCAGCATTATTTCCGCTGCTTATTATTATTTCATTGCAGAACCTTATTTCTTATAGCGTGAATATGGCCGATAACATCATGCTTGGAGCGTACAGTCAGAATGCTCTTTCTGGTGCGGCGTTGGTAAATCAGGTATTTTTCCTTATCCAACAGGCGGCAGTTGTTATCGGTGATGGGCTGGTTGTTATTGCCTCGCAATATTGGGGACAGAAACGGATGGAACCAATCCGGCAGATTACGGGAATGGTTTTAAAGATTGCGTTAGGACTTGGGATATTTTTGATTATTTTATGTTCACTGTTTCCAGATGCAATTTTAAGATTTTTTACGTCTGATACGGCGATTTTGTCTGAGGCAGGAAGTTATTTGCAGATTATAAAGTATACATTTCTTTTATATCTTGTAACACAGGTTCTTCTCTCGGCACTTCGAAGTGTAGAAACAGTGCGGATTGCATTTGTAATATCATGTGTGTCTTTAGTAGTAAATGTAAGTATTAATTATACTTTGATTTATGGACGTTTTGGATTTCCTGAGTTGGGGATTCAAGGAGCCGCTATCGGTACAATGATATCGAGATGTTTAGAATTCCTTATTGTATTTATTTATGTGATAAAAATAGATAAAAAGTTAAAGTTATTTTCAGACAAGGCAGTATTTCACATTGATAAATTATTGCGTTCGGATTATGTGAAAATAGCTGTTCCTGTCTTCATATCCGGCATGTTATGGGCGATTTCCGTACCGATGCAGACAGCGATTCTCGGGCATTTGAGTTCCGATGCAATCGCGGCAAATTCTGTTGCAAGTACATTTTATCAGTATATGAAAGTTGTTGTACTTGCTATGTCCTCTGCTTCTTCCGTTATGATGGGTAAGGCAGTCGGCAAGGGAGATTTGGACGAGGTAAAAGCTGCGGCAAGAACACTTTCTGTACTTGATGTAGGCATTGGAATGATTCTTGGTGCCGTTCTTTATTTCACAAAAGATTTCCTTTTGGCACGGTATACATTAAGTCCGACAGCAACTCAACTTGCAGAACAGCTCATTATCATTATGGCAATAGTTATGGTTGGTATGGCATACCAGATGCCTGTTGGTTCTGGAATCATCCGTGGTGCAGGGGATACAAAGTTTTCACTCTATGTCAATATGATCAGTACCTGGGGCATTGTACTTCCACTGTCTCTCTCCGCTGCTTTTTGGTGGAAATGGCCGATTCCTGCGGTAGTGATCTGCCTGCAGTCTGACCAGATATTTAAGGGACTTCCGATTTTCTTGAGATTCCGAAGCTATAAATGGATTCACAAGTTAACAAGAGATAAATAGTGATTTGTAGGTAGGGGGACAAACAGACCAGCCCGCAGCGACGAAAGTCACAAATATAGGTTTCTCTTTCTCGTGGCGTCTGTTTGGCCTGCAGTAACTCAGATTTTCGATACTTCCATTTTGAGGATTCCATCTGCACCTCAATTTAATACGCTTATATTTCTTTAGTCTTTATGATTTTTCTTCTCCGGTTCTTTTTACAGAACCTCAATTTCAAGAACATTCTGCCAACCGGCATAAAAATACTGTTGAGAATTTTTCCAACAGGCTGTAATTTGATTTTCTGGTTTCTATTCGTTGGTACTGGAGCAAATGCCGCCAAAGACAGCTTCCTTGCCTGTGCTAATTACTATTTATCCCAAATTTTTTTAGGTCTACTTTCCCGTTCTTTACCTCTACGCCGTCTTCCTCTAAACGTTTTGCCTGCTCTCCTTCTCCGCCAAATGCAAATGCTCCTGCGAGTTCTCCTTTAAAGTTTACAACACGAAAACATGGGATATTTTCTGGATCAGGGTTTTTGTGGAGGGCATTACCGACTGCTCGTGACATTTTCGGATTTCCAGCCATTGCCGCTACCTGTCCATAAGTTGCAACGTGTCCTTTTGGAATCTTTTTTACTGCCTCATAGATTCTCTTTGTCGGGCTGTCTGTTACAATATCGTAACTTTCTGTAATCATTCGTTTCACTTCTTTTTCCGGTATCGTTCCGTCAAGGATAAGCGTATTCCAATACTTTTTATTCTGGTGATACCCCGGAATAACTGATGAATACACCTCTCTCCAGAAGTCTCTCCACTCTGGCTCTACTTTCACATTCAAATGAATGAATCCATCCTTTTCATAAACCCACAGAAATGCTTTCTTACTTCCCTTCACCCGTACAAGCTGCCAGTTCTGATCACGAAATGGTGCTTCTACATAGGTATTCGCAAAGGATAAACCATATTTTATTGCTTCTTCTCTTGTATTCATAAACTTCTCCAATGTTTTTTCTTATCTGGCAGTCTGCGGATTATCTCGCTCTGCGGGCATAATACTTGAGCGAATCCAGTCTCCCTTACCTGCTGCGACCTCCTATTTTATCTTAAAAGCCCCTTTGCCGTTTTGTTTTACATTATATAATGCTGCGTCAGCACTTCTGCACAACGATATAAAGTCTTCTCCCTGTTCAGGGAATGCCGCGCCTCCGGCACTGGCTGACAAATGTACCTTCTCACCTGTTGCAAGTGTCAGATCTGCAATCATTTTCTGGAATTTTTCCATATAAATATATACAGATTCTTTTGTAACATCTTTTAGATAGACCACGAATTCATCTCCACCATACCTGCTAAGTATACATCCTTCCGGGAAACATTCCTGCATTGCTTTGGTGAAGTGTTTCAGGCATAAATCTCCGTTATTATGTCCGTAGGTGTCGTTATAAGATTTAAAGTTATCTACATCAATAAATATGAAAAATCCCGGTTCTTTTTTACGGATCTGTTCTTCTAATTCTACCTGAAATGCTCTGCGGTTTAGGATTCCTGTCAGGGCGTCTGTGCTTGATAAGCCTATATAACGCTTCTTTTCTTTTTTCTCCATAAGAAGAATCGTTAACATATACAAAATAGTGAATCCAACCAGTATGCTTCCATAGACACCACCCCATACGTAGAAATGCTGGGTAATATCCGAAATATTTTTATTGGTCAGTTCAACGACAACATACCAGCCTGGCATTCCTGAAATACTGCGATAGGATATAGTAGAGTCTTCTCCTTTAATCTGTGCAGCAAATCTTCCTTCTTTCTTAGCAGAACGCATGTCTTTTATCCATTGTTTATAAGAATAATTTTCATCGTATTTAAAGTATTTCTGCTGCAGTAAAAGATTATTCCAGCCATTGGCTGTCGTATCCTCATTACTGCTGATGCAGGTAATAAAGTTTTCTGAATCTACTTTTAACAGATGAACACTGATTTTTCCCTGCAATAATTCATAGACCCCCAACTTCCTGAGCTGCTCTATCATAATGGATACATAGAGAGTACGTATCTGCGAGTCATCTGCTACCGGAACAAATACAGTCATAATCATATTTCCGGTTTCACTTGACTGGTACGGGTCAGAGTTAAAGGAAATTGCTGAACTTAATGCCTGCTTATCAAAGTTCTTCTTTTTGATATCCGCGACGGCACATTTACTGCCATACACATCTCCATTCTTTAAAATGAATCCGACATTGCAAAACATTTTCTGATTCAGGTTCTTTTCTAAACGTTTCTGAATCTTTTCCGGCTCCTTATTCTCCATTGCCTGAATCATTTTCACATCTTCTTTTACATAGTTTTGAAGATATTCCATTGATTCGTTCATTTTTTCTGCATACAGTCCGGTAATTAATTCCAGATGCTGCGTATTAAAATTCTGTGCGATCCTGCTCAAGTGAAAATATGCGGACACAATAATCGCCAGACAAACTGTCAGATATAAAGCAAGCGGCACCCCTCTTTTTTTCATATTTTTTCTTCGATTTTTCATGAAACACCTTTCTCCATAAGATAATCAGAATCAATCATAATAACCCCGGTATCAAAATATTTTTGCTCGGATTTTTTTCCATTGATAAGGGAATTCAAAGTCCCTATTCCCAGATATCCCATCTGGTCTTGTTTTTGCATTAAGGAAACCCCTCGATAATCCGGGTCTTTAATAAACTGTTTTGTCTCCTCTGCCATATCAAATCCGACCATAACAATATCCGTTCGTTTCTGTTTTGTAAGTGTCTTTGCTATCCCCACTGTAGATGTATTATTACATCCATAAATTCCCTTTATATTCTCATTTTTCTTCAATAATTTCGCTGCATCCGACTCTGCTTTTTTCACATCCCCGCCATTTAAAGCAATATCTTTTGTAATCTCCCATTTTGTTGGTGCGTATTTTGCCCAGTAATCTAAGAATCCCGAAACCCGATTTACCATCGCCTGTGAAGCATCTGACGACAACAAGATTCCAACCGCTAATGGTTCCTGCGGAGAATTGCCTGCATCATGCAGCATCGTAAGCATTTCTTGCGCTGCCATCTCCCCTGCATCTATGTTGTCAGTCATGTAGCAGACATCAAATTCTGTACTGTTAATCGAAGAATCAATTAAAACAACTGGAATCTTTTTCTTTCTAACTTTCTCACAGCTATCTACCAGTGAATTCGAATTTGCCGGGGCCAGCAGGATACCATCTGCACCTTCTTTCACAGCTTTCTCCATTAAGCTGATCTGTCCGTCAATATCCGTTTCATTATCAATCCCGCCAAGATAAACCCCTGCATCAATCTCCTTCGCCGCTCTCTCTATCCCCTCAATCACTGTTTTCCAGTAATCGCCGTGATAATTTTTCAAAATAACATAAATCTTCTTCTCACTTTTCGGCTTTGAAACACAGGTGTAATCTACTACCGCCGATTCTCCCGATGCTTTTTCTGATTTTGACTTTGCATATTTAGACACATTTGAACAGCCACTAAACAAAAAAGCAACAATAAGAATAGTTATGAGCAGACTTGTTATAATCAACCTCTTTTTTGCCTTTTTCAATACCTTCGTTCTCCCTTCTCCCTTTTATTTACTCTTGAAAATTTTATAAAACAGTCTTTAATTTAGTACGCTTCCAAAAACATATTTTTTATTATTCACCCTGAAGAGCGTGTTTGAAAAATGCTTTCTACAAGATGTGCGTCGCAATTTGTGGAAGATTTTACCTGAATGAGGGCGGCGTAGCGGGCTACGTCAACTGAATGAAGGCAAAATATACCGCAAATTGGGGCATGCAGATTGTAGGAATGGTTTTTCAAACACGCTCTAATCTCCAAAAATAAAAAAGCATTGTCATTGCAGACAATGCATCTTTAACGTGGCAACTGGCTACCATTTTACAGGCCCTATAGCTTTGCGTCGCAGACTTTCATCTGTTTTGCCGGTTTTCTTATTATAGCTTTTAAACGTATGAAAAAACTAATTTTATTATACTCTAATACTCTACTGTATACAAGAAAAACATTTGATTTCTGAACGGATTATGAATTTATCACAGAAGCATCATAAAAGCCGGAAGCCTCCTTTTATCTATGACTTCCGGCAATAAATCTATTCTTATTCTTTATTCTTTCTTCTTCCTCTTCGTTTACCTTTGCAACTTGTATTTCTTTTAAGATTAAGAAGATATTTCTGAATATTTTGAATTAGTTAAATTTAATAATTATAGCACACATACAGAGGGACAACAAGAACGCGGAACTTTATCTACAGGTACAAGACCCATAGAAAATTACTTACTCGCGATTGCCACGTTTTTTAAAATCCTCGTCAATGCGCTTTTTCCAGTTTGAACCCAGTGGTACACTACATCGGACAGCACTGATTGCCTCACTGATCACTTCATAATTTAGAGCAGTTCCCTCGCTGTCACATTGATAGTTAACTGCTCTGTCCTCATCAATGCCAAATAAACTGGCTGTCTCCACAGCATCAATATTGGCTCCAAAGAATAGAAACTCCCAGCCATATTTTATTTTCTGCCGCTCAATCATCTGTTTCACTCTATTGCTGCTATAATAGCGGCTGGCATTCTCCATTCCATCCGTTGTGATAACAAACATTGTATGTTCCGGAATGTCTTCCCGTCTTGCATACTTATGAATATTTCCAATATGATGTATCGCTCCGCCAATAGCATCTAACAATGCTGTACATCCCCGAACCATATAATCGTGATCGGTCAGGGGCTGGATGTCCTTTACATTTATGCGGTCATGCAGAACTTCACTTACATTGTCAAACAATATCGTAGAAACCAATGCTTCGCCCTCTGCATTTTTCTGCTGATTAATCATAGAATTAAATCCTCCGATTGTATCTTGCTCCAGTCCACTCATAGATCCACTACGATCAAGGATAAAAACGATTTCTGTTAAATTCTTTCTCATTATACCTTACCTCCTGAAAATCTCGCTATTAGGTTTACTGTCCTAGAGCGTGTTTGAAAAATGCTTTCTGTAAGATGTGCGTTACAATTTGTGGGAGATTTCGCCTGAATGAGGGCGGCGTAGCGGGCTACGTCAACTGAATGAAGGCAAAATATACCGCAAATTGGGACGTGCAGGTTGCCGGAATGATTTTTCAAACACGCTCTAGTATTTACCTGGTCAAAAAAATGGCTGCTCGGTTTCGTACCTTGCAGCCATAGTATAACGATTTTCTTTTAGAAAGTGGTCGCATAGAAAGCGACATTAAACAACATTCATTGTTTTATGATCCAATCAGACTCTGATCAAAAGCAAACAATGCTTCATTGATTTCATATACATTATAATTACCCTGTTCAACAAAATATTCTACAATAATATCAAACTTGCTTGAACGAGACAAAGTAAATCCCGCCTTACCAAGCATATCCTGCATTTCTGCAATTGGCAGTTCCAATGCCAGAGCAAATGCCAGCACTGTCGTTTTAGACGGTTTATAAAATTTATTCGAGCGAATTTTAGAAAAAAGTTTCCGATCAATATTTGCTTTCTTGTAACACTGCGTGTCTGTCATGTCGGATTCGTCAATTTTACGAAGCAGCATTTCCGAAAAACTTTCATCTATCTGATTCAACGCATCCTCCAGAGTCCTGCTACTTATCGCATTATAGCTTGGCTTCGCTTCCATCCTCTCCACTGCTGACCCGAAACAACTTTCTCCAATAAGCGGCTCCGATCGCCATCTCTGTTCTTCCCGACTGTCCGAGTGTTCTTTCACATATCGGTCATCTATATAAGCTGTAATATCCGCAAACAACTTTCCGCTAATCTGATATGCCTTCCGGTCAAAAATTACAATGAAGACTGTCATCTCATTTTCCAGTAGAAAATTTCCAATGATATCTACAGCAACTTTTAATGCCTGATCTTTTGGATAGCCATAAATTCCAGAAGAAATCAGAGGAAAAGCAACCGATTCACAGCCATATTCCTTCGCCAGATTCAGTGATGTATCATAGCAGGATTCTAAAAGTTTTTGTTCTTGATGTTTTCCATCCAGCCAGATTGGTCCAACTGTGTGAATGACATATTTACAGGGAAGACGATATCCATTTGTAATTTTAGCATTCCCTGTCTGACATCCATGGAGCATTCTACATTCCTCAAGAAGGTCTGGGCCGGCAGCACGATGAATGCATCCATCTACCCCGCCTCCTCCTAATAGAGATGTATTAGCTGCATTGACAATTGCATCAACATTCATTTTTGTAATATCATTTCTAACAATTTTCAATGGCATAGAATATACCTCCTACTGTTTATCCAAAATTTTCCGTTTTCATCGCCTGTGTATCAGACTTACTATTCGTGACATCCTCCCCCACCTGTAAAGGGGGCTTCCCAACCTCGGCAAGTTTGGTTCTCGTTCGATAACACTTCTGTGCTAAGCATAAGCGAGCTATCCCCGTGTGTCCCACGGTTGTGTTATATTGTGTTAAGGTCATGTATTTACCAGCCGCATTCCCTCATTTCTGATATTTACCGCCGCATTTACATCTCTGTCATGATGGGTCCCGCACTGCGGACAATCCCACTCTCTTAACGCAAGATCTTTCGTTTTTGCATTTTTGTAACCACAAACAGAACAGGTCTGGCTGCTTGCAAAAAATCTATCCACCTTCACAAGTTTCTTACCCTGCTCCTCCAGTTTGTATCTCAAAAATGTTGTGAACATTCCCCAGCCGTTATCCGAAACAGATTTCCCAAAATTTAGTGACCGCGACATCGCTTTCATATCCAAATCTTCTATACATACGCAATCATAAGCATTGGTTATCTGTCTTGACTGCTTATGCAGAAAGTCTTTTCGTTGATTGGAAACCTTTTCGTGAAGTTTTGCCACCTTAAGCCTCTGCTTATTGCGATTGTTTGAACCTTTCTGCATTTTGGAAAGCTTACGTTGTTCTCTCGCTAATTTTTTCTCTGCGTTCCTGTAATACCTTGGATAGGCAGGCTCCTTACCGTTGCTGTCACGATATAATTCATGCATGGAAAAATCTAAACCTAAAAACTTTTGCAGTTTCTTTTCCTGTACTTGATCTGCATACTCAAAAAGAATACTTGCATAGTATTTTCCGCTTGGTATCTGACTTACTGTTACAGATTTCAGTCTGTATTCCTCTGGAATAATCCTGTGCTGTTTTAACCGTATTTGTCCAATCTTAGGTAATCTCAAATATCCATTAGACAGAGTTATGTTCCCATTGATGCAGACCGTGGAATAGCTGTTTTTATTCCGCTTTTTTGATTTGAACCTTGGGAAACCTGTTTTCGGCTGTTTGAAAAAGTTCTGAAATGCCGTATCAAGATGCCTGAGCGATTGTTGTAATGCGATACTATCTGCTTCCTTTAAAAACCTGTATTCTTCTGTTTTCTTCATTGCAGCCATTTCTTTTGCACAAATGGTATATGTTACGTTTGTCTTGTTCTCCTCATACTGCCGAATCTTTCTATCAAGCCAATGATTGTATACCATTCTCACACAGCCAAAAGTCTTAGCAAACAAAATCTTCTGTTCATCATTCGGGTATATTCTGAATTTATATGCTCTGTTTGACACCATCCCACTTCCTTTTTCGCTCCCTTTGTCCCTGACTTTCTATATATTTTTTGATTACTTCAATTGGAGCACCGCCTCTTGTAATCAAACAAAAACTCTGGCTCCAGAAATGTTCTTTCCACAACTTTTGCCGTATCTGCGGAAACTCTTTCTTAAGAAGTCTGCTGCTTGCACTCTTATATGCATTTATGAACTTACTTATTTCCGTATTTGGGTGTGCCCTGAAAAGGATATGTATATGGTCTTTATCGTGATTCCATTCCTCAAGAGTAATATTGTAGTTTGGAGCAATATACTCAAATATCTCTTTCGCCCTGCTGGAAATACCATCATCAAAAACCTGTCTACGATACTTAACCACAAGAACAAGATGATATTGCAGTAAGGATACTGAATGTGTATTATTATCTAAATTCATTGTATTTCAGCCTTTCTTTATCATGCGACTGAATATATTATACTATGATTAGAATGCAATATCAAGTAGGTAACAGACGCAATTCATCTCCCACCTTAGAGGTCGGAGTCTTCTTGCTAGAAAAGGATAAATCATTGATTCACTCATGCCTTTTTCATTTTTCTTGTCATGTGAAGGAAAAAGATTACATTTAATATAATTCCAAAGCATGTGGCAACAGGCGCTGCAAACCCTATATTAGTAAGGCTGGCATCCGGCTGTATACTCATAAAATATGCAAGTGGCAGTCTTACAAGAAGTGTCTGGATAAGTCCCTGAATCATAACCCACAACGTCTTTTCATGTCCATTAAAGTAACCTATCATAGAAAAAAGAATTGCTGTAAGAATCGTTTCCGGAGCAAACCCCTTAAGATATTCAAACCCTTTTTGTACAACCGCTTCATCCGTTGTGAATATCGATGTAAGCACATCACCAAAGAACCATACACTTGCGAAAACGATAATTCCAACGATTAATCCGATTCCCATTCCGGTAAACATAGCCTTCTTTGCTCTATCCTCCTTACCGGCACCAACATTCTGCGATACAAAGGAAGCCATCGACTGCATAAGTGCACTTGGTATCAGCATGGCGAAGTTTACTATCTTACAGGCAACCCCATATCCTGAAGAAGCTTCCAGCCCCAGCTTATTTATAAATGCACACAGTGCAAGAAATGACATCTGGGTAAGAAATTCCTGAAGCGCAAGAGGAATTCCAACTGTCAGGAATCTTTTACATTGACTATTAACTCTGAAATCTTTTTTTGTTATTTTAAATGGCAGTTGTCTTCTTTTAAGCATTAAAAGAGCTAGCACCACACTAACCGCCTGAGCAAGCACTGTAGCAATTGCGGCTCCTGCGGCATCAAGATGGAATCCTGCAACAAGTACAAGATCACCTACGACATTTACCACGCAGGCAACCATAACAAATATAAGGGGAGACCTGCTGTCTCCCAGCCCTCTGAATATGGCAGAAAGAACGTTATAAGCAACGATAAAGAAAATACCTCCCCCGCAAATCCTTACATACACTGACGTAAGTATAAGCGCTTCTTGGGGTGCCTGCATAAGAACAGCCAGTGGCTTTGCAAAAAACACCATCACCACAAAGAGTACGACAGCTATCGTAGTAAACACTGTCGTTGCTCCACCAAGCAGTTCCCCTATTTGACTCGTATGTTTTTCACCGATATACCTTGCAATAAGAACAGTAATTCCCATTGCCAGCTGCGTTATCACAAACGTTACAAGATTAAGAATCTGACTGCCGGTTGAAACTGCTGATAGCCCGGCCGTTGTTCCAAATCTGCCCACAACCAGAAGATCCACTGCACCATACGCTGCCTGGAGTATAAGCGCTCCAAGTATTGGCATCATGAATGGAATCATCTTCTTTAATATACTTCCCTGTGTAAAATCTGATCTTTCTTTTGCATTCATATATTACTTCCTGTTACTCATAACTATATAGAACTTTTCTACTACTTCAATCATCTTGTCTGCATCTTCATCCGTAATCCCTCCAAGATCTTCCGAAAGATTACCAAAATATTCATCAACATATTTATCAACCAGGTCTCTTCCTGTCCTGGTCGTCTTAATATAAACAAACCTTCCGTCCGTTTCTGTTGTTTCTTTCTCGACAAATCCAAGCTTTTCCATATCTTTTACGGTTTTCGTTACGCTTGGTCTCGGAAGTCCAAGGTTCTCACTAATATCACTGACTTTTACCTTACCTTCCGTTTTTTCTAACTTACTAAGAGTATCCAGATAGTGGATATGGGATGGTGTCACTCCCCCAGGCAATGCCGGAAGCATATCTCTTATCCTCTTTGCCTGATAACAGGCATCCATAACCTCCTTTATCTTGTCTTTTGTCATGAGTTTCTCCTTTCTATTATTTTATATAATTACTTGATATAATTACTTTATATAATAATATTGTAGTTGTTTTTTGTCAACAAAAAAGATAATACTTCGTCTTCCTTCTTGCAACATCAATCATTACAAAATCACCTCTGATTCTCCTGATCATTGATTGACTTCATTCTATCTTATTATTAGATAATAACTCTGATTTGTCTGTATTTTCCCTCAAATAGCTTGTTTGTAAAATGAAACAAGGATATAATATAATTGATATTAACAAACGATATATACTCAGCTTTTTTGTTATAAATTGAAACATATACTTTCTTGTAAAATACTTTGTTTGCAAAACCTGAAAGTATCTATGATACACATATGGTTTTTAAATCGTATACAATATCTTGCTTAATGAAGGGGAGGTTACTATGAATTTATCATTAAACGAACTGACAAAAATGGCAACACAAGAAGTAAATTTTGATGAAACATTCTTCACAAATATTGAAGAATGCATCAAGTATAACAGCATTGGAACTCTCAATTGGGCTATCCATACCTTAACCATTATTCGAGAAAGAATTGTTCCGTTGGATCGCTGATATTAATGAAAATGAAAGCTTAGTGCGAGTTTTACCAACGAATGTAGTTTACATCCGAAACATTAAGCTTGGCTCACTTACTCCTTTTGTAACGGAACACAACAGTGTTTATGTTTACAACGAAAAAACTGGTAAAATCGAAGAAGTGTTTGAGTAAAAGAGATCGGTTATCAGACACAGATTAAAGAATGTTTCATTCCATAACTACAAATAATAGCAAAGCCCCGCTTTTGCGAGGCTTTGCTATTACTTTTTCACTGAAATCTTGTTTTCCTTTTTCGTACTGATTACCGCTCTGTAGTAATGAAAGTTTTTTATGAAGCGGTGTATCTGCAATAACATCTACCGTTCTGTATGTAAACATTCGTTCTCCATGTTCACATACATTTCTATACTTAGTGAGAACAGAGATGATTCAGGAAATCACCCTTTCAGAGACAAAACCATCTTTAAGTAATTGCCACACATTACTGGATATCAGAAACTGTATCGTAATCAATAATTTTAATGCAAAACTGCACCCACAATATCCCTGAGTGCAGTTTTGTATCAATCAATATTCTAA
>OGCQ01002177.1_pt1 | contig 20885 bp, 17 predicted proteins | sample 1570161 | NCBI WGS metagenome assembly OGCQ01 (sample SAMEA4384402, study PRJEB24528) | human gut metagenome
GGAGCAGGCCGATTTTGCGGAGTAACCGGAAATAAAACCGGCGCCGCCCCCATTTTGTTTTTTTACACAATTAAAAATCTAGATTTATAATTATCGTAATAATATCTAAAATGATTTTAATAAGCTTTACTTTTATTCTGCAACATAATATAATGAAACAAATGGCTGCGTTAGGAGGATAATGTGGAAAAAATAACTCGTGCGCTTAGAGTTGTATTTTATTCGGCGTTTGTTTTAATAATTGGCTGTATTTTTATGTCCTCTATTATTAACGATTTTTCTCTGCTTACTTTAATAATTCTGATTTTATTTATTCCGGGCATATATTTTATACGTCGGTTGATAATTAAATATGAGGTATTTTTTGAAAAGCATTATAAGATAATTCTTATAGCTTTTGCAGCGTTTATGCTTGCGCTCCAATTAATATTCGGATATCTTTTGCGATTTACGCCGGCGTTTGATATGGACGCTATTTATGGAGGCGCCGTTGAATGGGTCAATACGGGTACCTTTTCCAGCTATTATGATTATTATTATTTTTTTCCGAATAATTTAGGCGGTATGAGCTTATTGTACGTCTTTTTTAAATTAGCTTCTTATATTGGAATAACTGATTATTTTGCGGTTGGTATGATAATGAATAGCGTTCTTTCTATATCCGCTATGCTCATATGCTTTTTGACTGCTAAAAAGCTGAGCGGGATAAAAGAAGGGTTTTTAGTTCTAATATTCTTTTTAATATCCCTGCCGTTCTATTTTATTGCGCCTGCTTTTTATACTGATTCGCTGTCCCTTCTCTTTCCAATACTTACAATCTTTCTAGCGTTAAAAGCGGGGGAAGCGGATAAAACCTGGAAATCAGCCGTTTGGTTCATACTTATGGGATTATCCTCAGCGGCCGGCATGCTTATTAAGTCAACGGCTATTATAGCCTGTATCGCTGTGCTGATTGGCCTTATTATGAATAAGAAGCTGGTTAAAGCGCTTATATGCGGATTGTGCTCGGCTGGAGTGGTGGCAGTATCCTTGTTTTGCTTTAACTCTTATTTTTCTGCAAATCATCTTACTGACGCCGAAAGGGCGCATGTGCAAAATACTCCTTATACGCATTGGATAATGATGGGCTTAAAGGGTTCCGGAGGTTATAATGCTGCGGACTATGAATTTACAAGGTCGTTTGATGACCCTGAAGAGCGCAATAGGGCGATAAATGCTGAGATAGGCAGCCGCGTTTCAGAGCTGGGATTTACAGGGGTATTTAAGCTGGCGTGCGTAAAGGGTGGAATCAGTATGGGAAACGGCACTTATGCTCTGTCAGATTTTTTAGATGATTCTCCTGTGCGGGAAAGCTTTCTGCATTCATTTCTGCTCTATTCCTCGCCCAATTATAAAATTTACAGCGGCATATGCTGCGGTATTCATCTGGGAATAATGCTTTTAGCGGTATTCTCTGCAATAGAGGGGTTATTAAGAGCTGCCCGCGGAAAGGAGGAGAAGGCGGGCTTTATGGCGCCTTATATAGCTTTTTTTGGATTAGCGATATTTCTTTTAATGTGGGAAACCAGCGGACGATATATAACAAATTTTATTCCAGTATTATTTATATGCGCGGCTTCGGGGCCTAAGCTTCTGGATAAAATTATTTTTAAGATAAAAAGGTATAAAAATTCTAATTTTTAATCTTTCGTTTACAAATTACACGCTTTGTAGTAAAATAAAACCGAAAGTTGACATGCTTTTAAGGAGGATTAATATGCCTGATTTTTTGGATGAATTTGAATCCATACCTGTAGGCTCATTGGGAATTATAGCTATGCATGGCTGTGAGGAGCTGGGCAGCAAGATTGACGGTTATTTAGTTAAATGGAGGGCTCAAAGGGAAAACGAGCATAAAGGCACTATAGCGTTTGCAGGATACCAAAGGGATACTTATCTTATTAACGCCGTTTGCCCCCGTTTTGGAACGGGTGAAGCAAAGGGCGTTATCCGTCAGTCGGTTCGCGGCTATGACATTTATATAATATCCGATGTGTTTAATCAGGGATGCACATATAAAATGTATGGCAAAGAGGTGCCGATGAGTCCAGACGACCATTATCAGGACCTTAAACGCATAATAGCGGCTATAGGCGGCAAGGCCAGACGTATCACAGTTATGATGCCTATGCTTTATGAGAGCAGGCAGCATAAGCGTTCTGCAAGAGAGTCGCTTGACTGCGCGCTTGCGCTCCAGGAGCTGGTTTCTATGGGAGTGGAAAATATAATAACCTTTGACGCTCACGACGCGCGCGTGCAGAATTCAATACCTCTAAGCGGCTTTGAAAATGTTCAGCCTACATATCAGATGATTAAGGCGCTCTATAATACTATACCCGATTTGAAGATTGACAGCGAACATATGATGATTATCAGTCCGGATGAGGGCGGCATGTCCAGATGTATATATTTCTCTTCGGTTTTAGGGCTGGATTTGGGTATGTTTTATAAGCGCCGCGATTATTCAGTTATAATTAACGGCCGGAATCCTATTGTTGAACATGAATTTTTAGGCGATAACGTTGAAGGTAAGGATGTTATTATTGTTGACGATATGATTTCCTCGGGAGATTCAGTATTGGATATTGCTGCTAAGCTGAAGGCTATGAAGGTAAAGAGAATATTCATATGCGTTTCTTTCGGGCTTTTTGTAGACGGTCTGGATAATTTCGACAGGGCGTATAACGAGGGCATGTTTGATATGGTGTTTACTACTAATCTTACATATCGTACACCTGAATTATTGGCTAGACCATGGTATAAATCAGTAGATATGTCTAAATATATGTCGTATATAATTGACAATCTTAATCATGATGCATCTATCAGCGGCTTATTGAATCCTTCGCAGAAAATACACGATTTGCTTGCTAAAAATAAGGCTAAATAGAGCTTGAATTGTAAAACGGGCAGCGCGCCGAGCGGCCTTGTGCCGCTCGGCAAGGCTCGGTCTTTTTTGTAAAGCTTTGCTTTACAAAAAAGACCGAGCCTTTTGCATTCGGCGCCATTGAGGCGCCAAATGCAAGCGCCGCCCGTTTTTATTTCGTTAATTTTAAAAAGAGGTTTTTCTCTTTTGATATAGAATAATTTCAGGGCTTTCGCCATTGCAGCCATATTGGCATACAAGCATAATACTGCTGTCGGCTACAATTCCATAACATCTGCTGCTGCCCTCTATTTCTATTTGATTTCCCCAGTATATGTTATTATCCTTGAGCAGCTTGACCGAGAGTCCGTTAGGGAGCGGGTATTCCAAATTAACATAGTCGCCGTTAAGCAAATTAAGCTCTTCGACCTTCAGCCCTTTAATTTTAAGCATATTAAATTCATTAATCAATTGGTTTTTCAAGCGCAGAAATTCTTTAGGGCCGCCTTGTTTGAAAGCTTCGGCGGCAACGCATGTCCCGCCGAAGGGATGGCCGCTGGATTTTTCACATCCGCCGCATTCTGCGTTTTTGCTGCATTTACTGCAACAATCTATACCGCATATGGACATTCTTAAATATACCTCAGCATTTTTATTGATGTTTTTTAACATCTGCAAACGGGAGCGGCGCGTTCCGGGCCAGGCTATTCCAGCCATTTTCTGCATTATCATCAGCTTGCGTGCGTCTTAAAAGAACTGTATCTCCTCCGTTTGCCAAAGCTATTATAGCATGGCGCAAATATATTGTCTATATATAAACGGCTATGAATATGCGATACGCCCGGGGCTTGGAGCGCTTTTTCTCATAACAGCATGACAATGCGGAATATAGGCGGGTATTTTGTAAAAACGCATTATACTTCGATTATATTGTCTAGGCAAAGTAAATATCTAAAGAAATTTTAATATGCAATTTGTGCTTTTAAATAAATGTGATTTATGGTAAAATAAAAATAATAAGCTATCCTTAAGGAGGCAAATATGAAAGACGTATTAATAATAGGCGCCGGCCCTGCCGGGCTTACCGCCGGAATATACTGCTGCCGCGCAGGCCTGGATACGGCTGTTATAGAAAAACAGTACGCCGGCGGTCAGGCGTTTAATACCGACCTTATAGAAAATTATCCCGGATTTCCCGACGGTATAAGCGGTCAGGAGCTGTCTGCGCTTATGGAAAGCCAGGCCAGGCGGCTGGGGTGCGAAATAATATCCGACCAAGCTCTTTCAATAGAGACGGGAAAGAATTTTATCGTTAAAATGCATTCCTCTTCGGAAGAAGGCCGCGCCGTAATTTTATGCATGGGCGCTTCTCCCAGAAGCCTCGGGCTGGAAAATGAGGAGGATTATATAGGACACGGGCTGTCTTATTGCGCCGTATGCGACGGGTTCTTTTTCAAAGGAAAGGACGTCGCCGTGATAGGGGGCGGGGATACTGCCTTAGGGGACGCGCTTTATCTTTCAAAATTTGCGCATAGGGTATATCTTATACACAGGCGCGGCCAATTAAGGGGAGCTAAATTGCTGCAGGAGCGAATTGCGGATAATGATAAAATTGAATTTGTGCCCGATACTGTTGTGGTTCAGCTTCAGGGTCGGCCCAATCTCAGTTCTATTATGACGTTAAATAAAATCAGCGGGCTTCAGCGGGAAATTGAGGTGCAGGGAGTTTTTGTTGCCGTAGGCAATAAGCCGGATACCGATATGCTGCGCGGCAAGGTGGATTTGGACCAGAACGGCTATATTATAGCCGACCAGGAGCTGCGCACGTCTGTTCCGGGCATATTTGCCGCAGGGGATAATCGTCAAAAGCGTCTCAGACAGATTGTAACCGCTGCTTCGGACGGAGCCTTGGCAGCAGAGAGCGCGATTGAATATATTAATAATCTGAAGAAATAATATTTTTGACTCAGTATAAAATATTATAATCATGGAGTAGAAATTATGAAAAAGCTTTTTGGAACAGACGGAGTAAGAGGAGTGGCCAACAGCGAGCTGACAGCTGAATTGGCCTATGAGCTTGGACGGGCGGGCGCGTTTGTGTTAACAAGCGCCATACATAAACCCAGGATATTAGTAGGAAGAGATACGCGTGTATCAGGTCATATGCTGGAGGCGGCGCTTATAGCCGGAATAATGAGCGTGGGCGCCGACGTTATCCCAGTAGGAGTAATTCCTACTCCAGGCATAGCGTTTCTTACCAGATATTATTCCTGCGACGCCGGAGTAATGATAAGCGCGTCTCATAATCCTATGGAGGATAACGGCATTAAGTTTTTTGACGCCTATGGATATAAGCTTCCTGATGCGCTGGAGGAGCGTATTGAAAAAATCATTTTGGAAAAGCAGGAGCTGCCCAGGCCGGTAGGAGAGAATCTGGGACGTTTGATAAAATTAAAGAATCCTAAGCGGGATTATATGGATTTTTTGCTTGAAACCATAGACGTGCGACTGGACGGCTTAAAGCTGGTGCTTGACTGCGCGAACGGCGCAAGCTCTGAAATAGCGCCCTTGCTTTTTGAGGAGCTGGGCGCGGAGGTGCTGCCTTTTTATAATAATCCCGACGGGCATAATATAAATAAGAACTGCGGCTCTACGCATCCTGACCGTATCAGCGAGCTTGTGGTAGAGCAGGGCGCTGACGCAGGGCTGGCCTTTGACGGGGATGCTGATAGGCTTATTGCCTGCGATGAGCGGGGCGGAGAAATTGACGGGGACCATATTCTGGCCGTGTGCGCGCTGGCCCTTAATAGGGAAGGAAGGCTGGCGGGCAATACCGTAGTGGGCACCGTTATGAGCAATATGGGCTTGGAAAAGGCACTTAAGCAGCAGAATATTCAGCTTGAAAAGACGGGCGTAGGGGATAGGTATGTTTTGGAGCAGATGCTCGCTCACAAATATACGATAGGGGGAGAAAAATCCGGTCATATAATATTTTTGGATTATAATACTACGGGAGACGGTATGCTTTCGGCGCTTCAATTGCTGCGCGCTAAAGTAAAAAGCGGGCTGGAGATGAGTAAGCTGGTCAGCGTGATGCGAAATATGCCTCAGATTATTGTGAACGTTATGGTGGATAACGCCTGCAAAAACAATTTCAGCGAATATCCGGAGGTGGCTGAGGCTATAACTGAGGCAGAGCTGCGTTTAGGCGAGAGAGGCAGGGTGTTGGTGCGCGCTTCGGGTACGGAGCCTTTAATACGCATAATGCTGGAAGGAGAAAATAAGGGAGAAATTAATGCGCTAGCGCTGAATATTGCTGAAAAAATGGTTAAGGCTATGAATGCGAAAATAAAAAAATAATGACTTTTATTATATTGCGCTTTGCATATAAAACATGGAGGCTACGAGATTGATGAGTTCTCGTAGCCTCCATGTTTATTTTAAGTAATTTAATTTTTGGTCATCTGATAGCCCTCTTTTTCCATAAGCGCTATCCAGCCCTTAAGCCGCTGCAGGAATTGCTGGTTGTCTTCTGTACGGGACATAGTGGCTATAAGCTGTTCGGTAGCGTTGTCCGGATTGGAGGAGAGCAAATTGCGTATTGAGTTTATGCCCTCCAGTTCCTCCTGGGATAATAACAATTCTTCACGCCGGGTGCCTGATTTGCTTATATCAATTGCGGGGAACACACGCTTTTCCTGCAATTTTCTATCCAGCTTTATTTCCATATTGCCGGTACCCTTAAATTCTTCAAATATTACTTCATCCATTCTGGAGCCTGTTTCCACCAGCGCCGTGGCGATGATAGTCAGGCTGCCGCCGTTTTCAATATTGCGGGCTGCGCCGAAAAATTTCTTAGGCTTATGAAGCGCGCCCGGATCCAGGCCGCCCGAAAGAGTTCTGCCTGTAGGAGGAATGGCGAGGTTATATGCGCGCGTAAGCCTGGTAAGGGAATCCAAAAGAATTACTACGTCCTTGCCGTGCTCTACCAGACGTTTTGCGCGTTCAAGGGCAAATTCCGCAATTTTGGCATGATTTTCAGGCAATTCGTCAAATGTGGAATACAGAACGTCGCCGTCTATTGAACGCTGCATATCGGTAACTTCTTCAGGACGCTCGTCAATAAGCAGCACTATAAGTTCGATATCAGGATTATTAACGCTTATAGAATTGGCAAGCTTTTTAAGCAGCGTAGTTTTTCCGGCCTTGGGAGGCGCGACTATCATACCGCGCTGGCCCTTGCCTATGGGCGAGATAAGGTCTATGAGCCTTATGGCTAAATCGTGCTTGTTATTTTCATTCTCCAGACGCAGTCTTTCATCAGGAAATATTGGAATAAGATTTTCAAATGGAGTACGGTTAATTGCTTCTTCGGGGGGCAGACCGTTTATTTCGGTAACATATAATAGAGCCAATATTTTTTCGCCCTCTTTGACCGGACGTGTTTTGCCTCGTACAAGGTCGCCGGTACGCAGGCAGAAGCGGCGTATCTGCGCAATGGAAACGTATACGTCCCGGCCCTCGGTAAAATCATCTACCTTAAACTGTGTAGCGCGCAGAAAGCCGTAGCCGTCGTTGTGCACGTCTAAAATACCGCAGCAGTCTCCGCATTCGCCGCTGTTCAGCATTTCGGGCACGGCAGGATTGGAGGTTCCGTATTCCTTGTTGTAGTAGGTGTTTTCAGGCCTTTGCATATTATTGGGACGGTTGTAATGATTATAAGTTCTGGGACGGCCGTTGAAATTTTTATAGTTTGGACGATAGGTTGAACGGCTGGGCGCATAGGAATACTGATTGACTGCGGCGTCGGCCGGCTGATTGGATTCCTCGCGGGGCTGATAATTATTTTCAGCGTTAAAATTATTTGAATATTGAGATGGGGCGGGCTGAATATTATTAATTGGACTGTCTTCGGTTGGATAGGAGGGAATGGCGTTCTCCGGAGCTTGAGGCTTGTGAAAGGCGGCTTGGCTGCTTTCAGAGGAAGCTTCAAAACTGAGCTTTTCGGCCAGCTTTTCTATAAGCTGAGCTTTATTCAGGGTAGTAGGAGAATGAACCCCTTTTTCCTTCGCTAACGCTCTTAACTGAATTATAGTCATGGATTTAAGTTGGTTGATATCCATGTAATTAACCTCCGACATATGAAATAACATTATATTTTGCGCTTAAAAACAAGCGTTTATAATTCTAATGGCATAAAATAATTATTTTTTCAAATGGACTTGTTTTATGCTATTTTGATGTTTTAAAATTAATGTCTCAGTATACTGATGAGCAAGCTTAAAGGATAAAATACAGCCGACATCCTAATTGATATTTTGTATCAAAATACGGACGTCAATAAAACAAAACATATCATAGGCTTTATAGACGCTGATTTGACGTATATCCGAAAACTGACCTCAAATGGCGGCAAAGCGGTACAACCAGCCGAAAAATCATTGGCCGTATGCATAACCAGATTATACTGAGAGTACAAAATAGTGCATATTAAGATTTATTCTATTTTGAGTTCGTGGATATTATATAATGGCTTTATTAATAGTGTCAAGCAGTTATTTTAGGGGATTTTGCGTTTTGCGATTTTTTCTTAGATTACTGTATATTGATTTGAAATGTGTAACTTCTTGTTGCTTGATGACGGCTGTTTTTTACAAGTTAAAATTTACAAACCATAATGGATATGATATAATGAAAAAGGCATATTAGAGGCATTTTAAGGCTTTTAATATTAGCGATATTTTAATTTAAGAGGATAGTCTTATGAAATATTTTGTACTTTTATGCGACGGAATGGCGGATTTACCGGTGCCTGAGCTGGATATGAAAACGCCGTTGGAATGTGCCTATAAGCCTAATATGGATAGGCTTGCGCAGAATGGAGAGGTTGGAATGCTGAATCCGACGCCCGAGGGCTGCAAGGGTGGCAGCGAGGTGGGAAATCTTTGCGTGCTCGGATATGACGCAAGGAAATATCTTACTGGCCGTTCGCCGCTAGAGGCTGCCGCCATAGGGATACATATGGAGCAGGACGACGTTGCTCTGCGCTGTAATTTAGTCACGCTTTCGGAAGACGAGCCTTATGCAGATAAAACCATGATTGATTACAGCTCGGACGAAATCAGCACACAGGAGGCCGAACAGCTTATTAATGAGCTTAACAAAGCTTTTTCAGGTGAGAGAATGAGGTTTTATACCGGCTTTAGCTATCGTCATTGCCTTATATTAAAGAGGACGGGTACAGATATGAGCTTTACTCCTCCGCATAATATTACCGGCCGCCGAATAGCTGAATATTTGCCGCAGGGCGAGCTTTCCAAGCTGCTTACCTTTATGATGAAAAGAAGTTATGATGTGCTTAAGGAGCATCCGGTTAATGAAGAACGCATAAAAAGGGGCTTGAAGCCGGCTAATTCAATATGGCTCTGGGGGCAGGGCAGACGAATGACCCTTCCTTCGTTTAAGGAAAAATATGGTATTGACGGCGGCATGATAACGGCTGTAGATTTGCTTAAGGGTATAGCCAACTGTGCTGGAATGCGGCTTTATAATGTAGAAGGGGCCACGGGTAATTTGGATACTAATTACGCAGGCAAGGCAGAGGCGGCTATAAAGGCGTTTAAGGAGGGCTGCGGACTGGTATATTTGCATATTGAGGCACCTGATGAATGCGGTCACAGACATGAAGTGGAAGGCAAGGTTAAGGCGGCGGAATATATAGATAAACTGACGCTGAGGCCGGTTATGGATTATTTAGAGAATTGCGGAGAGGATTATAAAATACTTATAACGCCTGACCATCCGACGCCGTTGACCACGCGCAGCCACAGCGATGAGCCCGTTCCGTTTGTGCTTTATGATAGCAATAATAAAAATCCTATGTATTCTCGTTCCGCATACAGCGAGAAAGAGGCCAAAGCCTCAGGGTTATATATTAGCGATGGCATAACGTTTTTAGAAAAAATAATAAAGGACGAGCCGCTATAGAGCAAGTTTTTTTGGGGGGCGGCGCAGCGCCCGGCCGAAAGCCTTCGGCTTTCGGCCGGGCCGGAGAGGGGTTCGGGGGGCGGCTCTTGAGCAGGCGGAGCCTGCTCCCGGCCGGGCCTTTGGCCCGGCCGGGCAGCCCGGAGGGCTGCAAGAGCCGCCCCCCGAACCCCTCTCCGCTGGGGCCGCCCATTCGGGCGGCCCCAGGCTGCGCCGCCCCCCAAAAAAATCTTGCTCTATAGGGGATTGAATAAGCTTTTATTTGTGGGAAAAAGCGCCAGAGTATAGATTTTGACAGCTTTTTAAAGGAACGGCGGAGCATGGTGCTCCGCCGTTCCTTTAATTCATCATAATTTTGTATTATAAAACGTAAAACAGTACGGCGAAATAATGAAGAATACTGCCGGTAAGCACAAATAGATGCCAGACTGAGTGCATGAATTTAATTTTAGTTTTAGCATAGAATATAAGCCCAGCGGTATAGAATATTCCGCCCAGCAGTATAAGTATAAGCCCGGGAACCGCCATATTGTTTATTAAAGGCTTAACTGCGATTACAGCGCACCAGCCCATAGCTATATAGCATATCATGGAGAAAACTTTAAATTTTTCAATGCTTATAGCATTGAGTACTATTCCCAAGAGAGTCAGACCCCAAAGCACGCTGCATATGACCGTACCTAGAGTGCCTCCTACCGTTATAAGAGTCAATGGCGTATATGTGCCTGCTATTAATAGGAATATGGTGGCATGGTCGAATATTCGAAATACTTTTTTTGCTTTCGGGGGATTTATTGCATGGTAGAGAGTGCTCATTAAATATAGAATAATTATGGACGAGCAATATACCGCAGCGCATGCGACGGCAAGGGAACCGGACGGGAGAGCTTTAATAACGGCTATTACCAGCCCTGCTACGCCCAGCGCCGCTCCTGCGCCATGAGAAATGGCGTTAAAAATTTCTTCTCCCAGGGTATACATTTTTCCGTTGCTTCTTAATTGAATCTGTCTACTCATTTTCACACCTTATAAAAATTTAAATGGCATATGTATAAGCTATGTTCTTATACTTATTATATCATATTTTGGACTGTTTAAAAATGTCAACAGATTTAATTAACAGTCTATACATAAATTACTCAGGCCGGGCGTCCTACCCCCGCCCCAGCCTCTTTATTCAAAGAGGCTGGGCAAGGATAGCGCCCACCGTCAAACTGCGGTTTAAATACTACGGGTTTATCTGTTGTTTTTACATTTCACCCTGTTTTAACTTGGGCGCTTTTATTATAAAACCCGCCCCCGCCCGGCGCCCGTCCGAAGCAACGAAATTTCAGCGGCTATTTACGCTCGCTGTTATTTTTTGCGGCTTCGGCGTTTAATATGGGGCCGCTTTAAAAAACGGGCCGCATACGGTTTTGAATGCGGCCCGGGGAATACTTATTGCGTTAAAACTCCAGTCTTTCTTCTATATATGCGGCTATTTTATCTGCGGGCAGCTTGATTTGCTGCATGCTGTCTCTATCCCTTAAAGTAACTTCGCCGGTTTCTAGAGTGTCAAAATCTACAGTTACGCAATAGGGGGTGCCGGCTTCATCCTGGCGGCGATAACGTTTGCCTATGCTGCCCGTTTCGTCATAGTCGGTCATAAAACGCTTGGAAAGCTGAGAGTGTATTTCCCGTGCTTTATCTCCCAGCTTATTCTTTTGCAACGGCAGCACAGCGCATTTAAACGGAGCTAGTGCTGGGTGCAGGCGCAGAACGCAGCGTGTATCTCCGTTTTCAAGAATTTCTTCGTCATAGGCGCCGCAGATAAAGGCAAGAGTTACCCTGTCGGCGCCCAACGACGGCTCAACGCAGTAGGGAATGAATTTTTCGTTTGTAGCAGGATCCAGATATTCCATGCTTTCGCCCGAATGCTGAGCGTGGCTTTTAAGGTCGAAATCAGTTCTGTCGGCAATACCCCAAAGCTCGCCCCAGCCAAATGGAAACAAAAATTCAAAATCAGTCGTAGCCTTGGAATAATGTGAAAGCTCCTCTTTTTCATGGTCGCGCAGGCGCAGCTTGGCCTTGTCCATACCTAAAGCAAGCAGCCAATCGCGGCAGAAAGAACGCCAGTATTCAAACCATTCAAGGTCTTCGCCGGGCTTACAGAAGAATTCCAACTCCATTTGTTCAAATTCTCTGGTTCGGAAGGTGAAATTCCCGGGCGTTATTTCATTTCTGAAGGATTTGCCGATTTGAGCTATTCCAAACGGCAGCTTTTTGCGAGTGGTGCGCTGCACATTTTTGAAATTTACAAATATTCCTTGGGCTGTTTCAGGACGAAGATAGACGGTTGAAGCGCTGTCTTCGGTAACTCCCTGAAAGGTCTTAAACATTAGATTGAATTTTCTTATTGAAGTCCAGTTGGATTTGCCGCATTCTGGACAGACCAGAGAATGCTCTTTAATAAAGCTCTCCATTTTTTCGTTGGTCCAGCCGTCGGCATTTTCGTTTTTTCCCTGCTGGAAAAGATAATCGTCAATCAGCTTATCCGCTCTGAAGCGAGCCTTGCATTCTTTGCAGTCCATAAGAGGGTCGGAAAAGCCGCCCACATGGCCCGAGGCAACCCATACCTCGGGGTTCATTAGAATAGCGCAGTCTACGCCCACGTTATAGGGACTTTCCTGGACGAATTTTTTCCACCAGGCTTTTTTAACATTGTTCTTTAATTCTACGCCAAGGGGACCGTAATCCCATGTGTTGGCTAAACCACCGTAAATTTCCGAACCGGCAAAAATGATGCCGCGATTTTTGCATAGGGCTATGATTTTATCCATTGTTACTTCTGCCATAAGAATATAAATTCCTTTCTAAAATAAAATAAGAGGGCGTTAAGCTCGGGGACGAAGCAATGCTCCGCGGTTCCACCCCGATTGGCATAATGCCCTCTTGCATTTTATAATATGGCTCGGCGGCGCCCCTTTCGTTAATGCATTGCCGCCTTTCACTATCGCCGGCTCGCTTTTAATGCATATGCACGAAATTTTTCCGCGTCAGCGCCTGTTCAATTACTGCTCTTATGATACCCAAAAAAGCATTTCTGTCAAGCGTTTTATATTAGAAGGCTTTATATGCGCAAATGGAGCTTAAGAAGCATAGTATAGAAGCGTAACCAATGCGTTTAAGGCGGCCGATGAGGAACTGAAAGGATTTTTGGACAGGTAAGAACCAAACGGCCGCCGGACACATAATATGTAGTGTACCAGAAACAGAAGGGAGTTTTAAAAACTATGTTTGGTAATAATTGTGGATGCGGCGACGACAGCTTTATCTGGATCATCTTTATATTGATACTTTGCTGCGGATGCGGCGGCAATAAAGGCGGATGCGGCTGTGACGACGGCATAATATGGATTATTCTGCTCCTTGTACTTTGCTGCGGATGCGGCAATAATAACAGCCTTATGGGCAATACATGCTGCAATTAATAACGTACATGAGATAATTTTATCCCTCCGCCAGAGCGGAGGGATTTTTATTTCTTTACAATTAAATAATATGTGCTATAATTTAACGGGCTGAGCAAATAAAAGCTCAGCGGCGCTTTTTAGTCTGGATTGCAGTTTTTAAAACGGGACCTGCATACGGTTGTTGGGGAGTTGTTTATTTGATAATTTGGGAGCGCAGGCTGCGGAGGATAAAGTCTAATTGCTCGTTGCGTATTTTAATATGAATTCTATAAAGATATTTTTATAAAGCAATATTGAAAATATAAGGGGTAGAAAATATGAACCAGAATAGTCGGCCTGAGCTTATTTCCCTAACGGTAGAGGGAATTGAATTGGATGCGCAGTTTAGTCCGGAGATAAAGGAGTATTGGGCTGCGGTCCCGTTTGATATTGACAGCGCCGCGATATTAGCCGAGGCTGAAGGAGACTGTTATATAAAATGCAACGGAGTTTCGTTTGCTAAAGGGACAAGCTATAAATGCGCGCTGAACGTAGGAAGAAATGACATTGAAATATCAGTTGCAAATTCTTACGGCTTAAGCTTAGAGACTAAGCTGGTTATTTTGCGCGGACAGAATGAGAATTTATTGTATAAGGAGGAGATGAGGCCGCAGTTTCATTTTACTCAATATCAATATTCCATTAATGACCCTAACGGACTTGTATATAACGCGGCGTCGGGCGAATACCATATGTATTTTCAGTCGGACGAGCCTTTTCATACTCAATATGCGGTTGAGGGCAATAATAAAAGCTGGGGCCATGCTGTGAGCAGGGATTTAGTGAATTGGGAGCGCTTTGAGAGAGTAATAGAGCCAGATGAAAACGGGACGATATGGTCGGGCTCCTGCGTTGTTGATAAAAATAATACTACTGGTTTTTTTGATGACAGTATTCCCCCTGAAGCACGTATAGTTGCGCTTTTTACTTATTATGGAGGCACTAAGCCATCAAATGGACTATGCTCAATAGGAATAGCTTATTCTGAAGATGGGGGATATACGTTTATAAAACCCTATAGCGAGCCTATCATTCCTAATACAAACAATATGTATCAGGCCGGCATGCGCGACCCGAAGGTGCTCTGGCTGGAGGAGGATAACGGCGAGGGCATGTGGGTTATGGTAGTAGCGGGCGGACGCACGCAGCTTTTTACCTCTAGCGATTTAATACATTGGAGCCGGGACAGGGAATTATGCTTTATGGACGGCTCTCCTATGGATTCGGAATGCCCGGATTTCTATCCGCTGGCTTTAAACGGAAATGAGGATAATATAAAATGGGTGTACAGCGGAGGCGGCGTATGGTATATAATAGGTGAATTGGTGCGCCGTGAGGATGGGAAATTGGATTTTATTGCGGAAACGGAAAAAATGCAGTACGTTAACGGAATAAGCGAGCTTTTTCCCGGTTCTGGCGAATATCCGGAAATGTATGCCGCACAGACCTTTTATAATGATAAGCTGAGGCGCAGAATAGAAGTAAGCTGGGTGAGGGATTTAGCAAATATTCCCGGCAAGGTGTGGTATAGCGCGCTGTCTTTGCCGCAGGAAATTAAATTAATCACATATAATGGAGAACCGCGCATAATAAAGGCTCCGGTTAAGGAATTGGAGAAATTGCGCACTCAAACGCTTTTGCAGATGCAAAATCTTTTGATAGGGGACAATACGGAAAATCCTCTTTCACAGATTAATGAAGAACTGTTTGAAATTGAAGCGGTATTTGAAATTGGTTCGGCTCAAAAATTTGGATTTGAATTCAGGATGGGCGAGGAGGAGAGCACAAAAGTATATTATGACGCGCGGCGGGAAATGTTTATAACTAGTAAAAATAACAGCAGCAAGTATATAGCCGGTTCGTATTACGGTCGGGTGACTTCCAAGGACGGGCTTATATCTATGCGCATTATCGTGGATTCTTCCATGATTGACGTTTACGGTATGAGCGGTCTGATATTTCATAACGGTTTTACCTTTGCTTCTCCTGACAGCCGGGGCATGAGGCTTTTTGCCGAGGGAGGAGAGGCGGTTGTTAAAGAGCTTGCCGTTTACAGGCTGAAGGGTATGGAAAGGCAGAGCGTTACTAAGCTGAGGCGAATGGGGTATTCTCCCTTAAATAGCTGACGTATAATTTCATTAGCTGAATTTATTTAGGCGCGGACGTGAGCGAGTATAGGGGCGTGCGCGTTGGCTGCTGCCGGTATAACCAAGAAGCGCGGAATTTAATAGACGCTTATAATTGCAAGAACGCTGAAAAACGGCCGGAATAAATTTTAATTATCCCGGCCGCCGTAATTAATGCAGGCTTTATTCCAATGCGGCGGGCTCCGGGTCTTTTTTATATTCCATTAAATCTCCCGGCTGGCAATCCAGCACTTCGCATATTTTATTTAAGGTGGAGAATCTAAGCCCTTTTGCTCTGCCGTTTTTCAGAATAGAAATATTCACAAGGGAAAGCCCTACTTTTTCAGATAGCTGTGTTACGCTCATTTTACGTTTGGCCAGCATTACGTCTATATTTATTATTATCATATTCAGTTACCTCTATATTATTTCTGAGTTTTCGGCTTTTATGTGAGCGGCGTTTTGAACCAGGCAGGAAAGAGCGTTGGCCGCGACCGCTATTGCTATGCCGGCAAAATCAATAAGCAAGGAGGCTAAAAGCACTCCAGGGTGACTCATATTAAAAACGAGCATTGCGGCGTTGCCTATAAAGAACAGGCATACGTCCGCCTGGGCCAACTGGGAAATTATCTTAAGATTTCTGGCGTTTATCTCTGAAAAGGCGTTGTCCCGTCCTATCTGCACGGCGGTTTTCCAAAAGAAAAATAGAGCCGCGTAGCAGGGGATGGCGGTAATCCAGAGAAATACAAGCCAGGGAATATAGCGGTCTGCGAATTCAGGATAGGCTTCGCTTAAGCTTTTGCCCATCACGGGCAGAAAATAACCATATACTCCAAGTCCGCAGACAGCCATGCCTATAATAATTAATTTCAGCCATAGGGCCAGGTTTTTTTGTTTCATACTAAACCTCCTATTTTTAAACGCAGTTATTTAACTGCTTAATTAAAGTATCTCACAATATCTTTAGTATGTCAATAATTATTTTAAATAATATTATAAATTTGTTTATCCGTATATCATTATTGCTTTAGTATTTATTTTTTCTTACGCATTAGTATCAGCAGAGTGAATAATGCGTTTCATTAATACTAGCCTTCCAGCGTTAACGCGTTTAGCAGTACTCAAAGAAATATTATTTAAGAAGCTTTGACCGCGGGAAAAATTTTTTGCTTTTCAAGGCGGCGGGGGAAAGGTAATTGCTCAAAGGACGACGCGTCAAAAAGCAGCAATATATTTTCCTCTAATTCGCCTTGTACTTTGATTGCATTTTTAATGCCGTACTATTATTGAATGCAGCGGCAGCCTTAAGTGAATTGTTATAGACAACTAAAAAGATTTATTTTTCATTATACTTTTATAAAATGTATTTTTTCCGCCAGGACGGTAAGAATAAAAAAGTACTTGACTTTTTAGTTTTTAAGATATATAATTAAAAAGCTTTCTAAGAGAAGCTAATATATCGCGGGGTGGAGCAGTCTGGTAGCTCGTCGGGCTCATAACCCGAAGGTCGTTGGTTCAAATCCTTCCCCCGCAACCAATATTGGCGGTTTATTTATATGCCGTATTAAAAAATCCTGAAGCTGTTTGGTTTTCGGGATTTTTTAATCTCTGAAATTGCAATGAAAGAATAGTTTCCAACTCTTAAAATCAAATGCTTTATGTTGGGTAAGAATGTTGTCATTTGCTGTTTTTTATGATATTATAACTTTTATAAAAATATAATTAGATATTAATAGCTGTTTTTGAAACGAACGGATGTGATAAAATAATGAAATATCGTGTTGAAAATCAATTGGACCTATTTGAATTCCATGATTCTGAATTCTCCCTTATAAGCTTTGACAATAAAAGCATTGCTGTTTCTGTAAATCATTTAGACAATACAATCAAAGCACAATGCGCCGTAGAGGGGTGAATTGTTCGGTTTTGCTGTGTTGTCGGTATGTTCTATATAATCAGGAGGATGAATATCATCCAAGCATTAGCGTATGCCTAAAATACAAAGAACGGGAATTCTGTGGGCATGGCAACGATTATCTATGGGTAGATGCTTTTGCAGATATTCAAAATCAGCTGCCTGACGGGGTGATTTTGAAATGCTGTTTAACATGTTGCCATGGCAACATGTGTCCGTTTGGCAATAAACCAGGAGAGGTTTTTTGCACAAAGGATTTATTAATTGCATCAAAAGAAGATATGTGTAATTTGTTTAGTGCTCAAGACATTGCAAAAGCTGAGGAACGAACACGAAGCTATACCGACGCTTGTGAAAAATACAGACATCAAAGCTTTGACGTTTATACTTACAGCGATTACTTATACGAGTTGGAAAAAAAGAGAGATATAAATTAGAAATACTTGCTATACGTTTAAGCAGTTTTCGTTGGAATCTGTCTTTTTTAATGCAAAGTTTAAAGGGGGCTGAAGAGCTTCGTCTGTTGAATGCGTTTTAGGGTAATGAGCCTCCATTGCTGCGGCGCACTCTGCGGCTGAAGCATAGCTTTTATATTATGCGCAGGATTGTGAAAAGTTGCGTGGGGTTTTTAAGCAAGGAGACGGTATTATGCGTCGCTGTTATTCTGGCTGCTGTTTCGTGCTTTTTTGTTCCCCCTAGTATGGAATACATATCATATATAGATTGGGATACTTTGGCGCTTTTATTCAGCTTAATGGCGGTAATGCGCGGGTTCCAAAAGGTCGGCTTGTTTGAAAGTATGGGCGGGCTGCTTATAGGCAGGGTGAACACGTCTATGGGAGTTATGCTCATTTTAGTGTTTCTGCCGTTTTTATTCAGTATGCTTGTTACTAACGATGTCGCGTTGGTAACCTTTGTGCCTTTTGGATTAATTGTGCTGCGCATGGCTGATATGGAGAAATGGGCGGTGCGGATGGTGGTGCTTCAGACGGCCGCGGCTAATTTGGGCAGTATGCTGACGCCTATGGGGAATCCGCAGAACCTTTATTTATATGCTAGGTCGGGTATGGGTTTTGGAGAATTTTGCATGCTTATGCTTCCGTATGTGCTTGTTTCGGGAGGGTGCATATTGGCGCTTGTTGCCGTAGGAAGGCGAGTGCGTATATCTCAAACAGCGGTTTCTGGCCGTATGGGCGGCATGGCGTATTTTCTTTGCTGTATTGCAGGCTTTGCTGGATGTTTATTGGGAATTTTTAAGGTTATTCCGCCGGTTATTATAGCCGCGGCTATATTTGTTTTTCTTTTATTTACAGACAGAAAGCTGCTGATTAGCGTGGATTATTCTCTTTTGGGCACCTTTACTGCTTTTTTTATTTTCATAGGAAATGTAGGGAATATAGAAATATTTAAAAATTTCATTGCCTATATCCTTACGGGGCATGTGCGCATAATAGCTGTATTATCCAGTCAGCTCATAAGTAATGTGCCCGCGGCATTGCTTTTATCCGGATTTACAGACCAATGGAGGGAATTGATAGTAGGCTGCAATATAGGCGGGCTGGGTACGCTTATAGCTTCAATGGCCAGCTTGATTTCATACAGGCTTTTTATAAAGGAATATCCTGAGCGGCGCGGGCGATATTTTCTGTGGTTTACTTTATGTAATTTCGGTCTGCTTGCCATATTGCTTTTGCTGGGATGTTTGTTTAATTAGCAATCAAAGGGTTATGCGTTTATATATAAAATTATTAATAAAAGATAGGAGGATTAAGAATGAAGTTCTATGATATAACGCAGGAGGATAAGGAATTGATTGAATCGGCTATGCAGGTTATTGAGGGAAACTTTGATGACGGTACTTACTACCATACAGTCGGCTCGGCTGTTCGGTGCAAAAATGGGAAGATTTACCGCGGGGTTAATTGTGACGGCATACATGGCTCCTGCGCTGAATATATAGCTATGGGAACCGCCATATCTGCCGGAGAACGGGAGTTTGATACGATTGTAGCGGTGCGTGACAAAGCTCCTAATAATATAGTTGCTCCGTGCGGAAATTGCCGGCAGATGCTTATAGAGTATAGCCCGGATATTAAAGTCATTTTAAATGATGATAACAATAAAATGGTAAAAGTTGACATTAAGGATTTGATTCCATTTGCCTGGAAACCCATAGAGATATAAAAATTGATATTGCCGTTTTATAGGGGAGCGTCATGGCTTAAAAATATGTTGTGCCTTTGCGGGGCGCTTTATACGGTATTGCTGGGTATATTGAACAAAAACAATACTGAAGGGGCGTAATTCGACTTCCTTAACGACTCAGCGGCTTATAATATTGATATTTCTTAGCAATAATAAATAATAACAATGATTTTAGGTAAGGGCATCATGTTAATTTATCTTTTTACCCAGCATTATTATTGACGCTTGATTTATTTTCCAATAAATTTTATAATATAAATATAAATTTTATTGGAGGTGCTGAAATGAAAAAATCTCTTGGCGTTAAGCCTTATCTGTTTCCTATGCCCGTATTGATGATTGCTACATACGGGGAGAATGAAACGGTTGATGTTATGAATATGGCGTGGGGAGGTATATGCGCCGAAAATATGGTTGCCTTGAATATTACTGAGAGTCATAAAACTGCTCAAAATATAAAGGAACGGGGCGCTTTTACCATTAGCGTTGCGGATAGGGCGCATTTGGCAGAGGCGGATTATTTCGGTACTGTTTCGGGCAATAGGGTTAAGGATAAATTTGAAAAAAGCGGATTGCACGCAGTACGCAGTAAAAATGTAGATGCTCCGGTTATAGAGGAATTTCCTTTAACGCTGGAATGCAGGACGGCACAGGTGCAGCACGATAAGGGCGGTTTCAGGGTGCTGGGCGAGATTATAAACGTACTTGCCGACCAGGATGTTTTGGATGAAGAGGGGCGTGTGAACCCGGTCAGGCTTAACGCATTTGTATTTGATCAGTTTCAGAACGGCTATTACGCGATAGGGGAAAAGATAGGTCAGGCCTGGGAAAGCGGCAGGGAGCTTATAAAATAGCTTTGCAGCGCAATATACTTTTCAGGCAGTAAATGGATGCGCTGCGTTATTCAGATGCGGCGCGTTATACCCTGGTTGTATTGTATAAGCCTAAATCTAATATGAAAATCGTAAAATTGAGCCTTTAATGCTTTTAAGCGCAAAATGGAGGGTAAGGTACAAATATCTTACCCCTGTTTGTGTTTTGAAAATGGCTTCAAATCACGATTTTTGGTTTCTATAATTGAAAAATTAAAGGTATAAAGCAGGCATTTGAGGATTTTTGATGGCGGCAAGAGTTCTGATTATGGTTATTGATTGAGCCGTGCTGGTATGATAAATTAATGCCAAAAGATTGTTACCCTAAATTGACAAGGGCATATACGGTCGGGACAGGGCTGTTTGAGTGTCCTGCTGTGTTGCTTT
>OGCQ01002184.1_pt1 | contig 20842 bp, 19 predicted proteins | sample 1570161 | NCBI WGS metagenome assembly OGCQ01 (sample SAMEA4384402, study PRJEB24528) | human gut metagenome
AGGATATAGAAGAAGTGAAAGCGATTATTGCAGGGAAGGAACCTGCACTTGCATAAGAAAATTTTTAATGAAGATGAGAAGCCTTTGAGTGTAATGACTTGAAGGCTTCTGTTTAATAGTTTGGCAAAGTTAAGAAAAAATATTTTATGTATAGGTGGGAAATATATGGATGATAACTTGCAAGATTTTAAGGAATCAATGAATGCGTGGGGATGGTCTGTAAATGCAAGAAATAATTTTAATAAATTTATGGACGCAATAGAAACAGAACAAGGTTTAATTGAACAAATTCAAAGAATTCAATCTATTATTGATGATATTGTACTTAATAAAGAGATATCGCAGTTTAAAAAATGTTTAGAGGTGGGGACAGAATATTATCGAGCAAGAATTATTAATCCAGAGGATGATGATGATTTAAAAAAAGGGATTGGAAAAACTCAAGATAATAAGTTCATGGGGTATGATGATATAAATTCAAGAGAACCTATTTTAGGAATAGGAAGCGAAGGGAGAAATAATATTGCGGGAGCATCTTATTTATATATTGCCTCTAATCCAGAAACAGCTTGTATGGAGATAAAATCACAGTTTGGCGATTTGATTTCTCTTGCAAAGTTCAAAGTGCTAAAACCATTATATATTATTGATTTTGAGTCCGAAAAGACTTTTCAGCGAAAAGATACTGAGTTTTACGGAATGAGCATGGGTGTATTCTTTTCGCAGTTAATGCTCCGTTTTACCCAGCCGGTGAGGGGCGAAAATGCTTATCGGGCGACACAGATAATAGCGGATCATTTGCGAAAAACGGGAATAGATGGAATTAAATATAAAAGTTTTTTAACTCCCGGAGGTGCTAATTATACAATTTTTAATTGCCATCCGTCTGCAATAGAATTTTGTGAAAGTAAGGTTTTGTTACATAAACAAGCGAATCATTCTTTTTGGGATTTTAATAATGAAACAGAAATTATGTCTAATAAAGATGGAAAAATGTTGATTTATGATAAAACAATAGCTGATGAGCATAAAAAGCATTTGTTGCAACGGTTCAAAAGAATAAAGTAAAAAATTATTTTGCAATGGAATAGGATAGTACAAATGTATGTTATATGAGAGGGATTACCATTTAGGGTTAACAGAAACGGAAGAACAGCAATATGAAGAAATAACAGGACGAAAATTTTGGGAAAAGAGGGTAAGTGGATTCGGAAGAGTCAATAATTTTATGGCATATCCTAAAGCTGCAAGAATGTGCAAATCGCTTTTTCCCAATAATTATCTAGATGTTGCTGAATTACGAGATGTGGAACGATTAGAGCATGCAAATGAAGAATTTCTTTCTTTGTTGGATAATACGGAATGCACAGAAAGAAGTATATTAAATTTCATAAGAGAAAAAGAATACTACCATATAATAGGATCTATCATTTGGGGATTATCTATTAATATTGGGAATCATGGAGCATATTTATTCCCAGAATTCCAATTGGGAAGTTCGTACAAAGCTGATTATCTTCTCTTGGGAAAGAGTTCTGGAGGCTTTGAGTTTATTTTTGTTGAATTAGAAAGCCCATACGGGAATATTACATTAAAAGATGGACAACTAGGAGCAGAATTTAGAGATGGAATATCACAGTTGGAAGATTGGAAAAGATGGCTTCCGGCAAATTATAGTTCTTTTGGAGAGATTATGCGGAAATATAAAAATAGTGCGTTTGATTTGCCGGAAGAATTTTATGTTTTAGATATGTCACGTTTTCATTATGTAGTAGTTGCTGGAAGAAGGACGGATTTTCGAGATAAGACATATATTATAAAACGGGAACGAAAAAAGGCTGATGATATTGATATAATACATTATGATAATTTGTTTGATTTTTCTAATAATTTAATAGGAAAGCAAACATATTAGAAAGAGGTATGTTGCTGAAATGCAAAAAGATATAATGGAAAGAGAAATAGCAGAAATAATTAAAGGTTTTAGACAGGATTCCATTGAAATTGAAATGAACCAAGAACATGTTCATAAGTGGATTTCTCAGTTTAGTCCAGATACTCAGAATATAATTCTGGAAGAAACTTTACATATACTGAAAGAATGGTATTTCCCAAAGGATAAGATCAATTTATTTTTAGACAAGATGATGGATTATTTGAAATCGGAAAATGAAAATGCAACAGATGAAGAACCCATGAAAGATATATATTTTTGGAATATTCAAGAAAGTGGGAAAAGTCAGTCGCAATTGGTTGAGATGTTAAACGATAGAGTGAATCAAAAATATGGGTGTGGCATAAGAACCGGAAAGCTGATGAGTGAAAAATATTATGTATATTTAGATGATGGCTTATACACTGGAAGTAGATTGAGAAAAGATATTAAACGTTGCATAGAAATGATTCCAGAAGGGGCTCGTATAGATGTTATTTATATGATTGCGTGTCAGAGTGGGTTGGATTTTTCAAAAAGAATATTAGAAGAGTTGTGTAAAACTAAGAACATTAAAATTAATATTCTTAGATGGCGTGAGATATGTAATAATAAAAAAATTAAAAGGCATGATAATGGAGTTTCATATGAGCCAATTCAGGATTGCTTATGGCCCTCATCAAAGTTATCTAAGTTACCAGAAATTAGTGCATATGTGGAAAAGTTAGAGGAAATCAAAGGGAAAAAAGTATATTATTGTTTTCGGAATGCTGGATACAAATATACAGCAGGCATATTCTCAAATTTAGTAAACAGGGATATAGCAGAGGAAGAATTTCTGAAAAAAGGTATTGCGATTACACAAAATATACAGGAGCATAAGGGGCTATATCCATTAGGTTATAATCTCACACCTTCGCTTGGTTTTGGTTCGTTTTGTGCTACAGACTTAAACATATCTAACACATGCCCGATAGTATTATGGTGGGGAAATGTGATTGAAAAAGGAAACGAGTTGGATTGTTGGTATCCTTTATTACCAAGAAGGATTAGTGCCAAGGATATTAATCCATTTGATGCGGATTGGACTCTACAAGAGGCAGAAGATGATGGATATGATGATGTCTTTGACACCTGCCCAGATTGTGGGTGTGGTATAAGTTTAAGAAATGATGGTGGAAATGGTTTTTGCATAGATTGTGCTTGGAATCATTAGAAAAGTAACCGGTTATATAATAAAATGGTTGGAATCAAGCCTCCAAGTCCAAAACAGATTTGGAGGTTTTCTTCTGCCCATTTTTATCGGGAAGTAATTTCCCAAATAAACAATCTATGGTACAATATCTTAGAAGTTATCATCAAGGGATGAGTAGTGGACCATAGAGAAAGAGCAGAGTCAATCGTAAGCTGATTTGGCTTACATCTAAAATACAATGCAATCTTTTTCTATGCAGGAACATAAGAGAGTGCATTATGTCAATTTTTGTAGCCTCATCAGAGAGGATTGCAACATTTTTCACTCCCAGAGTACAGTGAAAACTCTGGAAAGTGCATCTCAATTACCCTATCGACACATATAGAGACAATAGTTGCACTACATCGGATAGATTTGTAAGAATCCTTGATTTTAGGCACTTTGAGAGGTTTTTCAGGTTTGACCAGAGTGACCGAAAAACATACAAAAAGGCAATTTCTGATGGAGTAAACGTGTCTGTGGTATTGGACTGCGGCTTCGGAAACACATCAAAGAGAAAGTAATACATTTATCATTCAACTAAATAACAGAAACGTGAAAGACCGTTCATTTTCAAGAAAAATTGAAAGTGAGTGGTCTTTTTTTATACCTCAAAAACGGATTTTTATTAAGACGTTTTGAAGGGCTGATTCGATGTGTTCGAGAAAGGCGATATTATGGAGACAATCCGGAATGTAGATGTAAACAGATTGTATGATTTCAAAAATCATCCATTCAAGGTAGAGATGAATACAGAATTGTGCGAGCTTATGAGAAGTATTGAAAAAGAAGGTGTACTTGTGCCACTTCTTGTAAGGACTAAGGTATTACTTGCAGAGGCTAAAATGGCTGAAAAGATTGTGGATGTGGTTTATGAGAAAGTTGTAGAGAAAGAGGTTCCAGTGTTGGTGGAAGAGCAAGAGCAGGCGGTTGAGATTCGGGAAAAGGTACAGCTTCCTAAGAAGCCGGAGGAACCATTATTGCTGTCTAAGTATCTAGTGATTATGGAACTGGATGCAGAATTGAAGCGTAGGAATAAGGAAATCTTTGCGGTTGAACAGGAGCGAGGTGATTTGGAAATTGAACTGTCTGAATGTTCCGGAGTGTTTAAGCAGAAGCAGAGGAAGGAGTTGCAGGAGAGAATTACACTTTTAGATAAAAAGGTGGAGAAGATGAAAGCGGAGCTTTCAAAGGTGCTTTGGGATGCCGGATATGCAAATGCTGCGGAATTCTTTACAGAACTTTTTGCGGTGCATGAGGAGAAGCGGAAGTATGAAGAGGCTTGTAAGGTATGGCAGGAAGAGTGTGTTAAGGCGGAGATTGAAGCGACGAAGAATAGACAGTATTATGAAGATGTAGTTCGGGTTAGCACGAACAAGAGCCGATAATATAAATATGGGTGAGTAAAAAATACTTACCCATATTTATAGATGATTATACGTCAAAATGTGGTATAATATTATAAAAGAATTTGTCGAATAAGGTAGATATATTTTCTAACATAATATAAGAGAGTTACTAAAATTAGCAACTAAGAAAGGATGAGTATATGGAAAAGTGGAAGAAACGTTATATTGTTATTACTGCCATCATATTTGCTATAACATGTGTCGCAACCGTTCTTTTTGCGTATAATATTAACCTGCTTTCATCAGGAATAGTTGGAGTTATAAGAACAATACTAAGTTCAATTTTTTTATTGATAGCAGTGGCTATGATAGTATATTTTGTTATCTGCGGAATTCTTACTATGAAACGAGGTATCCGTAATATTAAGAAGTGTGATGATGAACTTTTTAAGAAAATTGATCAATATAAAAAATGTTGGGGTGAAGATAAACATTATTATATAAAACAAATTCAAATAATAAACCTTTACTATGAAGAGGGGGGAAAAGTTGATGAGCTTGTGAAAAACAAAGAAATAGAAAGATTGTATGCACGTGCAGACTTTCTTTTGATTCAAAATTCTTTGTTTGATAATTTGATAACATGCTTCTACTCGTTAGTTATATCCGTCATTGCATCATTTGTATGTCAAATGATGGAGTGTGAAAATGTATGGCTTACGTTTGTATGGATGGTAACAATATTGCTTTCTTTCTTTGGAATTATTTTGTCGAGATATGCTGAAAAGGGACAGGCTGGATCATATAGATATTATATTGATGAATATGAAAGAGACTTGTTGTTACAAAAAATAACGGACTTAGAGAAGGAATTAACGATTACTGGTGATGATGAACAAATTTTAGAAACGAAGCAGATTGTAATAAATGAACTTATTCGTATTAGACAAAAGAAAAAACTAAAAAAACAAAAAGAAAAATTAGAGACTGATATAAAGCAGGTAGGACAATTGGATTTGTGTATAGGTGATTATAATGCATGCTATATTCAAAAAATTCATATAAATGGAGTGGTGGGGTGTTTGGTTTATGATCGAGAAAAGGGAAAAGAAAATAATTACATAGGTGAATTAAATTTGATAAATCAAGAGTATTCAATATTATATCAAATATTGAATAGATATGACCTTATCTCGTATTGTGAAAAAGAAAAATAGAAATTCAAGGGAAGTAACGCTTCTTTTTGATTTGTATTAGATTTTTATAATAAAAGGATTGGTAAAATGAGTGTTAGAGAAGCAAATAAAGATGATTTAGATGAAATATTACAGTTATACCTATATCTTCACGAAGACAGGGGTCCTGAAGCTTCAGAGCATTTACGAAATACGTGGGATAGTATCGTTAGTGACAGGAATCATCATCTTATTGTGTGTGAAGTGGAAGGGAAACCTGTGGCATCCTGCGTATGTGTGATTATTCCGAATCTTACAAGGGGGGCGTCCATATGCATTTGTAGAGAATGTGGTGACACACGCAGATTATCGTAAAATGGGTTATGCTACGAGCTGTTTGGATTTGGCAAAGCAGATTGCTAGGGAGAATAATTGTTATAAGATGATTTTGCTTACTGGTTCTAAAGAAGAGTCTATATTGAATTTTATCGAAAGGCAGGGTATAATAGTTCGGATAAAACGGCATTTATTCAGTGGATAAATATGGAGGAATTGAATATAGAAAATAGTAAAATTGAAGAGGTGGCTGCATTAGGAGAATATATACACCATTTTAATGTGTATTACAACATATTGCTAAGAAGGTATCAACGTTTTGTAGAAGTAGATGAGCCACTGAATAATGATATAGATATTTCTACATATTTTGATATGATTATTGTTCAATTGCGTGCTATGTGTATTGAAAGTCCTAAGTTGAAAAATAATTATACGGCACAAATTCTATTAAGGAAAATTGGAGAACACGAATTAGCTGATAGAATAGACACAATGTTAGATCAACCATTCATAGCTGGAAGTGATATGACGGTTAGAAAAGCCATTAAAATTCTTGCGGATGGATTTATTTGTCATTATGATAATTTTGATGGTCCAGCTTCAGAGACATGGGGAATGGCGTTGGTGATTGAAAAGAGATTAAGAAATCCATATGACAAGATAAATTTAAAATATATTATGGAAGTGTTGATGGAATGTATAGGAGAAGGGCTTACTTTGGAGTAGTATAATATGCAGTAAGTTTTCTACTAGATAAAAAGGATTTAATGATGAAAACAGACAGATTATACGCATTAACTTTATATCTGCTTAATCACGGAAAATCTTCTGCATCAGAGCTGGCAAAGCATTTTGAAGTATCTGTGCGGACGATTCAGAGGGATATAGATGCTTTGCGTCAGGCAGGCATTCCGATTTGTGCTCTTACTGGTACAAATGGTGGATATGAAATTTTAAGTGATTTCCAAATGAATAACCAACTTGCATCGGAAGATGAATATGCCTATATTGCAACTGCCATAAATGGATTAAAAACGGTTACGAATAATTCGATGGCTGATGATATTTACGAGAAAATAACAGCTATATCTAAGAACAATAATACAGGTATGATTTTGGATTTTTCTGTATTAAGAGAAGGCGATGAGACATTGCTTAAAACTTTACAGTCTGCAGTTAAGAATAAGCAAGTGGTTAGATTTACATATACAAATAATGGAGGAGGAACAAGAGAAGAACACTGTGTAGAACCGATAGCAGTTATTTATAAATGGTATGCTTGGTATATGTTGGCTTATAATACGGCAAAACAGGATTATAGAACATATAAGTTGGTTAGGATGGAAGATGTTTGTATAACGGAAGATGAATTTTCCAAGGAGCACAAGTCACAAGTCGGCACAGGATGTTTTAAATGATTGTGACAATTCCTATCAGGGAAAGGACATATCCACAAGAGTTCGGATGCGATGCCGTGGAAATGTGATACACAGAATAAAGGAATATTTAAACGGACAACAAATAAAAAACTGTGATGACGGTAGTTCTATTATGGAGATTCATATTGTAGAGAAGGAACAATGGTGGATAGGTGTTGTTTTGTCACAGGGAAAAGAAGTCGAGATTATAGAACCGGAGCACATAAAAGAGCGGATTATTAATAGTGCAAAAGATATTCTTTTTTTATACGATAAACTATGATATATAGATGTCGTAATTTGTGTGGGATAATGTATATGAAGTTATTTAATGTTTAACAAATTACGATATGGAGGTTGATAAGAAGATGGGTATTGATGTGTATGAACAAATTCCTGTTATGGAAAGTGAAAAGTTTCTGCTGAGAGAAATTGAGGATGGAGATGCAGAGGATTTGCTTAAGGTATATTCCGATAAGGATGCAGTACCGCTTTTTAACAGTGATAATTGTGTGAATGGTTTTTACTATACTTCAATTGAAGAAATGCAGGATACTATTGCGTTTTGGAAGAGAGAATATAAAAACAGATATTATGTACGGTGGGCTATTATTGACAAAAATGCTAACTGCGCAATTGGTACAATAGAATTGTTTAACCGAAAGGCAAAGGATTATTTCAATAATTGCGGATTGCTTAGACTGTTGGAATGTGAGACAAAACGATAGAAATAAAAAGTGAGCATTTAAAAGACTCTGTTCAGTATTATAACGAAAAAGGTGCAATTCAAACCGTTAGTACCATGAACAATCATTTAAATGCAATAAAAAGGTTTTTTGGATTTCTTTTTAAAGAAGGAATGGCAACAAATGTTTTTAATCAAATTCCAGATTATGATTTATTTAAGCAGAATATAATTGAAGGGTGTAATTTGAAGCTGGCAAGTGAAAGAGGATACTTTGAATCGGATCAGATAAAAGAATTATTGGATTACTTTAATAGCAAACCTAAAAAATATAGTAACATGACTATGATGGGGTTTTTCTTTAAGATTACTCTTTTGGCACCGACAAAGAGAAAAGTAATAGCTAGTTTAAAGGTTGGTGATTTTTCAGAGGGGTTTGATTATGTAACCATTAATGGATTTGAGATAAAATTACTTAGAGCATTGAGTTTGGATATTAAAAATGAATTAGAACAAATAAATAAAAATATTCAAAAAGAAGACTTATTTTTCGAATTGTTTTGTGGATGCAAATATTCAGAAAATATATTTAATACGCCTTTTTATTATGCTTTAAAGGAAATAGGGTATGATGTACCAAAAGATAAAGATACGTTTTCCGTAGAATGTATTAGAAATACGGCGATAGTTGATTTGGCAATAAATGGTGTAAATCCTTATCTTATATCACGATTAATAGGGTTGAGTTTGGGTGGATTGGATAATTTATTGACCAAGTTTGAGGTCGATATAGATGAAAAAGGTGATATAAATAGAATTCTTAATCAGGAGATAAGCAAATTTCAGTTTTATCAGGATATATAACAGTATAAAAAAGAGTAGATTTTATCAGTGATATTTTCAGATAACGAGGTGACAAAATGTATATAGAAAAACTTACTATAAAAAACTTCAGAGCCTTTGATGAGGATGGAATTACATTACAATTTAATAAAGGTGTAAATGCAATTATCGGTGAAAATAATTCTGGAAAATCCGCTGTCATGGATGCTATCAGAATTGCATTTTCTACCGTAACATATAAGAAAGACATTTTTTTTACTAGAGCTGATTTTCATGTTAGTGAAGATGGAAATGCAGCTGATTTTGCATTGTTTGATATTTATTTGGAAGAAGTACCAACAAGATTAGTAGAAATATGGAATCCTGAAAGTGTGGGTGGACAAGGTGGAGAATTTCATATCCGTTTTGAAAGAGTGATTGCTGCTAATGGTATAGAAAAAGTAAGAGCAATACATTGGGGAATCGGAACAGAGGGAAACCCACTATCATCAGACACTTTCGATGCAATGGATGTAATGTTTTTGGGTGCATTAAGAGATTCTGAGAATGAAATGAAACCAGCTAGAAATAGTAAATTAGCTCAATTATTAAGAAGTTTGGTGCCAGATGAAGTCACACGAGCAGAATTAGTGGACATACTAAATAGTGCAAATAAAACCCTATTAGAAAAAGAAGAACTAAAAAAGACCAGAAAAACAATTAATGATAATTTGGCTCGTATAGAACAAGGTTTTTTGAGCCAGCATGTTGATATAGGGTTAATAGAGCCAAGATTCGATTCGATTGCCTCATCGTTAAGAGCTTGGGTAAAACCTAAATGGATATTAGTTTCAATAAGTGATGGTGAGTATTCGAGAGCCCAGCAATATGCAAGAGAACATGAAGATAATAGAAAAATACAACAAAACGAAAAGGGAATATATTTTGAAACGTCTATTTTAGAAAATGTTGAAGATATGGCTTCGGAATTAGTAACAAGAATAAATGAGATTGCAAGCAGTTCATTTGAATTATATCAGAATGGATTAGGATACAATAATCTTTTATTCATGTCGACGGTGCTTGGTGATATGGCAATTGAACGAGGTGGAGTGTATCAACATTTGCTTTTAATTGAAGAGCCGGAAGCACATTTACATCCGCAATTACAGGAATTAGTACATACTTTTTTGTCTGATACAAATCAAGGAGATGCAAATATACAAATTATTTTCACTTCGCATTCACCAACATTGGCGTCAAAGGTGGATATAGGTAATATTAATTTGATTTATGAAAATGCACATAAAAAATATTGTTTACCATTTTCAGAAGCAAATTTAACAGATGCTAATAAAGAATATTTGCAGAAATATTTGGATGTAACAAAATCTCAAATGTTTTTTGCCAAAGGTATTATATTTGTAGAAGGCATAAGTGAAGCAATTTTATTGCCAGAGATTGCAAAAATACTGGACAGACCATTAGAAAAATATGCAGTTGAACTTGTGAATGTGGATAGTGTTGCGTTTAGTCCTTTTGTTAATTTATTTTCTTCGCAGAATGTACAAACCTGTTTTTCAAAGGTTGCAATTGTGACAGATGATGATAGATGTACCAAGAAAAGTGAAACTAATTATATCAATAAGGACTTTGATTATGATGATGTAAATAGTGATATATCGGGCAAATTATTGAGCGGGACACCATCGGAGCGCTGCAATGAACTTGAAACATTGTGTAGAGCTGTGGGTATCAATGTATTTAAGGCAACAAAAACATTAGAATATGCCTTGTGTTGTGATGAAAATAACATTGAATATTTTATAGAAGCTATAAAAAGTGAGTATTCACAGTTGGGACCTGCATTGGAACAAAAGGTAAACAGTTTGCATGATATGAATGAAAAAGCAGCTTGTGTATGGCTATTCATACGAGCAAGAGAAAAATGCAAAGGAGCGATTGCACAGTATATAAGTCAGATAATCAAGAAACAGTGTGAAATGAGAAAAAGGGGTGAAAATATCGAGAAAGAATTTGTTATCCCTGATTATTTGAAAGAAGCAGTGTATTGTGTGACGGAAAGGTAGATATGGAAGAGTTAACACGTGAGCAATTATCGTTTTTGGAAGCTGAGGGTAGAGTTATTGTAAGAGCCTGTCCGGGTAGTGGGAAAACATATTCTGTAGCGACTAAGTTATTGTCTTATTTGGATAACTGGGATAGATATCATCAAGGAGTTGCAGTTTTGTCATTCACAAATGTTGCTAGTGATGAAATCTACAAAAAAGCATTTTTGCTGAACAAGGGAATTGGTAAACTGGACTATCCGCATTATATTGGGACGGTTGATAGTTTCATTAATGAATTTATTGTTTTAAGATATGGCTATTTGAAGACACATGACAAAGTAAGACCAATAATTGCTTTGAGCGATAATTGGAAACTCCCTTATAGGTATTGGAGAACAGAATGCTATAGAAAAGGGTGTGTAGACAATATAGAGAAATTTCAGTGGGGAATTGATAATAAGTTTTATAAAGAAAAAGAAGTTGTTGCTTGTGAACTACATGGGAAGAGCCGACTTCTTCCGTGCCAGCAATATAAAGTGATGCTTATGAAGAAAAATATTATATTTCAAAATGAGGTTGCATCCTTTGCATATAGGATGCTAAAAGAATATCCAATGATAGCAAAAGCAATAGTTGAACGTTTTCCTGTCATTATTATTGATGAGGCTCAAGATACATCAGAGGAACAGATGGCTGTATTTGATTTGCTTACAGAAGCAGGTATAAAATCAATATTCTTAGTGGGTGATCCAGATCAGGCTATATATGAATGGAGAAATGCAAGTCCGGAATGTTTTAAAAAGAAGATAGGTGCAGATTCGTGGGATCTTATTGAATTAACTGGTAATTTTCGAAGTTCACAGCATATTTGTAATGCGACATCTTGGTTTTCAGCAACATTGCAAGGGCAAAGTGCAAATGAGGCGATGGGAGATTATAAAGATGAGAGCCAAAAGCCTATACTACTTTTGACGAACGGCAATACAGAGAAAGAGGTGATAGAATTTTTTCTTAAGAAATGTCGCAGTATGGAGATAGAAATTAAATCAGATAAGGTAGCTGTTCTTACTAGAGGGAGGATTCATTCAGATACAGATATTAATGACCTGTGGAAAAGTAAGGAAATAGAGTTGATTGCAAAAGCTGCATATGAATGGAAATGTGGTTCTCGAAAGAAGGCATGTAGTGATATGACTAAAGCATCGTTTAGAATCCTTATTGGTGAGGAAACAGATGAATATTTAATGAGTAAAAAGATAAGGGAATATACAGATGAGGAAAATTGGAAAGATTTTATAATTGATGTTTTTTGTGGTTTGCCCAATATAGATTTAGGTATAGCAGAATGGATAAGCCAGCTTACAAATCTGTATATTGATGTTTTACAAAAATATAATTTCCAAATTGCAGAGGGGATTAATATAAAAGATATTTTCAAGATAAAAATGAGAGATAAGAGTAATCCAGAGTTTAAGGATATACCATTAAAAAATTATTTTGAAAAGAAAACCAGTGGAGATTATACAAGATCGTCAATTCATGGAGTAAAGGGTGAAACTTATGATGCGGTTTTGATTTATGTAAAAAGTAAGACTGGAAAAACACTTACACCCAAGTTTTTAATGGAGGGTGATTTGGAAGACGAATTGATGAGGATAGCTTATGTTGCAATGACAAGACCAAGACGACTATTAATGATTGCGATGCCAGAAAATAAAAAATTGAAGGAATATAAGCGTTTTCCAGTAGATAAATGGAATTATGAGTATATATAGAAACTATATAAAAATACATTTAAACGAATGGAGAAGAGTATGCTTTCAGAATTGCAAAAAGAAGAAATATTGGAGCTAATATCCCTCAAACAAGAAGGAGCATATTGGGACTTTAAAAAAGAATGGTATGAAGATGGAAAACAGTCGGATTTGTTACATGATATTATTTGTATGGCCAATAATCTAGAGAATAGAGATGCGTATATCATCATAGGAATTGATGAAGAAAATGATTATTGTGTCAATGATATGACTAATGCAGAAAATCGAAAATCGACACAAATGCTAGTGGATTTTGTGAGAAGCAAGAAGTTTGCAGGTGGGATTAGACCTCGTGTAATGGTTGAAACAATGCAACTGGAAACAGGTATGATAGATATAATTGTAATAAAAAATGGATATTCTACTCCTTATGTTCTGGAAGAGTCGTATCGGGGGGTGAATGCTAACAACATATATACTAGAGTAATGGACAGTAACACACCTAAAAACAAAACTGCTGAAATTTCACAAATTGAATATCTGTGGAAAAAGAGATTTCGATTATTGATGGCGCCGCTTGAACAGGTATTTTATTTTTTGCTGAAAAGGGAAGAGTGGGAAGAGGTACCAGATGATAGTTCTGTGACACGCATGTATTATAAGTATTCGCCGGAATATGTTATCGAATATGCTGGTTGCGATGATAGAGATGGATATGTTTATTATTTATTTAGTCAGACTGATAGTAGACCTCATTGGTATAATATATATGTTAAATATCATCAGACAATATTGTTTTCAACTATTGGTGTAGGATTGGATGGTGGTAGATATTTTACAAATGTTCCATGCACGGATTTTTTGTTTGATGATTGGCATCATGAAGGGAATATCTCTTTTAAATACTATGTAAAAGGAACGAAGGAAATGATATTACATGATTTCTTTTGTGATTATGATAGTCATGACGCAATGTATGCAAGAGACCGGTTTGAAGAATGCATATTGATATTTGTGTCAGATACGGAGAAAGAAAATTTTAAAGACTATGCGGCTTCGAAATGGTCAAAAAGACAGGATTATTTGGAAGATGTACGATTACCACGTATGGAATTGCCGGGTGTATATCGGGAAGATGCATTTAAGGAGGAATATGAGAATGCACTTGTAATGAAGAAAATGTTGGACGAGTATAGAACTTATTAGTAAAAAAGCAAGAAGGAGATGATGTTATTGAAAAGAAGAGCAGATTTATTAATAGACGGAAAATATAGAAGAATTACTATATGGGATGCATTAGATTGGAAACAGAATCGCCCAGATCTTTGGGAAGAATATAAAAATAACATTTATAGCATTTGTAAAAAACCGGAAAATAAAGTAAGAATGGTTTTTCAAACTGGGAAAAATGGTATACTCAAGAATAGCTATTTTAGATATTATAATGCCGATTTCGAAAACAAAGGAGAAGGCAGTGAGGAATCATATAGACATGAATTTTTTAAAGAATGTATATCTAGGATTGAGCGTCTAGAAATAAGGTGGAAGGGCGAGGCTTTAACGATATATCCTGATGAAATATTGCAAGAAGAATCTGTTTTTATGGAAGATGGGACTAGACGAATTGTTGATTTACTTGTGAGTTTCACGAAAGCGGATCCAGCAATTTATGTTGAAAAATGGGAAGGTCAACTCGCAATTGAAATAAAAGATACTCATCCGGTAGATAGTAAAAAGATAAGCCAAATGAAACAAAAAGGACTTGCATGTTTAGAATTTACAGTCAGTAAATGGAATGTCAGAGAAAATTTTAACAATGCAGAGGATGAAGAGAAGCAAACTATTGAAATAACAGAAAAATTAGATGGGAAAAATGGTGGATATATTTGGGGTGAACTATTAGTAGATCCAATATCTAGGAAGTATTTTTCTACAAAATTGTATGAAGACGAAAAGAGAGAAAAAGAAAGAGCGATAGCTGAATTGAATGAGGTTAAGAAACTATATGGTCAAGTTATTGATACTAATAAACAGTTAAGGGAGCAGATACAATTGCTTGATAGGAATATTAATGTATATAAAAATAAATTATCTGGTTTTGAGGCGAAATTGAGAGTTACAGAGCAGGAGAACACAGAAATAAAATCAAGTTTTTGGTACAAGCTATTTGGTAAAAAGTAAATAAAGGATGATATAAAATAAGGTTTGCCCCACAGTTTAGGGCAAACCTCAACTTTTACAAATTCTATAATAGAGCGGAGTTCACGCATGAAGCTCCACTGACCGTGCGCCTCGCAAGCAACGCAGCACAACCATACATACTGTAAATCATAAATGACGCAAAAGCAACTATTTTTTATAGCAAACAATTTTTTCCCAGTTTTCAGGAAAACCCATTTTGGAAAATAGCAGTTCCTGGCTGATGTGTGGGCAGTTCTTGAGAATGGAATGAATCAATCGTTTGAGCTCAGCTTTAAATTGTTTAAATTCCTGATTGTCAATAAGATAACGCAAAGCAATCACTACTGCAAATAAATCCTTCTTTCCAATAGCATATTGTCCTTTTTTCTGTGGTAGTTGTAATTTGCTATGTAAAACAGTATTAGGGATTGCTTCATTTACTTGAAATGAATAAAGTCTCTCGTTGTGAGCACATACATTCCTACAGCTTGCAAGGATACGGATGAGCTGATGCAACTGAACCTCTGACATATTGGCAAAATTCAGACTAACCTTGGTGCGGATATCAGAAGTCGTATATTGATACATTTTTGAAATTTGTCCAAACGTAAGCGCATTGGTTGCTACCCATAAAGGTACATTTCCATACACTGTTGCATGATGAGTGATATAACTATAGTTGCTTGGCAAGGCGATAGTTTTACTTAAGGTAGTAATCAGGCGATTTATTTTGCTTTGATTTCTGCGAGTATAGTTATAATTACCTGCAGTTAAATATGCCGTCTGTTGTTCTCCATATTTTTCGCAAAAGTAGTAGGAAAGCATGGATTTCAACTGTCTTTCCACATGTAAGATATATTTTAGAAAGAGCGTTCTTAATTCTTCATCAAAGTAATAGAAAGCTGTAATTTCTTCAAAAGTAACACCATGTAGATAATTACCAGATGGTTTATGTTTAAATAAATCCTTATAACCGCCAATTAATGAAAAATAGCTTAACTTTTGTAAAGTGTTTTTTGCGAATTCAGGATCAGAAATAACAAGCTGTTTTTCTTTTTCCAGTTTTTCGATTTGTTCATCATATGTGAAAAATGTTTTATTAGCCATCTCTGAATCCTCCTTTGTTATGGCATAAAAAAAGTGGAGCCCACGCATGGAACTCCACCGGCTGCGGGCATCGCAAGTTTCCGCAGCGCAACCACTAGAGATACTATACCATTGATATCTGGCGATGTCAAACAGTATTTTTTAGTGGTATTAATAGTTTATGCGTTTCTGTGTGTGATATTCTTATTTTGTTCATTTCTGGCATTCAGCCATTTTTCTTTATATTCCAGTGCTTTCTCAGGCTTGTGCCATCTGGCATACAGATTATTCAGATATCCGTATACAGATTTTAGATAGTCATTCTTAGAAACATTATTATCATATGATGAAATAGCAGTATCAGACGAAGCTGAATCAGAATCACTGGTATCCATAGCAGCATTGATAATACTCTCTGCTGCCAGTAGATTCTTTTCGGCTTCTACTGGTTTACCTTCATTTAATGTAATTATTCCGGCGGCAAGCCGGCAACAGCCATAATCCAAAGTATTGTTGCCTTCATTAGCTGTCACAAGAGTATCATATTGATTAAGGACAAGTTGTGCAAGTTCTAAATCATCAGCAAGTATCAGCATATTTACAAGATTAAGCATCTGCTGAAGCGTATCGTGCGTTTCAATTATGCCGGTGTCAGCATATGAAATCCTTATCTCAAATGACTTGTGTAAGGCTTCGGTTGCTTTATCAGTTTTTTTAGTGCAAGATATACATTTGTTATAAAGATTTGAGAGTAGATTGATATAGCGCTTCTGGTTCATGGTGTTCATAGTGTCATTTTCAAGCAGGTGTATAGCTTTTTCACGTTTCTTTACAGCCACATCATAATCCTTTCTCATGTATGCAAGCTCTGCTTTGTAGTCTAAAAGCAATGCTCTGTCACAGGGAGAATCGATATGCTTCTGTTCCATAAGGTATGATATCCGGTCAGCCAGTTTTGACATATAATCCCTGACAGAGTATTTTTCAAGATATGGAAACATATCCTGAAGGAATAACAGATAACAGGCAGAATTATCATTGATGATGTTTTCTGCAACACTTATCATAGCCTGTATCGTATTATCGGGTTTTCGGACTTCTATGCCATGCATCAGGCTGATTGTATGAAGGCTGTTCACAAGGGTCTGACAATTGGAAATGCAAGGCTTTAATTCCTCATATATGATTTCCTGTATCAGAGGATGCAGGCTTATTTTCTTATTCTCTATGTCATCCGTTATAAAACCATATCGGGCAAGATAATTAATATCATGCAAAGAGACGAGCTGCAGCCAGTTTCTGAAATAATTCTTATACACACCGGATATCGGAAGGATTGACAGGTCCTTAAGTATATCGGACTGTGAAGCGTTAAGTCGGCTGATCTGCATAAGAATACGCAAATGTTCAATCATAAGCCCATCATGATAATCTCCATCTTTATACAATTCTACATCTTCACTATCTGTGATATTAAGTCCACACAGCTTTAGTTCATGCAGTAATTCATCAGGCTCAAGACCGCCTGCCGCAAGTGAAAGAGCTGATAATACGACAGTCAGGGTGTGGGAATGAACTTCTCTTATTATCTGTTTAACTGTTTCAGTATCATTACCTGAATAAGGACAATGCGAAGCAAAAAGCTGTAAAAGGTCTTTTTCAGATGCTATCTCTTTAATCTTAATCGAAGCATATTGTTTTATTTCACAGCGTGTCGTGACAAGCAATTCAAAATCATTCTTTACAAATTCTTTGAAAAAAGCATCTTCCTTTGGAAGTACATTAAAGTTATCAAGTATCACAAGGCTGTCTTGATGCAGGGAGTGTAGCAGTTGGTAATGTGAGTCAAATAGAGCATCCTCATCCATATCTGATGTATCATCTGAAAATTCCATGGCTGCAATGTCTTTTCGCAGGCTGCCGGAATAAAACAGGTAGATGATATTGATATATTTCTTTTTATTCCTGCTGGCATAATATTTTGCCAATTCACTTTTTCCTATTCCTGCGATTCCATTTATGAAAACAACGGATTCAGAAGCAAGCAGTCTGCCACATTTTTTTATCTCATCATTTCTTCCGATGAATTCTTTCATAACAGCCGGCAAACGATTACTTAGCAGAATGTCAGTAATATCCGGTGAATACAGATTCTTTATGTTATGGTCAGATAATATGGCATAAAGCATAACATCTGTAAAAAATGTGGCATTATCATCAATAGCAGTTAATTCATCAGCCTTGGTAATGCCAATTATTTTTCGACTGTTATTAATCATATCTTCCATTAAATATCTTGCATTAGAAACATTTATAAGATTGGGAATAATCTTATTTTCAAAGTCCGTAATCATCTGATTACGCCCGGTATCATTTTTGTATTTATTCAGAATATCTACAGGAACAGGTCTTGCTCCATTACACCAGCGGCTGAATGTTATATTATCTTCTGAAGCTTCACCATAGTCAGAGGCTTCATCCGAAAGGCAGAGCGAAAAAAGGTCACGCACAAGCCGGTGCTGTGGGTAAGTCTTTATTTTATTGTCAAGTAATGCACCTGCCACATGTCAATTGATTTTTCATACTTTCTCCATGTCTATGTCAACTTCCAGTCAACATGTCGTCAATGTGTTTCATTCTCAAAATTCACTATCATTATCACAACAAAACATAGCCAGCAGACATCAGAATATATCTGAAATGGCTATAAATATTATAACACAGAACAAACATATGTTCTACAACTTTTTTGTACATTGAAAACCAAATGAGCTTTATTACATGCCAACAGAGACTGCGAAGATGTTTCTTTTAGAAACGGAGCGGGCGAAGACACTTCCGTCAAGGGTGGGAAACGGACTCGAGCAGGAGTAGCCCACAGGTCACGAAGAGATTCGGGGGACTAAAGGTCAGTTGTGAAACTGACAGCATATGGTATGTAGAAAGCCAAATGAAATATCTTTCAACAGTATGATTATCACAATTGAGATTTCAGTAAAAGTAGATGATATGTTTAGTATTTTAAGAAGGGGGTGTTTACACATGGCAAAAGAATTAGAATTAGCCAAGAAGCTAGCTGTACTTGGGTGGATTTTCCGCAAGGAACTGATTACCGAAGATGAGTACAGCAGAACAAGAATTCATATTATGAGTGAATATGATGTTATAACTTTTATGACAGCATAGCCGTACATTCGTTAACATTTATATTTTGAATTATAGTGTAGGCAGTAGCAGAAATGATGTTACTGCCAATTTATTTTATACAGACAGATTTTAGGGAAGGAGCGTTTTGTATGGAAGAAAAACAGGTAGAAGTAATAAAGAAAGTGGATGGTCCTGTTATCAGAGACCGCAGAAAGATGGGCAAGCCACTTACCATTACAAGAAAAAGAGTGGCAGCATATGTCCGTGTCAGTACGAATGGAGAGGAGCAGATACAGAGCTTTAATTCACAGAAGCAGTACTATCAGGATAAGATAGATTCCAATAAAGAGTGGGTTATGGTTGGGATATACGCTGATGAGGGTATCACAGGAACCAAAACAACGAAAAGAGAGCAGTTTCTTAAGATGATTGATGATTGTATGAATGGTCTTATAGATATTGTAATTACGAAGTCAGTATCAAGATTTTCACGAAATCTTGTTGATACACTGCAATATACAAGAATGTTGAAGGCAAAGGGTGTTACAGTAATTTTTGAAAAAGAGAATATTGACACATCAAAGATGGAAAGTGAGATGCAGTTATCACTTTTATCTGCGCTTGCACAGAATGAGGTTGAGTCTTTATCCCAGAATGTGACAATGGGTGTGCAGATGAAAATGTCCAGAGGAGAGCTGATGGGATTTAACGGATGTCTCGGATATGATTATAACCCGGAGGATAAGAGTATAACTATCAATGAAGCAGAAGCAGAGACAGTTCGCCTGATTTATGATTTGTATCTGCAAGGATATGGTGCATATAGAATTGCGTAGGAGCTTACGAGGCTTGGTAAGGTCAATAAAAAGGGCAATGTTAAGTGGACAGACAGCGGTGTTAGGGGAATTCTTAAGAATGAAAAGTACAAGGGCGATTTGCTTATGGGAAAAACTTACACAGTAGACCCGATATCAAAGAGGCGTCTGGATAATCACGGTGAATCCAATAAATATTATACGAAGAATCATCATGAAGCCATTATTTCAGAGGAAGAGTGGGATAAAGTTCAGGATATTTTAAAAAGCAGATATCGTACTAATGAAAATGTATCAGATGCGGAGAGAATCAAGTTTGCAAGAAAATACGCTTTTAGCAGTATGTGTCAGTGTGGTTTCTGTGGAACTAATCTCACCAGACGTTCTCATAATCAGGATACAAAGCATAAAAAGCCGGTATGGAAATGCCGGACGGCAACGAATAAGGGAATTGCAAACTGCCCACATAGCAAAGCCGTAGATGAAGTGGTTATCGAAAATGCGTTTCTTGAAATGTTTAAGTTGCTTGCAGAGAATTTTGATGATGTACTTGAATCTGTGTTGTCATCAGTGGAAGAAACATTATCCAAAGACGACAGTACAGAAAAATTGAAGCGTATTGAGAAAGAGATTTCCTCGCTTGAAAAGAAGAGAAAAAAATTGACTGATATGTATCTGGATGATAAAATTTCTAAAGAAGCCTATGACTATAAATACAGTGAGATTAGCAATAAGTTGGATAAATGTGAAGAAGAAAAGCATTTATTTTCGAGGCATCATCAGAATGTGTGAGCAGGTAGCTGCCTCTGGCAACACACTTATCCTTTAT
>OGCQ01002191.1_pt1 | contig 20776 bp, 11 predicted proteins | sample 1570161 | NCBI WGS metagenome assembly OGCQ01 (sample SAMEA4384402, study PRJEB24528) | human gut metagenome
AGGAACCCCTCCACCGCCTAACGGCGGTTCCCCTCCCCTTTCAGGGGAGGCTATACTGCCCAAAAACAAACCCGCCCCGACAGAAGTACCTGTCGGGGCGGGTTTTGCGGCATCAGAACAATTTCACCTGTTCCGTTACAGCCGGTTTACTTTTTCTTACGCTTGCAGCCTGCCACGATTGCCGCTGCCAGTGCAATGCCTGCCGGAATGATGACTACCGGCAATGCTTCGCCTGTCTTTGGCGTGGAGGAGATTCTTGTGTTGCTTCTGCTGCTGGAAGAAGACGAACCGGAACTGCTTCTGATGACTGTGGTCGTCTGGCTTCCGCCAGCTGCTGTTGTTGTGCCGGAGCCGCCATTGCCTGCGGTCGTACCGGTGCCGCTTTCTCCAGTCACGGTCGTGGTTTCCGTAGAAGCCGTGGTCGTGGTGGAAACGGACGGGGTATGCTCGCCGTTGCCGGCGGTGGTATTCTTCGCAGTAGTTGTGGTTGCTTCCGTAGTCGTTGTGGTTTCTTCGGTAGTTTCCGTTGTGGTGGTTTCAGTACCAACGTACTCATCGATCATCACAATGGCTCTGCCGTCCGGATTTGCCGTTACCACAGCATTTTCCACGCTCCAGCTGCCGTCTTCATTCAGGCTGACGCCAACAAACAGTACCAGTGTACCGTCTTCGTTCAGCTGGAAGTAGATCGGTTCTGCAACGAGGTAATCTGCCGGAGCCAGTGTTTCGGTCAGGCAGTACGGTGTGTTCGGCTGGATTCCGGCAAAGACATGCGATACGCCTTCTTCGGATACCCACTGATCGATCACATTGCCGCTCTGATCGGTAATGTTCAGAGATGCTCCGCCGATCTCATTGCCGCCCACGTCACACTTGCGGATCACATAGCCGTCCGGCTGTTCGGTGGTGGTGACAATTGTAGTTGTCGTTTCCTCCGTTGTCGTGGTGGCTTCTGTGGTTTCCTCTGTGGTAGTTTCAACAGTGGTTTTTTCTGTCGTGGTAGTCGTTGCTTCGATGGTTGTCGTAGCTGCTGTTGTGACAGTTGTTTCTGCGGTAGTCACTGTGCTTGCCGCGGTAGTGCTGGTTTCGGTCACCGTTTCCGCAGTCGTTCCTGCGGCAGTTGTGGTGGTCGATGCTGCACTGGTTTCCGTAGAAGCACTTGCTGTTGTAACAGTGGTTTTGGCGGTTGTGGTATCTGTGGTAGTTCCGTTGGTAGAAGTGGTAGTCGGACCTGCACTGGTTTCTGTGGTGCTTCCACTGGTTGCCAGTGTGGTGTCTGTTGTCACTTCGGTGGTAGTTCCGTTGGTAGAAGTAGTAGTCGGGCCTGCACTGGTTTCCGTGGTGTTTCCGCTGGTTGCCAGTGTGGTGCCTGTTGTCACTTCGGTAGTGGTTTCACTGGTAGAAGTGGTAGTCGGGCCTGCACTGGTTTCCGTGGTGTTTCCGCTGGTTGCCAGTGTGGTGCCTGTTGTCACTTCGGTAGTGGTTTCACTGGTAGAAGTGGTAGTCGGGCCTGCACTGGTTTCCGTGGTGTTTCCACTGGTTGCCAGTGTGGTGTCTGTTGTCACTTCGGTGGTGGTTCCACTGGTTTTCGATGTAGTTGTTACAGTTGAAACTGTGGTAACTGTACCAGTTCCCGTAGTGGTTTCTGTGTCAGATGTTGTGCTGCTTTCGCTGGTTGCAGTAGTTGTTGTGGTTGTGGTTGTTGTTGTCGTTGTTGTAGTCGTTTCCGAAGTCGATGTTGTAGTAATCGCAGGCTGTTCCGCATCGCAGACCAGAATTTCTTCCTTGGTCTTATCGTAGTAATAATAGCCCTCGGTCGCCTTGTCATTCAGGTTGTCTGCGTCACCGGTGGTGCTTGTGACAACACCGTTTTCCACAGTAAAGGTCATCGTTGATTTGATTACCGTGTAGGTCTTTCCGGTTTCTGTGTCTGTAAAGGCATCGCCGCTTTCTCCCAGAGTATAGGTGCCGTCCGGCAGCTTGCTCAAAATAGCATCTGTCTTGCCGGAAGTCCATGTAATGGAATCTGCGGTTCTGCTGTCCACACGGATATTTGCTGTCACACTGTCCAGCGTTGCTCCGCTTTCGTCCGGATTTGTCAGGGTCAGGGTCAGCTTTGCTCCGGTGACTTCCTGCTTTCCGGTGATGTCCTTCTTGGCAATGGTAAGCTTGGAAGTGTCATCTTCCATTACGATCTTGTTGTCGTCCTTGGTCAGTCCGTTTACCGTTCCGACCTTGCCGTCAGCTCCGACCTCGAAGTTCATCGCCTCAGTCTTTTTGGTGAAGCCGTCCGGTGCGGTGGTTTCTTCCAGCGTGTACACGCCTGCCGGCAGATTTGCCAGTGTCACACCGCCCTTGGCGTTGTCCGAAGTCCATGTAATGGTGTTGCCGCTGGTTTCGATTCCAGCAATGCTGCCGTCGCTGTAGGAGCCCTTGACTTTGCTCAGGTCTGTTCCTGCCGGTGCAGTCAGTTTCAGTACGGCTCCGGTGAGTTCTTCTCCGCCGCCGACTGCCTGCTTGCTGATCGTCACGCTGGGCTTCTGACCGTCCTTCATGGTAATGTCGTTGCCAGAAACGTCATATTCTGTGGTTCCCGTTGCATCAACTACACCGTTTTTAATGGTAAAGGTGAAGTCTGTGCTTACCTTGTTGTAGCCGTCCGGTGCAACTACCTCCGTCATGGTGTAGGTACCGTCCGGCAGACCGATGATGTCGGTCTTGTTTTTGCCGTCAGAAATAAAGGTCAGTTCCTTGCTGGTCAGCTGGTACTGAGATTCGTCGTCCACGCTGTCCGACTTGGTGAAGGTGGTTCCCGTTCTGGAGAGTTCTACCAGAGCTTCGTTCCAGCTGCCGTCTGTCTTGGTAATGGTGATCTTTGCACCAGCCAGTTCCTTCAGAGAGGTGATGTCTTTCTTGCTGACGCTGATCTGCGACCGGTTGATGACAGTCAGTCCGTTTTCCGTCAGTGAGAAATTGCTGCCGGTGATCGGGTTGCCCTGTGCATCTGTGGTGACAATATAACCGTTTGCATTGACTGCAAAGGAAATGCTTACCGGTGCATAGCCTGTCATGGGCTTTTCTGTCAGGGTATATTCACCCTCTGCCAGTCCTGTGAGTCTCTCCGGATCTGCATCAGATGTCCATGTCTTGCTGTAGCCGCCAGGACCGGTCAGTGTCATTTCACAGCCTTTCATAACGCTGCCCTTGACATCTGTTTTTGCAAAGGACAATTCCACTTGTGTGGTATTGGCATCAGTAATGACCTTTTCGCCCGGAATACCCGGCAGCAGGTCTACCCGACTGCTGTTGCCGGAGTAGGTAGCGAGGAATGTCTTGCTGCTGCCTGCCGATCCTACTGTGGTTGTGCTGCCATTTTCCACGCGTTTGCCTTCTGCGTCCAGCTCAAAGACGTAATAGGTCTTGCTGCTGTCCAATCCGTCAAAGGTAACAGACTTTTTGCCCTTGTCGCCGGCAGCAATGTTGATGTTCTTCTTTTCCACCTGCTGATAGCTGCCATTTGTGTCCTGCGTAAACAGTCCAACTTCAATTGCATGGTCAACTGCCGGATTGCCGTCCTCGGTAGCAATCTTCGTTACCTTGATCTGAGCCGGATTCTTGGTGGTGTTTGTGATAATGGTGTTTGCCTGCGGTGCGTCCTTGGTCAGGGTAAGTGCCGCAACCTGATTGTGGTCATCACAGCAGTCATAAGAAACGTAGAATGTCGTATTTGTTTTCGTAGTGGAATTCTTGGGATCGAGAACAACAGGCATCTGGAAAGAAGCACCGTTTTCGACACGCTTGTCACCGTCCATTTCAAAAATGTAGTACGGGATACCTTCTTTCAAATCGTACCGTTTGTTCTGTTCATTCAGTTCAGTACTGAATTTCACCTCAGAACCGGCAGCGACTTTTTGAGTTGTGCCGACCTGTGTGTAATCGTTTCCGTTCTTGGTGAACAGTCCCACGGAGAATACGGGTGTGCTCTTGACATCATCTGCGATCAGCACCTTGCTGACGGTGATGCTGTATTGGGTTTGTTCAAAGTTAGTGATTGTAGTAGTACCGCCTGCCTGTACTGCCGACCGTGTTACCGGTAAGAAAGAGTAGCGGATACCACTATCCGCAGTGTAAGTACCAGAATCTCCTGTATAAGTCGGAACGCCGTTGGCATTGGTTTCCAGCACGTAGAAATCCATACCCTTGGGCACGTTTTCAAATGTAACTTTCTTTGAGTCTGCCTCGGTAAAGGTCAGGGACTGCACCGGTGCTTCCTCATAGCGAACATAATCGCCTGCCGCATTCTTGGTGAACAGGGCAAAATAGAAGGTGTCGCCGGTGACGTTTCCGCCTTCCACGCCTGCCAGTGTCTTGGTCAGCGTGATATCGCCCGTATTTTTGGTATTGGTCACGTCAACAGTCTGGTTCGTTGTGGCATCAGTGGAGATCACATTGTCTTTGTCTTTGTATGCCGGTGTGTAGTTGTGAATCTGATTGCCCTTGGCATCTGTTTCCAGCAGGTAAACGTTGTTGGCGTTGTTGGTCTGCTGCTTGATCGAGGACAGGTCTACGTCCTTCATGGTGACAGAAGCCTCAGTCTGTCCTGCCGGAATGGTGACGGAAATCACATCACTCAACCGTGTGGTGTAATTTTCATCGGTAAACAGTGCAAAGTAGAATGTTGCGTCCTTGGTTTCTGCTTCTGTCAAAGTCTTGTTGACCGTCACATCAACGGTGGTGTCCGGTGTCTGTACCCAGACGCCGACCTTTGCCGGCTCTGCTACCATGACAGTATCGCCCAGAATGTCAGGATTCTGATAGGAGTACGCGAAGCTGTTCCATGCGATGTTTTCCTCGCCGGTCTTTGCCACATAGCTGGGAACGGTTGCGGTAACTTTGACAACAACTTCGTCGCCAACCTCGACGGTCGTATCTTGCAGCTGGATCCGGAAGTCTACGGTATCGTCAGACTTGATGTTTGTCCAGTTCATGACATCGTTCTGTCCCAGCCAGTCCTTGGAGTACTCATTCAGGACAGAGGTCTTGTCGGTGGAATAGCTGTACGCTGCATTTGCAGTCACATTTGTTCCGCCTACTGTAACAGACTCAATTTTCTTGAGTTTCACGCCGAATGCGGAGAAACGCTCATAGCCGGAAACCAGACCCAAGTCACCCACATAGGGCAGACGGTCAATAATGGTCATGTTTTCCAGAGCTACCGGCGAGTTGTTCTTGATGTGGAGTTCATAGGTCACATCTTCGCCCTGCATGCCCTGCACATAGTTATGGGTAGGCTCACGGCTGTAACCGGTATCGGTAGCCGGATCCGTGTGGGGTGTGCCGGTGTGATTCTGATTGGTGTAGGTAATGGTCTTCCACGATTCGGTGGTCAGACCAACGATATTGTAGTTTGCATAGTTCCAGATCTGCGTGTCGCGCTTTTCGCCGGCAACCGTATCTTCTGCGGTGAACGGCTGGTCAATGGTGGCGTAACCGGTGTTGGTGATAACGCCCTCGCTTTCCTGGCCGTCCTTGACAGTGGTGGCGAACTGGAAGACGATGCACTTGTTCTTTTCCAGTTTCGCTGCCAGTTTGTCTACAGAGATAATCAGTTTCGAGCCGTCGAGCTTGCAAGCACCATCGGGAACCGGTGTGCCGTTTTTCAGCAAGCCGTTGGCATCTGTTTCAAATGTAGAACTGCCGTCGTCGCTGTTATACGTCAGATCCAGCACCTGATAGGTCATCTGCAAACCGGTTTTGTTGCTGAACTGGTAGGTTGCCGGCAGATTGTCGGTCAGTGTCACGCCGTCCAGTTTCAGGTCTGCCACATCGGTGGAGTTGCCTCTGCCGTTGTACAGCACAGTCTGCCAGATCAGGGTATCACCGGCGGTGATGTAGCCGTTTCCTACCGGCTGTACAGCAGTGTCATCATAGGTCTGTCCTGCAAAGGAAGCTACTGCCAGTTTGGCGAAGCCGGGGGCGGGAGTGGTTTTGGTGAAGCTGATGTCCACCTTGCTATTGGGCAAAATCACACGGTCGCTGCCGTCATCGCTGCCCTCCTCCACTGTCACCTTGGAAAGAGTGTTGGTCAGTGTGACTTTTTTCGCTGTGCTGTTTGCCAGTTCCTGTGCCTTGTCGGCGGTCAGTTTGGTTTTGTAAGTCAAACTTACGCCGCAGTCATGCAGATATTCAAATTTTTCTCTGGAAACAAATGTAAAAGTCAGCGTCTGTCCGTTCTGCTCTGCGTTAATGTCACTGAAAGGTGCATAAGCTGCAATTCCCCCTACACTACCTGGCACATATTCCATGCCGTCCGGCAGGGTGTCTTCTACAATAATCTTTTTTCCGTGGTAGGCGTTTCCCTCGCCTTTCAGTTGCAGCCTATACTGAAATGGCATGGCTTCCAATTCGGAAGCACTCTTGCCGCTAATGTTAGTTTCGGCATCGCCGCCGGCCAGCTGCTTGGTTGCTATAAAGGTAGAGCTATCAATCGGGCTCTTGACCATGTCCTGAGCATACCATTTTCCGTCATTCGGAATATGATAGTCATTGTTCCAACTATTTTTAACTGCCTGTCCGATGGCAACATAATTGTAAAGTCCCTTTTCATCTGTTGCATACTTGGTTTCCAGTGAAGTGCCTTTAATCTTTATGTTTGTTCCGGTATACTGCTTTTTATAGGTGTTATTGTGTTTCAGATCAGAAATTGTTTCTATCGTATATTCCAGTTCCACCCATTCACCCGGTGCCAGATTGATGTTCGGAAGAATGTACTGAGCTTCAGCATGTCCGGTGGTAGACGCACAAAGTGCCTTATCGCCCGCCTTGTAATTCGTATTGCTAGGGCTAATACGAATTACTGTCATATCCGCAGCACTATCTTTATCTGCACCCCAGTACAGCAACTCACCTCTGTCGTAGATCGCCAGATGTTCCAGTGTGTTCGTGCTGTTGTTGGTGAACTTCACGCGATAGGTGATGTCCTCCTCTGCGGAGTACACACGGTCATCAACAATCGTCTTTTCCACGCTGTACTTGCTCAGGTCTTCACCTACGCGAACTGTTGCCTTGTAGTCATTGCCGTTGATGTTAGCGATGTTGACCACGTCTGCCTCACCGTCAACGGTAGCTTTAATGGTGATCGTCACCACTTCGCCGGCAGCCAGTGTGAAATCGCCGGTAATGCCCGCAGCAGCCTTGAGGTTCGCCAGTGTCAGCTCGCCAGTCAGCGGTTCGTCTGTCAGCTTGTTAGAAGAAGCCGACAGATTGCTGGTCATGGAAACTGCCTGGAATGTCGCACCGGCAGGCACAGCGTCTTCCAGCTGGCTGACAACGCCTGCGGCAGTGCCGTTGCTGTTGTCCAGCTTCAGAGTGTATTCCACAGAAGTGGGTGTATTTTCCGTAAAGCCTTCCGGACTGACGCTCTTGGAGAAGTGCATATCCGCCGCAGCGTCTTTTCCGGTAAAGGTAGTGGACTTATTGCCGTCGTCGGTGATCGCTGTGTTCACAACAGATTCCGCATCAGAATTGATCTTCACCGGAATGGCAACAACCACGGTGGCATCTTTGGCAATCGCTGCATCTGTCGCAGAAACAGTGTTGCCGCTGACGTTGATGCCCGCAGTTTCCAGTGACTGTGAAACGCCGTTGACAGTGACGGTCACGCCCTTGGTGGTGTCAATGGTCACGCCGGCAGGCATGGCATCACTGAATGTAAATGTACCAGCCTTGGTGCCGTCGTTCTTCATGGTGATATGGTAAACGCCGTCAGTTTCCACACCTTTTGTATAGGTGGTGTTTCCTACCGACTGTACATAGCCGCTTTTGAAGTATGACACATGTGCCGCATCTTTCTTAACCAGAATGGTCTTGGTTGCATTTTCGCCGTTGCTGCCAGTCACTTCGTTGGTCAGTACCGTGTCCTCGTCCTTGTTCACGGTGCATTCGATCTCTTTGGTGACGCTCTGTCCGGCAGGAACTGCAACGTTGTTCCATGCCGTTTCTCCAGCGGCAGTCAGTCCGTCCGGCAGATTATCTGTGAGATTGATCGTACCGTCTGCATCGCCGGTATTGGTCACGGTGATAACAAACTTGACCTTGTCGCCCTTTACATAGTACGCCTTTTCGTTTTCCACGGTCTTGCTCAGACTGAACTTCGGCCCCTGCGGAGCAGAAACCTTCAGTTCCACGCTGTTTCCGCCGATGGTCGAGTAGCTGGCATTGTCACCGTAGGGCTTGCCGGAAACAGTCAGGCTGTTGGTGACCTTGCCGTCCGCGGTGCCGTTCATCTTCACGGTGCTGCTGTTCAGAGGCAGTGCCACGTTCAGATTAACCGCCGGCATCTCGGCATTGGTGTTCTTGCTGTCCACGGTGAAGCTGATCTTGGCAGTGCTGCCGCTGACATCTACGCTCAGGTTGCCGGCGGTGTAGCCTGCTGCCGCAACGGCAGACTTGACGGCGTTTTCCACCGCAGTCTGTGCATCACCGGTAAAGGTCATTTCCGACAGTGAAATGGTATCCTCGAATTTCAGGGACTGTACCCATTCCACGCCGCTTTTCTTGGTGACGTTGTTCGCCGAAGCACTCAGGGTATAATTTACCGTGGTGCCGGCAGCCAGCTGTGCTGCTGTCAGGGCGTTTCTGTCCTCCGACTTGGACGCACTCCACTGCCGTTTTGCCTTGGCAGTAATTGTACTGCTGGCATTCTTGCCTGTGCTGTCCTGTACGATCTTTACAGTCGAGGTCGTTCCGCCCGGGGTCTTTCCGTTCTGGAACTTCGCCTGCAGCCGGACCTGTTTGGTCTGACCGTTGTCAATATCAAAGGCGATATACCGGCTGCCGTCGCTGTTGACATGCAGGGTATACCCATTATAAACGGCACCGTCCCTGAAGCCGTTTCCGGCAAAGTTCGGCAGCAGCAGATTCTTGTCGGTGATCTCGATCCGATAAGAATCCACCTCCCCTTCATTGACGTTGTTTCCGGAGATCGTCGACATCAGATAGAACACATCTCCCGTATTCACTTCATCAATCGGATTATACTTGCTGTCCCGAAATTCGACACTGGCGTTTGTCAGTACCAGCGGTCCGCCGGATCGTCCGTTATTGTCCGCCGATACCGGAAACAGCATCGACGGCAGGCAGGTCACGATCATCAGGACTGCCAGCAAGACACTGATGACTCTTGTACGCAGGTGTCTTGTCTTTTCTGTCTGCATAAAAAAACTCCTCTCATTGCGGGAACGCTGCACGCAGTCTGTTTTGCATTCTTTCGTGCAAACTTTATGCGGCGTTTCCTCAGATTTTTTGCACGGGAAAACCGGTTCCCTGTGCAGATTTGCACCGTGGCAGCAACATCGACAAAAACGATATACATACCACATTTTTTACAGCAATTTCCACTAACTCCACCGCTTTTAACTGTTCAATTGTTTCCACAATCAAAAGAATATTTTGGTGTAAATCACGGAAATTGTTCTGATACAACTTTATTATACTGATTATCTGTGAAGTTTTATATCACTTTTTGTGTAACGTTTGAAAAGTCAGGGGAAGAATCAGGAAGTCTGTTCAAACTGCTTTCTGATTCTCCAAATTTTGCAGCGGCATCTCCGGCGAATGGCTGTCCGAATTTACCCGCGTGCAACTTCTTTCAATCACATATGACGAATCACGCCATTGTTTTTTCAAATATTTCGTGAAAAAAGCTATTGCAACCTTGCCCAAAATCCGGTATAATAAATAGTAGGGGATGTTCCAGAGGAAACGGAACAGTCCGCAGTATGGCAAATCGAAGCCAGCACTAATAAATGGCACGCCTATGCCAAATGCATTGAGGAGGATATTATGGTAGCAAAAACAACAGAAAATCCCCAGAGAGAAGAATTAAAACAAAAATTCGTAGACCGACTTCAGCTGGAGTGCAGCGTTTCTCCGGACGAAGCTTCTGACAAGCAGATCTATCAGGTGCTGTCTGCCCTGATGGTCGAAAAGCTGAAGCACAAGCGGCAGCATTTTATCAATAAAACCAATTCCGTCGGCGGAAAGAACGTTTACTATCTGTCCATGGAATTCCTGATGGGTCGTTCCCTGAAGACCACCCTGTACAATCTGGAACTGGCAGATGATGTCCGTGCGATCCTGCAGGATTATCACATCAACCTGGACAGCATTTTCGAGTGCGAACCGGACGCTGGTCTGGGCAACGGCGGTCTGGGTCGTCTGGCAGCATGCTATCTGGACGCAATGGCAACACAGGAAATCCCTGCAACCGGTCACTCGATCTGCTATGAGTACGGTATCTTCAAGCAGATTCTGGAAGACGGCTGGCAGACCGAAGAACCGGACAACTGGCTGCCGGGCGGCAGCGTATGGCTGGACCCGAAGCCGGACGAAGCCATTGAAGTCCACTTCGAGGGCAACGTACAGGAATACTGGCAGGATTCCTATCACTATATTTCCCATGTCAACTACAACACCGTTATCGCGATCCCGTATGACATGTACGTTTCCGGTTACGGCAGTGCCGGCGTTTCTACCCTGCGTCTGTGGAAGGCACAGGCACCCAGCTTTGACATGAAGGAATTCAACGAGGGCAACTATGAACAGGCTCTGTCCCGCAACTCCATGGCGAATGCGATCTCCAAGGTACTGTACCCTAACGACAACCATCTGGAGGGCAAGTCCCTGCGTCTGCGTCAGCAGTACTTCCTGTGTGCCGCAGCTATCGGCGACATCGTCAACCACCACATGAACGTATACGGCACACTGGAAAACCTGCATGAAAAGGTAGCGATCCACATCAACGACACACACCCGACACTGGCAATTCCGGAACTGATGCGTGTGCTGCTGGACGACTGCGGCTATACATGGGATCGCGCATGGCACATCGTCACCAACACCTTTGCCTACACCAACCACACCGTTATGGCAGAGGCTCTGGAAAAGTGGGACGTGAATCTGGTCAAGCAGATCGTGCCGCGTATCTTCCAAATCATCGTGGAGATCAACAACCGCTACTGTACCGGTCTGATGGAACGCAACGGCGGCGACAGTGCAAAGACCACCCGCATGTCTATCATCAAGGACAACCAGATCCACATGGCTACCCTGTGCGTCATGGCTTCTCACAGTGTCAACGGCGTTTCCAAGCTGCACTCGGAGATCATCAAGGACAGCGTATTCCACGAAGAATATCTGGATACGCCGAACAAGTTCAAGAATGTCACCAACGGTATCGCATACCGGAGATGGCTGTATCAGTCCAATCCGGGTCTGACCCAGCTGCTGCGTGACAAGATCGGCGACGGCTTCCTGAAAGACGGCAGCGAGCTGAAGAAGCTGGACGTTTTCGCAGACGACAAGGCCGTTCTGGAACAGCTGCGGAAGATCAAGAAGGAAAACAAGCAGCGTTTCGCCAAGTATGTCAAGAAAAAGAGCGGTCTGGTTCTGGATACCGACAGCATTTTCGATGCTCAGGTAAAGCGTCTGCACGAATACAAGCGGCAGCACCTGAATGCTCTGCACATTCTGGCACAGTACAACGCCCTGCTGGAAAATCCGGATATGGACTTTACTCCCAAGACCTACATCTTCGCCGCAAAGGCTGCTCCGGGCTACTATCTGGCAAAGCAGATCATTAAGATGATCTGGGCTCTGTCCGAGGAAATCCGCAAGAACCCCCGCATTTCCGACAAGCTGTCTGTATACTTCCTCGAAAACTACTGTGTTACCATGTCTGAACTGCTGATGCCGGCCTGCGACATCTCCGAGCAGATCTCTCTGGCAGGCACAGAGGCTTCCGGTACCGGCAACATGAAGCTGATGCTGAACGGTGCCATTACACTGGGTACACTGGACGGTGCAAACATCGAGATCGGCGATGCAGTTGGTCCGGAAAACATCCTCATCTTCGGCATGAAGACCGAGGAAGTCAACACCCTCAAGGCCCGCGGCTATCGTCCGGAGGACTATTACAACAACAATCCGGTCATCAAGAGCTGTATCGACCGCATGTATGCCGGCATCAACGGCTGCAAGTTCACTGAAGTGGCAGACTCTCTGCGGACACTGGATCCGTACATGGTTCTGGCAGACTTCGACAGCTATTGTCAGGTACAGGAACACAGTTCCAAGCTGTACACCGACAAGGACACATGGACCAAGATGTCCCTGCACAACATTGCCAACGCAGGCATCTTCTCCGCAGACCGTGCTGTAAACGAGTACGCAAAGGATATTTGGAATATCTGAGGACTGGGGAATCTTTCCCGGAACTGATATAATCTGACGAAAACGGAGCAGCACAAACCCTGCTCCGTTTTCTTGAATGAACGGGTTGTGCGGTGTCCGCGAAATTACAATTTGCATATTCTCACTTCACAAAGAAAGGAGCATCTCTGTATGCGTTATTTTTACAACAGCTGGGATTCGGCGTATAAGTCGCACTTCGGTGCCATTGCCAGAAACCAGAGCTGTCAGTTCACCATTCGCCTGCCGGAAGAAACGCCGCTGGACTTTTCTCCGGTGCTGGTGGTTTTCCGCACCGGCTTCAAGGAACGTTTTCTGCCGATGAACGTGAAAGAACACGAAAACGGCTATGTCACATACACCACAGATCTCATTCCCAAGTACTCCGGCGTACACTACTACTATTTCTCCTACACCTCCAACGGTGTGCGGCACTATATCAAGCGGGGCGATGCCTGCCACGGCACACTGGATCAGGGAGAAATGTTCCAGCTGACAGTCTACAGCGAGGACTATCAGACACCCCAGTTTCTCAAGGGCGGCGTGATGTATCAGATCTTCCCCGACCGCTTTTGCAGCAGCGGCAAGATGCATGACAATGTGCCCTCTGACCGCGTGATGCGGGAATGGGGAGAACTCCCCTACTACAAGCCCGACCAGAACGGACACGTTTGGAACAACGACTACTTCGGCGGCGATCTGGACGGTATCCGCAGCAAGCTGGACTATCTGAAAGATCTGGGCGTGACCTGCATCTATCTGAACCCGATCTTCGAATCCCACGAGAACCACCGCTACAACACCGCCAATTACCGGAAGGTAGACCCGCTACTGGGCACCAACGAGGACTTTCGGGAACTGTGTAAGGCTGCCAAAACCTACGGCATTTCGGTAATTCTGGACGGCGTATTCTCCCACACCGGTGCAGACAGCATCTATTTCAACAAGTTCGGCCGCTATCCCACCCCCGGTGCGTATCAGTCCGAAAAGAGCCCCTATTACTCCTGGTATCACTTCTGGGGCAACAAGGAGTATGAGTCGTGGTGGGGCATTGACACCCTCCCCAACGTGGACGAGAACAACCCCAGCTATACCAAGTACATCTGCGGCGATGACGGCGTACTGGACTACTGGCTCAGTCTGGGGGCTGCCGGATACCGTCTGGACGTTGCCGACGAACTGCCGGACGAATTTCTGGACAACCTGCGTGCCTGCGTCAAGAAGTTTGACGAGGAAAAGATCGTCATCGGCGAGGTCTGGGAAGACGCTTCCAACAAGGAGGCGTATGGTGTCAAACGGCGGTATCTGCTGGGCGACCAGCTGGACAGCGTGATGAACTACCCGTTCCGCGAGGCAATTATTGCTTACATGAAGGGCGAAGCTGCCACCACATTCCGCGACCGTATCATGGGCATTCTGGAGAACTATCCCAAGTGCACTGTCGATGTACTGATGAACTTCGTTTCCACCCACGACATCGAACGGGCGATCAACCGGTTCGGCGGGCAGCCCTGCGACGACAAGAGCAAGGACTGGATGGCATCGAATGAACTGTCGCCGGAGGAATACGAACGCGGCAAGACGCTCCTGAAAGGGGCTATGGTATTGCAGTTCTTCCTCCCCGGTGTACCCAGCATCTACTACGGCGACGAAGCCGGCTTGCAGGGCTGGAAGGATCCGTTCAACCGCCGCTGCTATCCGTGGGGACAGGAGGACACCGAGCTCATCGACTACACCCGCCAGCTGGCAAAGATCCGGCGGGAACACCCTGCATTTGCAGAGGGTGCTATGGAATTTCTGGTGCTGGAGGACAATGTTGTGGGATTTGCCCGCTATATTCCGGAAAATGGCTCCAGTGCTGTGATCCTGCTGAACCGCAGCGGAAATACCGCAATGGTTTCGCTCCGCGACAAGGCATTCAGCCGCTATGCATTCAGCACGGTCATCAGCGGCATCTGCGACGGTGATGCCGTGATCCTGCCGAAGAACAGCTATGCCGTGATCAGTGCCGTCCGCACCAATGTGCCGAATGCACGATAACAAGCACAGTGTTTCCCTAGACAATCACCGCGAGGGCAGCCGAAAGGCTGCCTTTTGCTTTTATCTTTTCGCGTGCTCTGATTCGACAGATTTTCTATAGTTTGATTTGAAAATTGATTGTTTAGCAATGCAAAACTTTTCTTTTTTCGAAAGTGGTGAAAAAGGCTTTACAAGTGCCCGAAAATGTGATATACTAATGAAGTCGCCAATCGAGGTGTGGCTCAGTTTGGTAGAGCACTACGTTCGGGACGTAGGGGCCGCAAGTTCGAATCTTGTCACCTCGACCAATTGCAGAAGGCTGAATTACGAAAAAAGATCGTAATTCAGCCTTTTTTCGTTACCTGGGGTGTTTTGCGAAAAACAGGTTTTTTCCAAAAATGGCAAGTAAATACGGGCAAATGGCAAGTAAAATGGCAAGTGGAAAACGGTCAGTTTGTGTTAGTTGTTGGAATTTTTAGAGTTGGCAGCGTTGTCCAATCAAGAAAGAAGGCGAATGGATTTGAACAAAAACACGAAAAGCGTACAGCCTATAGACCCTGTCATTACACTTCCAGCCTATCCGAATCAAAGGCAATACCGTGCAAAGTCACCAGACGCTCTTTGTGCGGTATTGCCTTAAAATAAAATAGGCAAAGGATTTGTCACTGCCAATCGCAGCAAGTCCTTTGCTTTTTATTATTTCCGTTCCGACCGCCTGTGATTTCTGTACTCCTTAGGCGTCATTCCATAGAGTGCCTTAAATTTGCGGCAAAAATATCCCACATTTTCAAAGCCTGCTGTCTGAGCTATAACGAAAACGCTGTTTTCAGTTTCCGTAAGAAACTTGGCAGCACGCTTCAAACGATATTCCAGAGCATAATTAATGGGCGATGTATGCAGATAGCTTTTAAAAATATTCAGCGCACTGCTTTTGCTTATAGAAACAGATCTTGCAATGTCTTCCAAGGTTATCCGACGATAATAGTTTTTGTGGATATGCTGCATCATTATCTGCAGCTGTGCTTGTGCCTGTGCGGAGGTTTTGTTTATGTTTTGAGTGTCGTTCCAACTTATGCTTTCGTAAATCTGCCCCCATAGCTTCATAATAAGTTCGGTTGTTTTCAGTTCGGATATGCTTTTCGATTCCTGTATGGCAAACACATTTCGTATTGTATCAAGCATCTCACATTGCTTTTCATCTGTCGGCGATATTATCAGGCATTCAACCGAGGACATAAGCACAGGCTTTATATATTTGCGGTATATCAAACTGTTTTCTGCGGCTATCAGAAGCGGAGAAAAGACCATATTGGGAATAATTGTACTTTCGCTGCTCTCAAACCGATGTATCACCTGTGTGTTGATGAAAATTGCTTCCCCTGTGTTAAGCACATATCTGCTGCTGCCCACAAAAAAATCTGCCGTCCCATTTTCTACAAGCACAAACTCAACCTCGGGGTGCCAGTGCCAGTCAATACAGTGCAGGTCAAAGAGCCATATATCCTCATAATAATATCGAAAGGGATATTCCTCACTGCCGTGACTTATGGTTTCACGAAGAGTTTCGTCAGTGATGATCTTTGCGTAGCCGTCGTTTAGGTTTTTCAAATTTATCCTCCATTTTTGCGATATAGTGTAATAAAAATGCGATATTGTACATTGAAATATGCCGTTTGTTATGATATGATACAATTATATCAAAAAGCGAAAGGAATGTCAAGATGAATTACAGAAAAACTCTTATTGCCTGTTATCTTGGATTTGTTACACAAGCTATTACAGCAAATTTTGCACCGCTGCTATTTCTCACATTCCACAATGTTTACAATATCCCTCTCGGAAAAATTGCGCTCATATCATCCGTTTTCTTTATCACCCAGCTTATTGTGGATATTCTCTGTGCAAAGTTTGCGGACAGAATAGGCTACCGCAGATGCGTTGTGGGTTCTCAGCTGTTTTCGGCAGCAGGACTTCTGGGACTTGCGTTTCTTCCTCAGATAATGCCCGACCCGTTTATGGGAATAATCATCAGCACAATTGTATATGCGGTGGGCAGCGGTCTTACGGAGGTGCTTGTCAGCCCTATCGTTGAATCCTGTCCCTTTGAGCATAAAGAGGCGGCAATGAGTTTGCTCCATTCCTTTTACTGTTGGGGCTCGGTAGGAGTTATCCTGCTTTCCACAGTATTTTTCTCGGTGTTCGGTATAGGCAATTGGAAATGGCTTGCTTGTATCTGGGCAATAATTCCGCTGTATAATATGTTTAATTTCATCACCTGTCCCATTGAACACCCTGCCGAGGACGGGCAAGGTATGAGTATCGGAAATCTTTTAAAAACCCCCGTGTTCATTATTTCCATACTGCTGATGATATGTGCGGGAGCGTCGGAGCTTTCAATGGCACAGTGGGCATCTGCATTTGCGGAATCTGCTTTGGATCTTTCAAAGGCTATGGGAGATATTGCCGGGCCTTGCCTGTTTGCGGTGACTATGGGAATAAGTCGCTCACTGTATGGAAAATACGGCGACAGGCTTGACCTAATAAAATTTATGATAGGCTCAGGCATGCTTTGCCTGATATGCTATCTTGTTGCTTCCCTGTCGGATATTCCCATGCTTGGGCTTGCAGGCTGTATAATATGCGGCTTTTCCGTTGGAATTATGTGGCCTGGAACCATAAGCATTTGTTCGGGGAAAATGCCCTCAGGCGGCACAGCAATGTTTGCCCTTCTTGCCATGGCAGGCGACCTTGGCGGTGCAATAGGTCCGGGTATCGTAGGAAACATTTCACAAAGTGCAGGAGATGATATTCGCAAGGGCGTGCTTGCAGGCTGTATTTTTCCACTTGTGCTTGTTATTCTGACTTTTGTGATTTCCAAAAATGTCAATAAAAACAGGCAGGAATGAAAGAGTATGACTATAAGGCAATACCGTACAAAGAGCGTCTGACGACTTTGCACGCCATGTGCTTGCAAAGTCCCGTCACATTTCACAAAAATGCTCGTGAATACAGCAAGTATTCACTCCGCTTTTTGTTTCATCTGACGAAAAATTTGACAACGCATCTGTCGCACAATCTTTGTGCGCTATTGCCCTGAATCAGTACAATGTGATTCATATCGATATCCAGCAGTTTGTCAGCAAATATCCTGTGATAAAAGACATGGTGGCACGCTTAACAAAGGAATTGTTGTTTGATGTGAAAATGGAAATGCCGGATGTTACATTGTTTGATGAAACAGACTTGGTAAGGACATCAAAAGATATTTTTTCGCAGAAACGGGAAAAGTTTATCTTTATCATTGACGAATGGGATTCCATTTTCCGGGTACATCGGGATAATGCAACTGCTCCAAAGGAATATCTGGATTTTCTGCGGGATCTTCTGAAAGGGCAGCCCTATGTGGCACTTGCCTATATGACAGGCATTCTCCCAATCAAGAAATACGGTCAACATTCTGCACTGAACATGTTCAAGGAATAAGCTATGACCAATCAATATGCACTCGCAAAATTCACTGGTTTTACAGAGAGGGAAGTTCGTCAGCTCTGTGAACGTTATCATATGTCTTTTGAACAAACGAAAGATTGGTACGATGGCTATACTGTCAATGGTATATCCATTTATAATCCAAGATCTGTAACATCAGCGATGATGAACGGCATCTTTGACAGTTGCTGGACACAGACTGAAACCTATGAGGCTTTGAAAATGTATATCGTCCGCAATGAGAACGGCTTGCGGGATAAGATCATTCGAATGATTGCCGGAGAACATATTTCCATCAATACGAAAACATTTCAGAACGATACGTGTACTTTTGAAACCGCAGATGATATTTTGACCTTACTGGTGCATCTGGGCTATCTGACATACGACTTCGATACAAAAACCGCCTGGATTCCCAACAAGGAAGTGCGGCAAGCAACTTTTCCATCGGAAAAAGTTCTTGACAAGGTACTGCAATTGTGCTAAAATGAGAACGGAAAGAAATAATGTAGTGGCAATACAGTCACGCAATAAGAAAGCCCCCAGAGTTGCGACCTCTGGGGGCTTTCGCCTTATCCCATACAAGAATCAGGCAAAATGTTGTGCTGTTGTCGGGCTACTTCCTGCTCAGCCACTTGTAGAAGAGATATAAAATCTCATCTGCTACAACAGAAATTAAGAGAGATATTATGTAATATAGCATTAAGCATACCACCTCTTTATTTGCAGTCAAAAGTTTTTATAGTGCACTTGAAAAACTCTTGATTTTTTCTATCATTTTATGGTATACTATAAAAAGAGGTGATTGTATGGTAGAACGTAAGATCTATATGGATAAAATCAAAAAACTGCAGGACCAACAGATCATTAAAGTTGTGACAGGTGTCCGAAGATGCGGAAAATCAACGTTGCTAAGACAGTTTCAGTCGTATCTTCTGAACACTGGAGTCGAACAAGAACAGATCATTGCAATCAATTTTGAAGATGTTGAAAATGAGGGTTTGCTGGATTATCATGCGTTGCATTCTTATGTGACAGAGCGACTGGTTCCCGGTAAGATGACTTATATATTTCTGGATGAAGTTCAGGCGGTTCCGAACTTTCAGAAAGCGGTAGATTCGCTGTTTCTTCGTGAAAATACGGATATTTATATTACCGGGTCTAACGCATACTTACTTTCTGGTGAGCTTGCAACACTTCTCTCTGGAAGATATATTGAGATTCCTATGCTGCCTTTATCTTTTGCGGAATATCTGGAATTATCCGGTCTTGAAAAGCATTCTGCATGGCAGAAGTATTTTCAGAACGGCGGGTTTCCATATGCCGTACAAATTGATGATGATGCCATTCGGCATGATTATCTGGACGGCATTTATCACACAGTTTTGATCAAGGATGTGGCTTCCCGTAAACGAATCAATGACATCAGTTTATTGGAAAGTGTGATCAAGTTTATGTTCGACAATATCGGCAATATTGTATCCTCCAAGAAGATCGCAGACAGTCTGACTTCATTTGGACGAAAAACCACATCTTTAACGGCTGAAAACTATGTAACCGCTTTAACAGAAGCATTTATTCTTTACAAAGCTGAACGCTATGATATACAGGGAAAACAGCATTTAAAATCTCTGGAAAAATATTATGCCGTCGATATGGGACTTCGTCAACTGCTGCTTGGAAATCGCAGACGTGACATCGGACATATCCTTGAGAACATTGTATATCTGGAACTGATTCGCAGAGGATACCATGTCAGCATTGGTAAAGTGGGTGAACTGGAAGTAGACTTTGTTGCAGAACGCAGCGGAGAGACAGCATACTATCAGGTTTCTGCTACTGTTATGAGCGAAGATACATTCGACAGAGAAATTACGCCGTTAAAGCGGATTCGTGATAACTATCCGAAGTATATCATCACAATGGATGAAATGCCGATGGATGAAGATGGGATCAAGATCATAAATGTGATCGATTTCCTTTTGAAAAATTAGACTGTCAAGTCAAGTAACAGCACAATCAGGGAAAAGCTATTAAGCACTTCGAATGACGCAAGGGATTCTGCAACTACTCGCACAGGATAGCATGAGCGGTTTTATATGCCATTTTGTGCTGCACTGATAAAAAAACGGACTGAAAGCCGCAGTCTCTGGCTTACATCGGACTTCCCTGTGTTCTGATGCCGATCATCATCATTGCGTCTGTCTGGGAAAGCGGCTATGCCGTTCGGTATATGCTGGACTTCTCCCGGGAGGCAGCACTGGGCACATTCTGGAAATGAGAAATGAAGTGCGGTTCTGTGGATGGCTTGTGTGATGTTCCCCCTTGATGCTGTTTGTTGGTTTGGGGTGTATGGCTTGCTGGAATATACCTGGATCAAAAAGTTCCCGCCACGTTTCGTCTTGCTTTTGCAGGAGTGAGGAATGTGGCGGGATTTTTGTTTGAGGATGGTTTCAGTTGATTTTCACGCTGTTTCATGATATAATAAATGCAAGTGAGAAATCGTTATAAGACTATGAAAGGAGTTACACCATGCGTTCCGAAAGAAAAATGCTCCCCATCGGCGTTGAAAACTTTGAAAAGCTTCGCAGAAATGATATGTACTATGTCGATAAAACAGAGATCATTGCAGACCTGCTCCGGAATCATGGGGATGCAAGTCTGATTACCCGTCCCCGGCGATTCGGCAAAACACTGACCATCTTAATTTTTATATTTGATCTGTATTGTATATTTCATCACACGAAAATTGAACGGAACAGGAGTTCGATAATATGCCAAAATCAGAAAATCAAAAACAAAAGCTTCTGTATCTGCTAAAATTCTTCTATGAGGAAACTGACGAGGATCACCCTCTTACGGTTAACGAAATCATTGCAAAACTGAACCAGAACGGAATTTCTGCTGCGAGGCGTTCTATTTATGACGATATCCGTACGCTGCAAGATTTCGGAATAGATATTGTTGGCTCTTCAGGTATAAGTGTGGGTTGAAATTAGCCTAAAATCCCATAAATACG
>OGCQ01002194.1_pt1 | contig 20749 bp, 26 predicted proteins | sample 1570161 | NCBI WGS metagenome assembly OGCQ01 (sample SAMEA4384402, study PRJEB24528) | human gut metagenome
CTACCTGAGGGCTTTTGCTACATCTAATTCCTTGACACATTAAGCAAATCTGAATAGATTAATTAATTCATTCTGGGTTGATTTGACTATAGGTATCAATCTAGTCTAACTATGATTCATCATAGATGTATTCTTCTAAATGTTCAGTCACTGTAATCTCATCGCAGGAGCTAACATTTTGAAAGTCCTTAATGTAAACAATTTTATACTGATTTGGTAGAAGTAATGGAAAGGCAATTGGCTTACCATTCTTACACACGCGAAACATCTGAAGGCTATCTGTTACGTTACTAATAAAGACAAACGGAAACAAATGAGGACTGGGAGAATCCAAATAGTGATAGGTCCCCTTTAAGGTACCACTAGTACTTCTCACTTCTCCATGTTCTTTTTGAGACATTTTTAAAGCGCACTCCTTCTACTACTTGTAATTTCCTTTTCTTAAGTACCGAGGGACAATACCATTAATCTAATTTATTGTAAACATGCATCCGACCATATATCGCATCAGAACCGAAACGAATCTGTCCATTACTATCAAAGAAAATTGGGTCACTGGTTGGTCCATCATTATGAGCAAAACCTGCTACATAACCGCCATCTTGAGCAAAACCATTAAAGAGCTGACTACTTGTATCACTATAACCACTTTCAGCACCAACACGGGTTACACTACCGGATGGGGATACTGTAATTGTGTCCCCTAAGTCATTTTGATAGGTACCAGCAACACTAGAGAAATCACCATTAGCCATTGCTGTAACATCCACTGCTGTGGTAGCTGGTGTTTGTTCCGCTGAAGCGGCTGGTTGTTCTGTCGTCGTTCCTTGATTTACTCCGGCTGTTTCTTCACTAGGATTTGTTGGGGCAACTTCTTGTTGAGTAGATCCAGCAACATTTCCGGCTGATGGTTGTGAATTCTTTTCTCCAGAGGTTTCTTTTGAGACTTCTTCTGAACTAGAAGATTTTGTCTTTTTCTCAGACTTCTTCGATTTTTCTTTTGAAGATGGTTTTGTCGATTTCACTTTCTGACTAACCTTACTAGAGCTCGATGTTAATGTGGCTTCCTTCTTGTTATTACCACATGCACCAAGTAATAGAACGGAAGTTAAAGCGAGTGCGGTTAAAGTTGTGAAACGTTTTGTAGCAGGTTTCATAATAATTCTCCTTAATACTCTATTTTAGACTGTGTCATTTTCAAAAATCTTGATGAATAAGTTATATTCTTTAGTTCTTCTTATGAATCTAATATACTGCATATTTTAAAAAAAAAGGACACGTATGTCCTGCTCTATTCTTTCATAGCATCTCTCATTTTCTCTGACATGATGTCAGCTAAAGAGGTATCTCCTAATAATCTAGCCAGCTTTTCGTCTAGTTTCATTAGGTTATTTGGCTTATCTAAACTAGTCGCATGCATCAATTGATATTTGAGATTGAGGTATTCTACCGGCAACTTTGAGCCTATAGCTCTCTCTCCAAGCAATTCCGATAAAGATATATTCAGACGTCTTGCCAAGTGCTCTAAGGTTTCTAGTTTAGGTTGAGACTTCCCTGTCTCTATACGTGTCAATTGTCGTACTGATAAAACCTCATCCCCTTCACAAAATTTTTCTTTAGTGAGTCCTTGTGCTAATCTCAACTCTCTTAACCGATGACCAAAGTCTTGTCCAAACATCGCTAGCTCCCTATTACTTGAAACTATTATAATTTTTATGATTTGTAATAGTATACCACCCAATATTCACTATTTCAATTGTGAAATGAAAACAATTTTAACTTTCATGATTCTTATGTAGAAATAGATAAAAATGTGTACAAATCTTTGTCAAAAATTAAATTCGTTGTATAACCTCGTTAAGCCAATCATCACAATAACTTAAAAATAGATATAAAGGCAAGATTCTCTCAATCTCTTTTTGTGTTTCTTTTTTGATTTAGAAAAATAACTTACGTTTTGCTTAGAGAGAGGTGACTTTTCCCAAATATTTTTGGAAAAAGAGGATACAATCCTAGCCGTCTGCAAGACCACAATAATAATGACTCTGTCATTATTTCAGAATGAAGACAAACATCGTTTTTGATATTTGTCTTTTTTATATCCACACTGAATTCTCTAAAAATCCAATAATATTGTGGATATTTGGATAAAATAACAGTTCTTCCCTACGATCATTTTTACCAATTTTTTGTTATTTAAACATGCCAAAGTAAGCCCAACTTTATCTTCATAAGTTAATTTCATAATAAAAACACCCCAAAAGTTAGATTTTTTCTGTCTAACTTTTGGGGTGCAGTTCATTTCTACCGAAGCTCGTTTATATTTAATATTAAGAGGATTATTACGCATTTTACGATCAATTTTTTCAAATTCTATGTGGATTTTGTAACCTTCTAAAAATTTCATCTTTTTAATTGTACTTCACTATTTTTTATGTATAATTATAATATATGGGAGAAAATTTATGAAAGATATTGAAGATAATATTACCAACACCCCTAGAATAGGGGCACTTGCAGATTTTTTTGAAAAGACTGCGTTAGGCGAATTGGGAAAACCAGACCATACTTATCTAGGTGATATAAACTTATTTAAAAATGACGAAAAAATGTTATTCTTTTTTTTAATCATAGAAAATTACAAGGACAATTTGACAAACATTTCTACTCAAGTATCCCCTTTATATTAGAGGAGGAATGTCGCGTTGGCTCGGCATTAAAAGATTACTTGGAAAAAAGAGAGGGGACGCAATATTTGTATGTTCTTGGAGCTGCTGAGGGAACAATGGCTAGAACAATTGGAAATTTAAGTAATGGAAAGATAAAAACTTTATCTTGTAGTCCAACAAAAGCTAATCAGGATAATTTTTTTAGATATGGTAAACCACTACATTCCAAATTTATCTTATCTCCTTACAATAAAATAAACAACTCAAATATCAGAGAATTATTTCCTAATTTCAATGGTTTTGATGTCATAATAGAAGATACGACATTTCAGATGTACAGTCCAGATAGAGCTAAACAAGTAAAATTTACAAAAGAAAAACTTAAAAATGATGGTATAATTGGTTTTATTGAAAAATTTTCCAATAAAGATATTACTGAATTTCTAAAAAGAGAACATATTAAAGACTCTCTTTTTAAGAATAGATTTTTCTCACAAAAAGCCATTCGACTGAAAAAAGAGAATGTGTTAACAGATATGAATAACTGTCTTGTAACAATAGATACATTTAAAAACATTTTGGCTAACTTCTTTAAATATGCTGTCATAAATTGGAATTCTGGAAATTTTTATACAGTCTACGCATCTAATAGCAAAAATAACCTCTTAAGTTTTTTATCTAATATGACGCCAGCATTAACTCCTAGTAAGTTTGTACATACCAAGCTTCCAGTCCCATTGCTAAACTTAAATGAGGATGATATAAAATATAGAGTTGTAAAGGAAAAATAATATGTCACTATCTACATGGATATCATACACCATCGCTTGCATTCTACTTATTTCCCCTCCTGGACCAACAGTAACTTATCTTATAACAACTAGTATGACTCATGGAAAAAAAACAGCCTATGAAATAGTTTGGGGAAGTTTCTGGGGAGGACTTGTTTGTCTAATCCTTTCCTTTATTGGGATTGGAGCTATACTTAAAGCTTCGGAAACCTTGTACGCAATCTTACGTTTACTTGGAATCGCTTATCTTATCTATTTAGGAATCAAAAGTCTTCTTGGTGCTAATAAGGTAAAAGATAAAACTGAGAAAATCACACCTCCTGAGAAGGGAGAAGTTTTTAAAAATGCATTTTTACTGATATTTTTAAATCCTAAAAACATTATTTTCTTTGCTTCATTTTTACCTCAATTCATTAACCACAACTCTCCATTTTTATTACAAACTACAATATTAGGTTTGACATATCTATTTGTTGGTTTAATCAACGATTATTTATATAGTTATTTTGCATCGAATATTGGAAGTGCGCTTGGAAAACATTCTGAAAAATGGATTGCATATATCGGTGGTGTAGCTATGATACTATCAGCTATAATCGTTGTATTTCAAAATTTTTAGTGAAATATCGAAAGAATTTTCTTAAGAATTAAGAAAGCCTACGAATTATTCACAAACCACTCTCTACTCCATTTACTTCATCAGGAAAATCATCAGAATATATAACTCTAATACCTAAAACTCAACCTCAAAATAACATATGATCGGAAAACTATTTTTTCCACTTAAACAAAAAACACTCTAAAAACTGTTTTTTGAACGACACCTCCGAATTAGACAGAAAAAATCTAATTTTGGGGGTGTTTTTATTATAAAATTGACTTATGAAGATAAAGTGCAAATATATTATCTTGGAAAAGCTTTAAGCGATCTTAATCAAAAAAGGAGTACATGAAAGCTAAGAATGCTATTCTAAAAAAGTTGAAAGAACTCCGATTGGAGGAAGAAAAACGATAATTATCCAAGAGTTGGTAACAGAGTTTTCTTTAGAGATTTTTCTAAGGTAAAACTAAAATACCTTGATATACTTGACAAATGGTAGAAAAGGACTTAGCCCTGTGCAATGCAGAACTAAATCCTTTGCTTAAATAAATTATCTAACTTTTGGGGTCAGTACACAGTTCGATTTGCTTTTTTTGTAAACTAGTTATCACAATTCTCCGTCTTCTCCAGCATCAAACTTCTGGAATCGACTGTCACTATCTAAGCTATTCTTCTTTGATAATCTCTGAGTAGGGGAAATAATACTTGACGTACTCCCTTTAGGCGTTATCCTTCCGGCACCATTATTCTCTGCTCTATTATAATTCAAGATACTATCATTGACATTATCTCTAGTACTAGTATAACGTTCTCCGAAACTACTTGAGAAGTCCTTCTTAATTGCTTGACCTACATTCCTGAATTCTGTCCCAACAACCTCCTTACCGGAAGTCATTACTTCTTTTGTGCCACTTATAGCACTATTAAACGTATTTTTAGTGCTAGTTGATAGTTTCCTTCCGGTTACCCCTACCGCTCTTCTTGCTACTTGGAAAGCAGTAAGGTCCTGATCTGTCGTATCAGAAAATGCATTCCAAGTTCCAGCTACAGCACCTGCAGTAGCACCTGCAGCCGACATAGCACCTCGTCTGATATTGTTTGTGGTCGACCCTACCACGCTACCGGCACTCTTAAGTCCTTTTACACCAACTCTGGTTCCACTACTAACACTATTTCTGAGACGGTTAAATCCACTTTGATTTCGTCTGCCAGTAGTTGGATTATACCTACCTACAGCGAAGTTTCTAGCACCACCACCCATTTTACTAGCAGCCATTGCACCAACAGCCATTGTAGCAACTCCAGCCTTAGTTCCACTTGAAAGGTTAGTATCAATACCTATCCAGCGTTCCAAAACTTTTGAGCCTTGAGAAACCGCTAGGTAAACACCAAGGTAAACGGCAATAGTTGCAATGGCATGTTGGAATGGATCTAGTCCATCATAGAAACTTCCACCTAGAGTTTTCTTGGCAACATCAGATGCTCCAGAACCTAGATTGAGTTTCACTTCACTATAAGTAATTAAGAACCATTGAGCTACTTTAACGAATAGTAGTTGGAACCAGATGGCAGCAATTCCTGTCATAACTTCCTGCCAAACTTCCAAGATTCTCATACTATTTCCCACTGCTGCGTAAGAAACGAGGGGTGAGATAATCACTGTTATAAGGGTTTTGAAAATTACTCGTACCGTAGTTACTAGCAATCCGATGAGAAGAAGTAAAAGAATGATTTGCTGAGTTATCAGTGCTATCCAGTCAACCTTATAGCGAGCGTAAGTCGGCAAAAAGGCTGTATTATCAAAACCAAGGAAATAACCTGATTTTGACGTAGTGACTCGTGCATAAGCTATCTTACCATCTGCATAACGAATGGTGTTGAGCGTAGATCTCATTACATCAGAAAATCCATTGTAAGGTGATTTTGCCTGATTATCTTTCCACTCAGATTCCTCTTTCCAACCAGTAAAAAATATTTTACTAGTTTGAAGAAGAGCAGTTATTGGGTTAGATAAGGCTATACCATTTTTTACTTGTTGCCCCCAATCAACCGAACCGTCTTCTCGCACTCCTACGAACTTAGTTATCGAGGATACTCGTCCTTCACGTCCAGAATAATACTGCAACATAGCCTTATTGGTTGGACCATAGGTTTCAGTAAAATTGGTGAACCAAATATTACCATCTGAAATGGTATTCCAGTTTTTATCACCCGCTATAAAATGAGTATCTTCATTATAGCCTAACTTATCTGTATCAAAATCCATTGCATACAGCATTTCGAGGTCAACCGTATTTCCCCGAAATGGGGTTACAGAAAGTGAAACACTCTGACCGCTACCCGTTATGTCATAATAGGCTAGTCCTACGGTATCCTTTGCTATAGCACTACCAAATTTTGAAGCAAACACAGGAAGTGCAGTTACAGAAAAAGTCACCAGAATAATGTGATTGAAGAATTCTAGGTACCTGAAAGGTGCTCCTGCCATAGCCATTATCAGACGAATGAGCGTTACCAGAACAAATAACGCAATCCCAACGATTTGGAGCCACTTATAAACCTGACCAACAAAGCTATCCGACTGACTAATATAATCAAACATCCCAAATAACTTAAACATGTTGAGATAAACCTTCTCAATCGCATAACTAAAACTATAGATACCCTTTGAAAGCATCTCAGGAATAAAGCCAAAGGCTATAAATACCCCAGTTGTTGGGTGCAGGTATTGGTCCCACTGTGCATAAAAGGATGCCAATAATAGCTCTTTATCTTTGTCACCTCCCCAACCTTTAGAACCAACTTCATTAGGCCAATCTTTCGATTGAGAGATCATATCTGATAGGGATGGCCAGACCTTCCCTTGTTCAATCTCAATTGTTGCTTCTGCACCCATAGGTTATCCCTCCTTGTTTTCAGTGTTTTCAGCTGAAGTTTCAGTAGAAGGAGATGTTGGAGTTGCAAATGCTGTTGTTGTCGGTTCAGATGTCACTACCCAACCTTGAGTAGCTGATGGTTTTTTCTTAACATTGAAAGTAACTCGACGAACTGTCGTTTTTTGAGCCTCATCCGTTGTACCAACAACGTATGTAACCTCATAGGTATCTTTCTCATTCTTAACGAGTTCAACTTTCTCCAACATTGTGCTAGAAACAGTCGCTACCTCTGGGTTAGTAAATTTAGCGTCGTTATTATCCAAGTAAGCCTTAAGCTTATCCTTGTCTCCTGAATAATAGTATGACAAGAAATAACGAGCCATGACATCAATCTCATGTTCATGATCTTGTATCATTGTAAGACGCTCAACTTTATCTGTTGTGGCCACAAGTTCTTTCTTCACGCGCGTGAAATTACTATTATAGACCATTAGCATCAACAATAAGAATACCGACAAGGTACAAGAGCCAATAGCCAAAATCAATGGCAACTTACTTGGTGGTCCTACTTCTTCATCTTCATACACTCTACCTGTTTTCTCCTTCCGTTTCTTAGCTCCAGCGACTGACTGTTTATGCTTATCCTTATTCGACATAAGACGATTTGAAAGTTCTCCTTCAATCGTTCCTGGTTTTGGATAAGGTGGCATATCAACAAGAGACAAGCCTAGACTTTCAGCATAACATGGAAGTAACCCCATTGGACCACTGAAAAAATTTGAGATACCTTCATAAGTTGTTTTCTCAAACCGTTTATCACGGTGTGCTTCTTCGATGAGTGGGGTAACGAGTTCCTTATAATCTTTCGTAATAACAAAAGGGGTAATCTGAGGTTGTCCTTCAATACTAGGGACTCCCGTAGTTGGTCGTGTGACACGACCATTTTGTTCCATCGGTTGACTAGCAAGGGCAATTCCTTTTAAGGTAAATTCAGAATAACGTTTTTTGATTTCTCGAAAAAGTAACTCTGCTTGTTTAAAAGTTAGAAATGGTAGACTTTGAGCGATACTTTCTTTTTTATTACTAGGGAAATATTCAGTATCTAAGTCATCAATGATATCCGCTAACTCTTCATTCTTTTTAGGATTTGCATTTCCTTTCCACTCGATATAAAGAAACAAGGCATCGGGAAACAATACCTTGCGATTCCCCTTTATGGTAAGTAATTCTTTTTCCATAAAGTATACCTCTTAAAGACTTATTTTGGTTGCCAAAGATATTCAACAACCGAAACAAGTGCTGAGCCAGCACATAGTGCGATTGCAATCCACAAGAGTCGGTCAAGAGCTTCCGATCGTTTCTTGTCACCCATCATCATCAAGATACATGCTCCTAAACCACTTAGTATTGCTATCCCTGGGAATAAGAGACGTAGCATATCTGAAAAGTTATTAATTGAATTATTAGCTTCATTAGCTGGGTTAACAGTCCCTTTTCCTCCAGTTTGCTCCGCAAAAGCAAGTGATACAGAGTTTAACGTCAATAAAGCAGTCATTCCAAGTGTTGATGCCTTAGTCTTCACGTTGTTCAAAAATGTGTTTTCTTTCAAAACAGCCTCCTTAAAATTTTAATATCTGTAGTCTACAATATTCCATCTACGAGTCACAACCTAGTGACACCCCTTAAGTAGTAAGCAAATAGTTACCATACTCCTCTGGAGGTATCCGTTTGACAGTAATATGTGTTTGACGTCTATCTTGAACTGTCTTTCTACCTGAGTTACCATACGCAAACGTTCCTGGTGCATGTCCAGATAAAGACACATCAACCATAAAGTAATCTTGTGGCTTTCGCTCAAGGAAATACAATTGCTCAAAGATTTCATCAGTTAATACTTCATCAATAGTTCTCTCTAAAGGCCTTGCTCCATCTTCTGGGCTAACACCGACACTACTGAGATATTCATAGAAGTATTTTTTGCCATCGATAGTTTGGTCACCATCCATAACATCCTCATAATTAATAAGGATATGATGCTCTTTAAACCAACTGCTCTCATGTACAGCCATTTTTGAATAGACAATCTTATCAATGGTTTGTTTCGTCAAGATATTAGTCACTTCAATTTTCCAACGGTTGATAAATTCAGGACGTTTAAAGATCTTGATTAACTCGTCTCTCATGTCCTTCATGAACTCTTTATAGTCAGTCTTGTTCATTTCTGTAAAGGTCTGACCAGAGGTGATATATTTATCTTTGATTCGCTTATGCCCCACGTTTGATGTTGCAATGATAAACGTATTCTTAAAATTGATTTTTCGTCCACGTCCGTCAGTTAAATGCCCGTCATCAAGCATTTGCAAATATAAAGCCCATACATCTGGATGAGCCTTTTCTAACTCGTCCAATAGTACTAACGAGTAGGGATTCTTCTTAATTTTTTCCGTTAAGTCACCTTTTCGCTCGTCATTTCCTATAAGACGAACAACTGCATTATCAGTCATGTATTCTGACATATCCAGCCGAATCATCGCTTCTTCACTACCAAACAGTTGTTTTGCTGCTTGTTTCGCCAATTCAGTTTTACCTGTACCTGTTGTTCCAAGTAGAAGAAGAGTTCCTAGAGGTCTTCGCTTGTTCTGCCCACCCTGGATACCTTTATACATAAGGCGTGCTATAGTTCGAATCACATGGTCTTGCCCCTTAACAACAGCACGCATCCCTTCCGCAAAATCCACTGGAGTTGAGGACGTGCGTAGAAGACTTTCCATAGGAATACCTTTTTTACGGTGAATGACACTCGCAATATCTTTTAAGGTAATCTCTGATTTCCCATCGATATTTGCAGTCGCTGAAGCTTCATCAATAATATCAATAGCTTTATCCGGAAGCATTTTATCCGTGACATAACGAATAGATAATTCTACTGCTGCCTTAATGGCATCAGTAGGAATCTCAATATCAAGTTCTCGTTTATACTTGGGACGACGTTTTTTCAAGACCAAAATAGATGCCTCTTTGTCCAGTTCATCAACGTAAACTGGTTGCAGACGTCGTTCCATCGCTGGATCTCGTTCGATAATCATAAACTCATCAGCTGTAGTGGCTGAAATAAGATAGATTTCCCCACGAGATAAGGCTGGTTTCAAGCTATTAGCGACGTCAAGAGCACTTCCCTCAACCCCAGTACCCATAATGGTATGCACTTCATCAATAAAGAGGATAAACTCATCTTTATGAGCCATAAACTCTTTAATCAATCCGTCCATTTTGGCAATGATGTTCACCTCTTTACCTGTATGGTCAAATTCTTTCCCTTGGATAGCAGATAATTCTAGTTGCTTAACCTGCTTACCTTGGAAACGTGTTGGGACGTGAGCTTTCTTGTTAAGAATATCCGCACAAATTCCTTCTACAATAGCTGTTTTACCTACACCAGCTTCACCAATTAGTACAGGAGAGTTTTTTTCTAATCGATTTAGTGAGATAAAGACTTGTCTGATTTCATCTTGTCTACCCCAAGCCACAAAATCTTGACGTTTAGGTCTGATTTTCTCAGTAAGGTCTGTTGTGTATTTGTCAATATAAGGAGTCTTACTAGGATTATGGTTAGTCATCTCCTTCATCTATTTATACTTCCTTCCTAAACGTTCTGCAGCCTTATCCATTAAGTAGCGACGGTTTTTCGATCCATCATCTCTCAACTCTGGATAACAGTTCTTATCAATCGGATAATAACGTTTCTTTGTCCGACGGTGTGCATGAATAAATTCCCAGAACTTATTTCCACCAGACGAAGACGGGATCATCCAATAAATCGTTAAAGTCATTGTACAGAGTAAATTGATTAGGAACTTCAACTCCTGCCCTCTAGGGAAAAATATATCCCTGAATTGTAGCGGAAAAACAAAACTCCCTACTATAATAAAGGCTTTCATTATCGGAACACCGTAGTACTTTACCTGTGTGTAAAGACCACGAGGCAGTCCCCAGTTCCCCTCTTGTTGTTGATTTTCTTCTTGATTCATCCAGCACCTCCTAGAAATCAATATCCATCATTGGTTGAATATTACTTTCAAAATAAAGGAAATAACGGAATTTCTCAGTCAAAAGCTCCACTTGATTCCTCTGAATACAAATAGAACCTTTCTCTCCAAAATCAATATCCAAGAGGTCCGTACATTCAATACGGCATTGGTTCAAATGTTTCTTGACTACCTCAATGGATATTTCAGAGTCATGATGTACGTTACTTGAGACAAAACTACGAAAGTTCTTCCAACCAACTTCTTTATCAATGATTTGATGTAGGCGTTCTAAACCGTCTGCCCATTTCCCTCTAAAAATTTGAAGGGGTTCATTCATAGCGTTACCTCGCTGATATTTCATCAATAGGCAATCCTGGTTAAGTAAATAGCGTTGTTCATCAATTGTCATAATCGTTAATAAAGTCCTTTCTTTCCTTTTTATATTTATTCCCCAATATCTTGTTTTACTGAGCGCACTGGTGAATTAAACTTGTAAGTACCATTCTTAACTGCTTTGATATTCTTTTCAATCTGTTCAATGATTGTCTGAACATAAGCAGCATTTTCACGCGCTTTCGCTCCGTCCTTCTCTTTAGAGTCCATACTTTTCTCGATAGCTTCCATATCACTCTGCTTATCGGTTAACTCGTTACCGACCAAGTATTCTGACTCACGCTTCAACTGCTCCAATGTCTTAGTATCTTCCTTGACACTGTCATCAAGTGTTTTTGCAGAAGCCAAGAGTTCTTTTCGTTGACCTTTTTGATATTTCAACTCCTCTTCAAAAATATTGAGGGCAAACTTCTCACGAGACAAATTCTTGATATATTTGTTTTTGAGAAGTTCATTTTGAGGAGTTACAAAGAAATCAACGTAGTTCTTATTCCCTTCCTTATCTTTTCGTTGACTCTGCTTAGAAACCGAAGCGTCATTAGAACTTGATGATAAGTAGTCATTGTATTCTTGAACGTCAATCTTGAGACTGTTTGAGTTCGGTGTCTTATTTGTCGCACGAATAACCATAAGCGTATAATCTGAAGGCACATTACGCATGACCAGATACACCTTATCTCCGGTTAACGGAATGACTTCTAAGGTCACTGCTCCAGGATTCTTAACACTACTTGGCAAGAAAACCTGCCAATCAAGATTTTCAGTATTAATCCCTTTTTTAATAGCACTAGTAGCATCTGATGTTGTCAACTCCATAACGACCAATCCATTTGAAGAGGAGTAAGTCATAGAGGTTGCTGTGATACTTCCAAGACCATTACCAAATGATTGGGTTGCCTGTAGTTGTGACTCTAAATAAGTAACTCGGGTTGGAGAGAAATAAGCAGATGTAGCTGTCCATACCATAGTTACTAGTAATGCATAGCTAATGATTAACGTTCGCTTTAATCGATGTCTCCTAAAGTAAGAGATGACGCTATTGATTGCCCTAATGGATTTTATCTTTTTAGAGGCCCTAACTGGCCAATTGTACCAGCCTTCTAGTTCCTGTGTATTTTCATAATCTTTAAATTCTACCATGAAGCCATGATAGGCTATTTTATATAGGTGTCGCAACCTAGTGACATAGGTTGACTTTTGAGATAATAACACTCTTATTCTGATTTCCTACTCTTGAAATAACACTATCAATAAGCTATACTAGAAATGTATTTAGGATTTTTTCTAGATACAAGTCATTGTTTTTCCCTTCGGGGGAACTATATGGAGGGGTTGTCTTTCTCCTTCTCCTCCATAACTTTTTTTCTAAAAACGTCATTGTTTTTATGAAAAATATTGTTGTTGTGGCCATTGGAACTTCCTGTTGTTCCAATGGCTTTTTTCAAAGTAACCTTTACGAGACAACAAAAAAAGAGGCAAGTCTCAATGGACTACCTCGTTTTCCTAGTATTATTTCTACAAAGAAGAAAAACAATGACTATTTTTAGTTTATCAGTTAGGGGAGAAACCTAACAACACTAAAAACAGAAAGTACAGTTACGTTTATGGGAGGTCCCTGTTCATAACTAGTAGAAATGAAAAGATTATGTTAGTTCCGAGAGGAGAAATCTCGTCTAACCTTACAACAACAATGGTGGGGTCAAGGAGAGGGGAGATACCTCATTCCTTAACCTTGATATAAGTATATCATAACAGGTCTTGTATTCGAAGCTCAGAGGACACTTTATTTCACTTTTTTTACACTTTTTTCAATCAAAGAGCGTAGCAATTCTTCGTCTGCTTCATATGAACCTATTCCATAATTGGCCAATTCTTCCTCTACATGAGTACGAACTACACTAACAGGATATTTGAACTTCACGATTTTATCCACAATGTCATCTTTATATCCTAGTTTGTTTGCGTATTCTTTCAAACGCTCCTCAGACAAATAGACTGCTCCTCGCTCTGTTTGTCGGATCGTTGCTACTGGTACTCCAGTCTTTTCAGACGCTTGGGTTTGCGTTAGACCTAAATCACTTCTTAGCGCTTTGATTGCCCCAGCATAACCTTGCCTTGTCAAGATAGCAATTCTTTCAGTAGTACGCTTTTGCGCCTCTTTCCATTTGTCGGTCTTCCGATACTTTTCAGAAGACTTTTGAACGCTCTCAGGGTTTTTAGCCAACCATTTTTTTCTGGCTTCTTTCCCTTTTTCTGATTTTTGGTAATTAGCATTGATTTCTTGCTTTTTCTTCTTACCATCATCTGTCTGATTATATTTTTTCATGTAGTCTCGCATATAAGCTTTGCGATCAAACTTCTTCTTTTTTCCTTCGTCATCGTTTTTCCCCATTTCTATTTTTTGTTTTATTCTCTGTATTATTATAGCACTATGTTAGAAAACATAGTGCTTATTTTTATTTTTTCAGTCAAAGAACCACATCATGCGCGTGCTCACGTCTCATACGAGAAAGAATCATCTGTTGCGTCAGCTAACGGAATTCTGTGATTTTAGCTTTATTTACGATGAGTTAGAAAAGAATTATCGTCCTAACTTTGGACGTAAAGCTTATTCACTGATTATGATATTCAAGTATCTCTTATTAAAAGACATCCCTTTTGCGAGACCATAGGAATCATCTTACTTAAGGACATCAAAATAAAACATTTTATGATATACTAGCGATAATAAATTGTTATCGGTAGGAGAATACTATGGAAATAAAAATAATTGATAAAATTTTATCTCAAAAATGTTTTTGGACAATTATTTTTACTTGGTGGGTTTTTATTGGAATTATAGTATCAATTTTTGATTCATCATTAAAACACAATTATATATATGTTTTCGGGGTAAATTCTCTATTGTTAGCCCAGATTATCACATATCAAAATTTAATGAAAAAAGAAATAATTCTTAAAACATCTATTTCAGGTACTAAAGTCAATAATCTTCCACTATTTCCAATATTCAGTAAAAATAATAGTTATCTAAACAAATGGTATAATATATCTATTTGTTTTGTAATTGGTTTAATTTATTTCATTTCTCTAGTATTATTAAAGGTTCTTATCTTGCAGGAGCTAATTACAATCTATGGTGCAATTACTTTAATTCTAACTGTATTTATTGCAATACAACTGTATTTAAAGTATATACTTTATATTCTCACATTAAGGAAAATTTCAAAATTAGAGTTTATTTCATTAGTACCAATTTCCCTGCATAATCCATCTGAATGTGATTGGATAGTTAAATTTACCGATAGTATGAGTTCATTTAGTAATTATTTTGGAATTTTAGGTATTGCTTATACTGCTCTATTCTATTTAACCACTCCACTATCTGCTATTAAATTTACCGGAAATACATTAATAATAGATACACCTAATAACCTAGTATTTATAATTACTTGGGGAATAATTTTTATACTGATTGGCTTTGGTTATTTAATTTTTGACTATCTTTGGAAGAAATATATTAAAGAGATAATAAAAAAAATAAAAAGAATGCAACTAAAGGAATATGATATTACTGATTACAGTAATAAACAACTTAATAAAGATTATATTGAACTATTTAAACTCTATAAAGATTCCCCGAACTTTCCACAGTTATTCAATGGAAAAACACTCAATCCGATAGGTTACGTCCCCATTTTGATAAATCTATATAGGTTACTTCAACCATTTTTATCACAAAATTAGTGTTGTTAAAAGAGCAGAGAATTCCAATCTCTGCTCTTTTATTTTAATAAATCCCCGCTCTCACCTTCGCTAATTTAATTGAATAATCAATAAAATAATTTAACCTTTCCATAGAGTGATTTTTTTCTAAAACTTCACATTGTTTTTTAATATCAAACTCAATTAACGAAACTTCATTTTTTATATGTTTTAACACACTATATTTATTCAATAAAATTTCTATATTAGTCACCTTATCTTTATTCTGAAGTCTCAATTTTTCTTTATTAGAGAGAAACTGTTCAAGGTAAACGTAACATAAATTTTTCCTACTTTTATTAATATCAAAATTATGATTCCCTTTGTATTTTACAGTGAACTCAGGATTAAAGTATGCTTCGCAATCATTTAGTAATTGAAATAAGTAGCCTAATTTATAACCAATAATTGCTAAATGTTGATTGTCTAATTCAGGATCATATGATTTCATGCCAATCACTAAACAATTTTGAATAACTTGTGAAGTTTGGTTATCTAAAATTTCTTTTATTTTATCAATACTTACATTAATATCAATATTTAATTCTTGTATTGTTCCCTGACACATTCTAATAATCATTTGGCTAAATATCCTAATCGTAGAATCATCAATTTCAGATAATAATTCAATACACTTTCCTAATAAAAAAACTGTAATTACTAAGGCTTCATCAATAGAATATTGCTTATGTACTGTGTATATGCTATGTCTTTTATCGTCTTGATCTATAATATCATCAATAATAATAGAGGATTTATGAATTAACTCAATAGCTATTGCAGATTTGTAAACTTTTTCATTTAGATTCTCAGAAAACAACTTATAACTATAATATGTTAACAACGGTCTGAAACGACTCCCATTCACCACTTGAAGTATCTCATGATATTGTACTGGTAGTTCAAGCAGTATTGATTTAATCCTAGAATCAATAGTGAACAAAAAATCTTTTTCTTCACTATTTAACGTAATTATTGGTGTCTTTTCCATAGTATTCTCCTACCGATAACAATTTATTATCACTATACGAAGCACTCAAATAGGTTTATAATAGCATGATTATTGATAAAGGAGATTTTTATGGATTATAAACTTATTTCTACTTACTTAGATTATTGCAAAACTCATAAGCGTTTGAGTTCACACACGATTCGCGCTTATAAGAATGATCTTATGCAATTTTATAACTCAGACTATGATAATGTCGAATCCTATATAGAACAGTTGACACGATCTAACATAAAAACGAATACATTAAGAAGAAAAATTGCTTGTATGAAGGTGTTTTATAACTATCTAAAATACCAGAACATAATTGAAGAGAATCCCTTCAATCAATTGCGCTTTCAATTTAGAACTGAAAAAGTATTGCCTAAAACGATTCCGTATGACATTCTGAAAAGTATTTTTATATATTTAGAACGGAAAGTAATTGTATCTAAAACTGACTATCAAAAACAACACGCTGAAAGAAATCTACTAATTATTTCACTTTTACTTTCAACAGGCATCAGAATTTCTGAACTTTGCCACATTCATCTCAAAGACATTAATCTGTCCAATAAGACACTCCATATTATAGGAAAGGGTAAGAAAGAACGTATCCTATTTTTAGGAGATCAAAAAACATTCAATTTACTAGAAACATATATAAATAAAACAAGAAATGAATCCAATGATTTCTTGTTCCCAGGGAAACATTCACTTAAACCATTGTCAGAGCAAAGTGTACGTTTAGTAATAAAGAGAATCGTTGAACAAAATAACTTTTCTAGAACTATTACACCGCATATGTTTAGACATAGCTTTGCGACAATGCTTCTAGATAGTGATGTAGATATTCGATATATTCAACAAATTCTTGGACATAGTTCTATATCAATCACACAAATCTATACTCACGTATCTCATTCAAAACAAAAAGAAATACTTAGTTCTTTTAATCCCGTATCAGTAATTCATTCTGAAATCGAGTAAGAGACATTTCCAAAGTCTACAGTTCACTTCATCTTAAATTAATTTTTGTAGTTCGACTTTAGTTAATAGATTTTATACTCAACAAAAGCAAAAAACATATAAAACTTCACTTTGAATCAGCATTCATACTATATTCCGTATTAAGGACTCCATAATTGTTTTTCTAAAATACATCTTTCAAATATCCTTAAATATAATAAAAAGAGATGGGCAAAATCTCAATTCCTGAAGATAATGGAGTAAATCTTCCCACAAGAAAACGCATAATTTCAAGTTTTTCAACACCTGATACTATGCGTTTTTGGGTTCTAAAAAATTTTCACCAACCTTAAACAACTAACAAAAGTTATAAGTAGACTATATTTTAAAATTTTTGCTCTAACAACCATTTCAATTAGTTAAATCTTTAAATCTTTCTTCTCCAGATTTAAGCATATCCTTTTCTACCTGACTCCACTCTCCAAACAATAATTCATGAAGAACAGCTGCTGCTGATATTTCATCATCTCTCGAATCGTAAACACAGGTCCTATCTCGTTGATAGATTTGGATTTGTTCAAAGATACCTAATTGCTCCAGCTGGTGGGTATTCTCAACTAGATTGTTCACTATCAAATCATGATGTTCTTTTGGAGTTGCGCGTGCTTGATTTGGATTGATAGCGTACAGTTCTTCGTATCGGATAAGGGTGCTCAGATAGGACAGCTTAGGCTTTGTCGCAATCAAGGCTAATTGTACTTCATATCCCTTACTTTTCAAGAGTTGTGCTGTTTCCTTTGGAACGTCAATCGTTCGTAAAGTTCCCTCTATCAAAAGATTGTATCCCAAATGACTCAATTCTGTTACTAAAGACTCTACCATTTTGCCTGCAAAATCTTTGGTGTATTCAACACTGTCTTTGCCATATTCTTGCTGCAGTTCTAAATAGTGTGGATGCTGAGAACGAAAACTATCGCCATCTATGATAACAATATTTCCTTGAAATTCTTTCTGTTTAATACGATGAATTGTAGTCTTACCGGCACCACTTTGCCCTCCAAGCAAAATCGCTATAGGTTGCTTACTGGACTTTTTTCCTCTTGTCAGAGAACGAAGATTCCTTGCTAAAGCATGTTTGAATTCGCTACCAGTATAATCTTGGATTTCCATTAGGCTACCATCCGTTTTTCAGATATCTCTAACATACGTTCAATTCCATCCAAATAGCCGCTATATCTCTCTATTTCATCAAAAGTTTCTACTAAATAGATATTCGTATGAATCAAGTCAGATAGATCATTACTCATTAAAATCCAAGGATTAGATTCATCATCAATGCTAATTCCCTGACTATCTTGATAACGATAGAGTCGAGATAGTAGATTAGCACCTCTTTCTTTCACAATTTCAATTTTTAAAGTCAATTCATAATCTTCAACAGGATTGAGCATTTTATCTTCTCCTACAATATCGACATAAGATACATTAAACTTCTGACAAATGATGTCTATTAGTTCTGTAGATACTGAACTAGTTCCATTTTCATAACGGCTCAAGCTATTTCGAGAAATTCCTATAATTCGGGCAAATTCGGGTTGTGTTAAGCCATGTGTTTTACGTAAGGATTTTATGTTTTTTCCAATCATAGCAAACTCCTTTTATTTGATATCACCATTATAACATTTAGAAAAAGCTAATGCACCATTTTTGGTGCGTTATTGACTATTTTCCTAAATCTCTCTAAATTCTTCTCTAATTGTTCCTTATGAAGTTGATTCTTAGCTTCTTTTAATGTGTCGTCCAAAGTTTCTTCTCTATAAGTTGATTCTCTTTTAAGTTGTTCGGTTTCTTGATTTGGAGTGAAAATGATATCTATCAGTAGGTCTATTTTTTCAAGATCTGGGACGGACATATCAGATAGTCGGTGAATTAGCTTCTTAAATATATCACCACTGTCTTGGTTTTTCTTAAAAAATGTTGTAAACATCTATAATCTCTCAAAAAAGCAGCCTATCAGGACTGCTTAGTATAATTCGGAAATCGCATCATAAATGGACTGCAATTTCTTAGATTCTCTTTTGCGGCCTTGACTTCTTTATCAATCATTAGGTCATTTGAGCCGGCCACTTGTTGGATAGTGTCTAGAGCTTGTTTGAGTTCTTCTTCATCCCCTGACCAAAGACACCAATCAAGAAGACTGTTTGAAACAGTTTATCTCCTGTCTCTGTCATGGTTTTTAATAGCTCCTCAGCTTCATCGATATTGCTTTCTAATACATGACCTACTTTTTCCAAATAGATACCTGTACGAGCTAGTTTTTGTTGTTCCCCAATCTTTTGGGATTCCATCAAGGTCTTCTTTGTTCGTAGTTTCTTCATGGCATCTGCTTTGGTCGAACTTTGTGCATGGAGACTCACAATCTTTTGATACAAACGATTCAATTCACTTGGATAGTGAAACTCTCCCGCAAACATTTTTCTGGTTAACTCAATCCAGCTGATATTTCTTTCAGCCAAAATAATGGACAAGTTCTCCCAAAATCGTTCAGCCATATTGCTTCTCCTTTAGCTAGATAAATAATGTGTTTGTGCCATGTAAATCAATTGTTTCGTATCTCTTGGCAATAGAGCTCTAGCCTCTTCCAAATTCAGATTTGGATAAACTCGCTTATTTGAAACCGCAAGAGGAAGTCTGGTGGTTAGTTCAGGATTTTTTAAAATCATCTCAACGAAATCCGTTAATCTTAGATTGTCACGGTTCTTAAATCGTAATAAATTGGGAGATAAATACTCAAAACAATCTGAAGAATAGCTCATCATTTCAATTAATTTGTCCTTTGTCATTTCAGAAATAGAATGAGGAGTGACCTCTATGCCATACTTTTGAAAGAAATCCAAAAGAAGTTGATTTCTTTGGCTATTTTTACTTAGATAGAGATCAATCATGAGAGACCTCCCAAAGATTCGGTTCCATTTGATATTCTGAGACGATTAAGGAATCTAATAAATTTGCGAGGTTAATCGGTTTATTGTCTTCATCATAAGCTTTTACAGTTACTTGGGTTGTAAGTATTCCCTCTTTTCCCTCGGCTCGATAGCCTTGTCCATATAAAAAAAACAAGATTTTGATGATCATCTACAAAGGCATCAGCTCCGTTCTTTATATCCTGACTTTCAAGGAATTCCATAATGTTTTGAAGATAGGATTCATAAAATAGTGGGTAGTTGTGTTTTTTATGGTAATCATCTAAAAATGTCACTTCAAACTCACATGGATAATTGGGCATCAAAAATAATTGTTCATCCAGCTGTTATTTTATTATTTATCTTACTTATTATATAGAAGAAAAATAGTTTTATTTGTAGCTCACAAAATCAAGAAAAATTCCTTTTATTTTCTATTATGCTTTTTTTATTTTATTCTAGACTACTTTTTCTGACCAACTTAAAAAGTTAACGCGTCACTCTCATTCTCGCTTTAAGCTTTTCAAAATTGAAAGAAATATGTGTAAAAAACAACATAATATCATAAACGAAAGGAAAATATTCTTTTGTGATAAAAAAACATAGCGAAAAAGATCTCATTAATAATGAGCAACATATCTATGATTGTTTTTCCAACACGACCGCTTTCTTAGGATTAGATAGAGTTGAAGTTAGCATAAAAGGA
>OGCQ01002207.1_pt1 | contig 20677 bp, 20 predicted proteins | sample 1570161 | NCBI WGS metagenome assembly OGCQ01 (sample SAMEA4384402, study PRJEB24528) | human gut metagenome
TATAGATTGGTTATAATATCGAAAAATCATCTTTTTTTAATCGAATTTTGCATAAAAAAAGGTTTATTGTCATTATGACAATAAACCCACTTATTTTCCTGAACTACCTAACTTTCCGGCCATTCTTTCAGACTCCATAGACTGAAGTTCTTCAAAAGAAATTTCTTCACTTTCTAATTGAGGCATACGCAATAATACACCCTGACAAATTGCTTTTTCATAAGGATAAATAATCGCATCTTCCTTATATTCTACATCTTGTTTTTTAATCACCACACGCTTCGTATTCAAGTTTGTGACCGGAGCCATATATTCACCGCGATAACCCGAATCAATCACGCCACTTCTTTGTGCAATTCCCTTTGTTCCTGTTGAACCACGCTCTTTTAAAATCATCACAAACTCTGGATCAAATGCACTCGCCACACCCAATGGAACTAATTTTGTTTCATGAGGCTCAATTACCATATAATCCTCTTCAAAACATGGGTATAAATCATACCCTGCATCTTCATAACGTTTTTGCGGAACCTTCGCATCCGGCTTAACCTTTGCCCAATATAATTTATTCATAAATCTCCTTCTTATATATTTCAATCAATTGTTCTAACGAAAACTGTGCATTGGCACTGGAAGTCGAAGGACAATATACCGTTTCAATATTCGGAAAATATTTCTGCATTGTATTCTGACTTGTCCTTCCATTACAAATGACCTTCTCAATATCCTTATATGTATTCAATAATCCCTGTATATCATTTGGTTCAATATCCTTGATCTCACTATCCGCACTCGTCTTTCTTATACACGAATGACAAATATCCCAAAGTGCAATGTGCGATACTTTTAATAATTCAATCTTGTCTTCCGTTTGAAAGATTTCTTTTAATATCTTCCAAAACCGATTATTTTTATTCGCATAATACATCTGTTCCTTCAAACTAATTGCACTTGGCATAGAACCCACAATCAAGATTTTCGAATCCTCAAATACAATGGGATCCAATCCAACTATTCGCTTACACATGTACCGTAAACATCATAAGATTTGGCATCTGTAATCTTCACCTTCACAAAAGAACCCAACTCTAAAGGTTCATCACTTGTAAAGATGACCTGACCATCCACTTCATCCGGTGCATCCGCAGCACTTCTTCCGCGATAACGATCCACCAAACCTTCTTTTTCCTCAACAAGAACTTCAATGACCTTACCAATCTTTTCCTGATTCTTTTCTTTTGAAATCTCTTCCTGCACCGCCATCAATCTAGCCAAACGCTCATTTTGAATCTCTTCATCAATCTGACCATCCATATCATAAGCAGGCGTATCTTCTTCCTTCGAATATGTGAAAGCACCCATACGATCCCATTTGATTTCCTTAATGAAATCCACAAGTTCTTCAAACTCTTCTTCCGTTTCTGTAGGGAAACCAACAATCATAGTTGTACGCAAAGTCGCATTTGGAAACATTGTATGAATCTTATCCACAACCTTTAATACATCCTCTTTGGGTCCTCTACGATTCATTAATTTCAACAAACGATTGTTCGCATGCTGCATAGGAATATCAAAATAAGGAACGATCTTCTCACTCTCACTCATGGCCTGCAATACATCATCCACAATTTCATCCGGATACATATACAAAACACGAATCCAATGAAGACCTTCTACTTTAGATACTTGACGCAATAATTCAGGAAGCATCAACTTCCCATAATTATCCAAACCATACTTCGTTGTATCTTGCGCAATCAAAGTTAATTCCTTCACTCCAACACTTGCCAGATAGTTGACCTCTTCCATGATATCCTCAATTGTACGAGACTTTTGATCTCCACGAATCAAAGGAATTGCACAATACGCACAACGATTCGAACAACCATCACTAATCTTTACATACGCCTGCCAAGGATTTCCCGTAATCACACGTTCTGCCTTATCTAACAATGTATCTGAACCTAAAAGCTTCTGTAGCTGACTTGCCAAAGTATCATACTCACGAATTGGGATAACCGCATCAATTTCAGGAATCTCTTCCCTTAAAGTATCTGTATATCTTTGTGCCAAACAACCACACACAATCAACTTCTCTAAGTTTCTCTCTTTATACTTCGCCATCTTGAAAATCGTATTGATACTCTCCTCTTTGGCACTCTCAATAAAACCACAAGTATTCACAATAATAGCCTGTGCATCCTTAGGATTGGCCACAATTTCATGACCACCCCTCTTGATCATACCCATGATCTGTTCAGAATCCACTAAGTTTTTACAACATCCCAATGATACAAAACCTATTTTCATTCTTCATCTTCTCCTTTTCGATGATAAATCATACGACCTTCTAACGCAAAAACACGAGGGCCAAAATGACCTGGCTGCGTTGTATCTAAACTCTGCTTCATCATATACATACGTGCATCTAGATTATCTAGTAAAGTTAACACTTCCGCTTCTGGAATCATAGGAAGGACAGGAGATCCAAACTCCATCTTTCCATGATGCGCCAAAACCATATGCTTCAACAATAAAACACACTCTTTATCGTTTACACCCAGCTTTTCAGCCACACGATCCAAACGATTATTCATAATACTAATGTGCCCCAACAAATTTCCCTCATTTGTATATTCAGGAAGAACTGGACCACTCAACTCATCAATCTTTCCAACATCATGCATCAAGATACCCGCAATCAATAATCCCTTATCCAAGAATGGATATTGACGACAAATATCTAGTCCTACACGCGCCATACTAATGGAATGATAGGCAAGTCCTCCCACAAAATTATGGTGATTTCTTGTGGCAGCCGGATATGTATAGAATAAATCCTTCGTTTCTTCTAATACTTCTTCAACCACACAATATAGATTTGAGTCCGTGATCTCATTCATCAAAGTCTTTACTTCCTCTTCCATTTCCGTACGAGACATAGGCGCTAATCTTACATAATCCGAAATATCTTCACCTTCTAAGACCACCATTTTTCTCACTCTTAGCTGAACGGCATTTCTATGAATGATCGAATCTCCAAATACCTCAACAATCTGACCTGCCTTATACTGCTCAATCTGCTCATTCGTTAAATTCCAGAATTTCGCATCCAATACACCCGTTGCATCCTCTAAAATCAAAGACAAATAAGGCGTATCCTTCACGGTTTTTCCCTTGTCACACTTTGAAATCAAACACTTAATATTTACTTTTTGTTCCTGAGTAATCTCATTAATTCTCATTCACTTTCCCCTTCCAAAACCTCTTTTATAGCTGATATATTAAATCCTTTACGAACACAATACGTCTGAATCTTCTGATTACGCTTAGGCTGATCAAACGTCGCATATAAACGCTTCGCTTTCGCAATCGTTCTTTGTAGTGCCTCATCATCATTTTCATTCAATTCAATCGACTCCGACACTTGTTTCGCCAATTCAAACGAATATCCCTTCGTCACTAACTTATTCATTAACGTCTGCCTTTGCATGCGACTCGACTGCTCTTTTAGCGAATGCGCTAAACGACGAGCCAATTTGATCGCATTACTACGCTCTGTTTCCACATCCAAACTTGCCAAAGCATCCTCAATTACATCATCCGCGATGCCCGCTCTTTTTAGCTTTTGACAAATCTGCATTTTAGGCTGACCATACGAATGCCAAGCCTGCGCCTTATCAAAGGCATACTCCTTATCGTCAATCCAATGACGTTCCATAAATTCATGAATAATATCCAAAGCCTGATCTTCATCTAGACCCAAATATTTCTTTCCATATTGCACCATTTGATACGACGTATAATCATTTGAGAAAACACGCTTCTTCATCAACTCAAACGCCTTATAGAATAACTGCATATCCAAATAGTTGTCAATCAAATATGCATCTAACATTGTATCCTTTGTGATCTTTAAGTCAAAAAAATCATCCGTTGGAATCATTACTTTGACTGGCTCATTATCGCAATCACGCATCACAGTTAAACGAACAAAATCATCCACCATACGAATGCGCTCCACATGATAGGCACGCTTATAATCATCAATCGCCTGATTATAAACACTCAAAGCCTTATGTGCAAACATACTCTCTGTATAAGGCGCTGTTTTAGAAATACAATACGCTCTTAATGCATCTCTTTCCGCTTTGGATTTACTAAAGAAAACATCCCACTTTTGACTTAGCTCATTGGCATCATCAAAATAATATCCAGACTTGCCTTCATCCACCAAATCCTTCAACACCTCATCACGACGACCAAACACCAATAGGCCACTCGCTAAAGCCTCAATATATGTCATCCCTTGTGTTTCCGATAAACTAGCGGATACAAAACAATCGAAAGCCGCATAATAATAGGCAATATTTTCCTTAGGAATCTTACCCGTAAAATGCACACGATCCGAAACATTATACTTCTTAGCCAAATCCTGGTAATACTCCATATCCGTACCACCACCCACAATGACTAAGTGTAAATGTGGATCTGCATTCTTACTAATCGCCTCAATTGGAATTTCGATTGCCTTCTCTTTGGCAATACGCCCTACAAAGACCACAATATGATCTTCACTTGTAAAACCTAACTCTTCACGAATACTTTGAACTCTATTTTCATCTAAATTTTTACGATCATACTCCGACAAATCCAAACCTGTCGGAACAATATAAATAGGTGCTATTACACCATACTGCAATAAAGCCTGCTTCGTCTTTTCACTTGGCGCAATCACTGCTTGCGAACCATTGGCCATGACACGAGAAAAAGTACGAATCACACTCTTCCCTAATTTTTCAACCGAATCAAAATCAAGCGGATTAAAATAATGCGTATAATCCTCATACATCGTATGATACGTGTATACAATAGGAATGTGCAAAGCCTTCGCCATCTGACGACCAAACATACCTACACCCGCTTCCGTCTGAATATGAATGACATCCAAGTCCATTCTTTCAATGTAGGCATCCGCACTAAACTGTAGTGGACTCGACATCTTATAACCATAAAACTTCTTGATTTCAAGACCCGGCAAGCGAAGAATATGACCATCCTCATCTTCCACAATCTTTGTCCCCTTATGATTCGTAATAATAAATACCGTATTCCCCAGCTCTTCTAAAGCGTGTTTAAGGGTTGCCACACTTGAAACAACCCCATTAATATCCGGTAAATATGCATCTGTAAATAGTCCGATTCGCATATACTACATCCCTTCTAAATTGATCTTACTTTCTTTTCTCTCATAATGATTCTTCACAAGCACAAATAAAATTCCACCTATAATCAGCACTATGTGATACGTAGAAAAACGCCACAATACTAAAACGGCACCCGTTAAATTTTTCATCATGCCACTAAACAACAATGAAAAGACAACTTCCGTACCCCCACTTGCTCCGGGAATTGGAATAAAGCTATTGGCCATCGTCACAAAACTAGATAGGGTCATGACATCAATCAATTCATTCATCTTCAACGGAATATGTAGGGCTAGCGCAATCACAAAAGGTAAAGAATAATAGAGTGATAAACGCACCACATTAATACATACACAAAGAAAAATACTCTTCTTATCTTTGGCTAGTACTTTGATTTCACGAGTAAAACTCGTGACTTGTAGAGTCCAAGAATCCAATGTCTTTTCTGGATTCTTTAAAATATGCAGTTTCGACAATACCTTAACTAAAATACGCGAAAGCTTGATATAAATACTAGGAAATAACGCAATCGTATATAACGCTACAACAACCACTGCATTGATGATATAGCCCAACAATATAATATTGAACCATGCGGATTGAGCACTATAATACGCAAAACGCAAAAGAAACAGAATCGAAACATAAATCATCATTGTCGTCTGATAAATAATGAAATCAGCCCATAACAAGCTGGCTCCATCACTCACCTTGATTCCTTGCTTCTTCATAATGTAGGCCTGAACAAACTGTCCACCCGTACTACTCGGAGTAATCCCCGAAAAGAAAGAACCAATAAAGGCCACTAGAATCCCTTTACCTGGCGTATAATGATCCGTATACTTTCTACCTAATACGTAGTATACAAATCCCCAGACCGCCGTAAAAAGAACACCCCACAATAAGACTATGACAAGGCTTAACAGATTCATTTGTGAAATGCACTTTAAAACCTGATGAAAATTATCCTTTAGCGCAAACCACAGGGCAAATCCCGTTAAAGCAAGAATAAGTAACAGATTTAGTGCGTACTTCTGTTTTTTCATAAAAACCTCTATTTTTTCTTGTTTAATAATTCCTCTTGTTTATCCTTATAAGCACTCAAATAGAATTCTCTCCACATATTCAATACATGTTCTTTCGAATAGAATTCACTCAATAAACGACTCTCATTTTGATACTTCGCATATACATCTGAATCATTTTTCAGTTTTAACAGACAATTTTTAAAACCCTCATTATCATCGGCATGCATATAACGATCAAATAAGATATCTTTATATAAATCCAAATCACGAAGCACCAATGGAACATGTAAGTTCACCGCTTCTAAAATCGTCATTGGAAATAATTCATTATAGCTTGGCACAAAAAGCACATTCGCCATATTATACAGATCCACCATTTCTTCTCTAGGAACAATCCCTAAGAATTTACAGTTTTCAGGTGGATTTTCCTGTAACTTCTTCAATTCCTCATATCCATCGGTAATACGCCCAAAAGAAAAGCCTCCAGCCCATACGAATTGGACGTCCGGCATTTGTTTGGCAACATTTACAAAATCAAGTACACCCTTACGCGTTTGTACCTGTCCTGCACCCAATACCACAAAAGCATCCTTGTCTACGCCATACTTTTTGCGAATGGCAGCACACGCCTCATCGGATTTACGATAAAATTTTTCCTTAGATACATAGTTAGGAATATAGTAAATTCTTTCTCGATCAATTCCATATGCGACTAATGCATCAATAAAACTTGGATTTACAACGACCAAGCGATCCGCACTCTTATAGAATTGAATCAAATAAGAACGAAATACATTCAACAGAGGTGCTGGAATTTTTAAGCTGCCCTCTAAAGTATCCGGTAAAAAGTGACAATAGGCAATGTTAGCGGCTCTGTGATTTTGCATCTTCACATAGAAAGTAGGATCCACCGTATGGAAATGTTGAATATCTGGCGTTTTGATCCAGTTGTTGATACCCACTTCAAAGATATCGCTAGCCCCTTCTTTAATTAGATTGACCTGTTCTTCGTAGGCACTGCCCACACCTTGGCCATCCACTTTATCTGCGCTTGAATACATTATAATTCGTATTTTATCTTCCATAAAAACTACACTTCTTTCACCCATATTATTATATCGCAACATCTATTTGTATGTCCAACTTTCAAAAAAGCAAATGAAAAGCCCCTTTAGCGGGGCCTCTCAAGAAAGTTTTAAGAAAGGGAATTTGATTATGAAGTGAGCCACTATCTTTGGCTCAACAGTATATTACTAAAGAATAAAGTGATAGGTATAGTTATATTATGTGAAATTATGTGTATAATTGACATATTTATTGTTGTTTTTAGTTAAAATTAAATTGTATTAAACTAAAATATACAAATTTTTACTTTTCTTCGTACAAATCAATCTTCTTTAATACACTTTTCTTTCCATTTCTATGAGATATAAATCCTAAAACGGTAAATAAACCCGATAAAATCAAACCAATCAAAGCAATCCATTTAGCTACATTACGTACGCTCATCGGAATATTAGGAAACATTGGATCTGTCATCCCTGACCATCCCCAGTATGTTACGGCAGCAAAAGCAAGTGTAAGAATAAAGGCATTTCTGACCATTCTTCCCACTTTTAATACCATTTCATTTTCTCTTTGAATGACTTCTGCAAGATGATCTCTTTCTTTGCGGCTCAAGCTCATAATTAACGCTCCTTTCAAATATACATATATTATAAGAAAAAAAGACAGGCCTAACAAGTTAAGCCCGCCTTTAATTGTCTTAAGTGATTATCCTAAGAATCCAATAACAGATCCTACGAATCCGATAACTACGAACAATAACAATACTTTAATTGGAGTAATGTTTTTCTTAGCCATCAACCACCAAGCAAACAATACGAATAACATTGTTAAGATCTTAGGGAAAGCTCCATCTAATTTAGATCCTAATGTTACGTCTGTTAATTCACCAGTTGCTGCATCATAAGATTGTGCAATTACTAAGTTAGTTGAAATTGATACCCAAGAAGCTGCCATCGCACCAACGATAACTTGTCCCATAACCAATACGGATTCACGGAACGCAGTAGCTTTTTGTCCTACTAACAATTCAACAGCACTACCACCTAATTCATAACCTTTGAAGTATACGAATTTTTGGAACCAAATTGAAGTTGCGTTCCATACGACGATATAGAATAAAGGTCCTAAAGGTGATCCACCTTCTGCAAAACCTAATGCGATACCTAATAAGATAGGAATGTAAGTACCAACGATCAATGAGTCACCAATACCTGCCAAAGGTCCCATTAGACCTGCACGGATACCGTTGATCATTTCATCATCGATTCCCTCAGCTCCGTTTGCACGAGCTTCTTCCAAACCAGCTGTGATACCAACTACGATAGATCCAATCTGAGGTTCAGTATTGAAGAATGGGTAGTAAGTTGTCATTTTTTCACATTGTTCTTCGTGAGAAGGATATAATTCCTTAATAATTGGAAGCATTGACCACATGTAACCAAATGTCTGCATGTGTTCGTGTGAGAAACATGTTAAGTTTCCATACCACCAACGCCAGAAAGAACTATTTAATGTTTTCTTAGAAATCTTTTTCATAATTAAATGTCCTCCTCGTCATCATAGTCTGCAGATGCACCGCCAACAGCACCTGTAGCTTTCATCATTGTCATTTGGTAGTTAATCAATGCGAATACACCACCAACAACTGTAGCAGCAATTAATGTTAATCCCATAGAAGCAGCTAAAGCGAATCCGAACATGAAGTAAATCAAGTCAGAAGTCTTAGATACTACTGATTTTAACAAGATACCAATACCTACTGCAGGAAGTACTGCTCCTACTGATAAGATGGCTTTTACATACCATACTTCAGTATTTAAGCTCTGGAACAATTCAGCTACGGCTCCAGATCCATAGTAGCAAAGTAAAGTAACTGGCAAGAATGATAATACAAAGTGTGAAATTAGTGGGAGAACAACATCAACTTTTCCTAAACAATCTAAGTTTCCTTTATCCAATTGAGCCCAGCCCCAGTGTTGCCAAATAAGGTTCATCATAGCTGTTCCGTAGAATAAAGTAATACCGATTACACCAGTCATGGCTGAGATACTAGATGCTAAACCTTGAGCATCACTTCCTCCAAAATCCATACCAGCGGCTTTTGCTCCAACATAAGCCAATGGAATACCAATGTAACTTACGGCACGTAAGTCAGATGCGACTGTTCCACCAGGTGTAACCAATGCGATCCACATTACCTGCATTGGAATACCAATTTGAATACATCCAGCTACATCACCTAGGATCAAACCTACGAATAATGATGCAACCAAAGGACGGTTCAAAGTGTAGTTACCTACTGTTGTACCTAAGCAAGCGATAGTACTAGCTGCTGTACAACTCATAAGTCCGATTAAAATTGCTTGTAACCAACTCATTATAAATCTCTCCTTTTTCTTTTATTTATCTCAATCTGTTTACTATTCCCACTATTAGTAACCAAATTTAGATCTAAATTTGTCCCAAGTACCGATTGCAGTTTCTTTTAATAATGCAAACAATACTGTGTAACCAGCGTTTGTCAAAGCTTCACATGCGTCAGCTTCTTCTTGAGTAATTGACTGGTTTTGACCTAATTTTGTAGCTCCTGGACGATCATTACATGGTCCGATAACTACGGTTTTAACATCGTTAGGTACGAATCCATCGTCTACTAACAATTCTTTCATATCCACTGGGTTTTTAGTGATTAAGAAATATTTTTTATTAGAATTCTTAACTGTTTCTGCTTTTTCTCTCCAGTGTTCCTTTGTCCAAACAAATACTTTCTTATCTGTACTAGCCTTGAATGACTGTGTCAATACAGGTGTAGCTGCAGCTTTGTCGTTAACTGCGATAATTCCATCACAAGGGTATTCTTTAGACCATCTTGTAACAATCTGACCGTGGATAATACGATCATCAACACGAATAAAACTAATCATTATATGTCCTCCTTTATTCTGTTTATGCCTTCGCTATATGCGTTATAGCCAAATCCTATAGATCTTCGTCGTCATCATCAGAAGCAACTGTAAAATCAGTTAATCCTGTACGACCTTCACTTAATAATGTGTCTTTTAAATCTTGTATATTATCAAAGTTGTCTTTCATTAATACAGCAGTGATTGCAAGAGGCATATTCATACCAGCAATTACTAAAGTATTTTGTAGCAATCCTTTTTGATCCAATACATTCAATGCGTTTGTGAATGGAGATCCACTCAAAATATCAGCTAATAAAATGACTTGGTCATCTGCTTTGAAATCTTTGATCAATTCAGCAAAGTTAGATGCGAATTCGTCTGCGCTCATTCCGTCCTTTAAGCTTGTAGACAATACATCTTCACGATCTCCCGTCATCATTTTAACAGCACTGTGTAATCCTGGTGCAAATTCACCATGGCTTACCATAACTACATATTTCATTATTTTTTCCTCCGCGTTTCTTATACTCACATTTTATAATAAACATGTTAGTGTTTTCAAGTGTTATTACACATAATTTCACATATTTATGCGACTATTGAACATGAGCATCACATAGAATACACATTCATTATAACCCGTATGAAAACCTTTTCAATTTCCATATGTCACCACTTTTAGATGACAAATGTCATTTTTTTGAGAATCAAACAAAAAAAACAGCAGAAATTTAACTTCCTACTGTTTCTCCAATAATATATTCAATTCATCATTCAAATTTTCCATCGCACTTTCAATATCCTCATTTGTACCAATGACTCTTCGAATTTCACTATCTGCCATCGAATACAATTGATCATAGCCATCCAGTTTTTTTATCGTAATTGCTTGTTCCATCATATCATCAAAAAATTCCAAATTATAACTTGAATCCAATGGCGCATCCTCTTGAATATACTTAGTCACATTTTTGGATGTCGACACGTTTTTTAAAACCGATACACCCTGCGAATATTTAAACAAACTTTCCTGCGTTGTTTCGTCGTAACAAAGTAACTTTAAAAATTCCCAAGCCATCTTTTTCTTAGAAGACATCTTACTAATACCACATAACAAGCTATCCATTTGTGAAGCATTATAGCCACTAGGACCTGCCGGCATCGGAAGACATTCCCATTCAAAATTTGAATATTTCTTAACACTCCAAGGATATGGCTTATACGTTCTATACTCACTAAACATCATTGGACAAAAGGCAACCTTGCCCTTGTCAAACATTTCACTCGTAACATTCTGACCTCGATTTAAAAGATTTAACTTTCGCACAAATTCAATAGCCGAATACACATCCTCATTCTGCAAAGTACTCTTCATGCTTTTCTCATCAAACAACGCCTGTCCATTCGAACTTAGAGCATTCTCCCAAGTGTATCCATATTCCCCAAACTGATCGATTTCTCCATTGTCATCCGTATCCACAGTCAACTTTTCACAAATCGCATAGAAATCATCCCACGTCCAATTGACATTGGGTATTTCAATTCCATTCTCTTCTAATAATGTTTTATTCACAAACATCAATGTGGGTGAACTCTCATAAGGGAGTGCATACTGCTGATCATAAATATTACCTGCATTGAGTGTCGTTGAAAAATATCGCGATTGATTAAAATCAGAATCCGTCTGCATGTATGTATCTAATGATTCTAACATGCCTACTTTGGCATACGTCGAAAGATCATCACTCAACACCATGAAAACATCGGGAAGCTTTCCATCCAGAGCCTCCTTTGAAAGCCAAGCCGAATAGTCATCTTTCAAGATACCACTGACATAATTTACTTGAACATTCGGATGTGTTTTTTCAAACCGTTTGATTGCATTATCAATGATCTTACCACTATCTGGACTTGGCACATTCCAGTTACTACCCGCAAATACGCCAATCGTTAAAACAACGGGTTTTTGCGTATAATAAAATGTCCCTAACAAACAACACACCAATATGGCTATCAAAAAAGTTCTTAATCTTTTTTTCACCATTATTTATTTCCCCTAGATAAATACCAAATAGCCAATTGTGTACGATCTCTTAAATCTAGTTTATCCAGAATCACACTTAAATAGTTACGAATCGTTCCTTCACTAAACCCTAATTTTTGTGCAATTTCCTTATTTGAATAACCATGACCAATTTGGGCAATGATCTTACATTCTGTATCACTCAAATCGATATGTTCATCTTCTCCATGTCCAAAATTAAATTCCCCATTCGAATTTGCCATCTGAGAAAAGAACTGTGTCACTTTACCCGCCACATTTGGGTTGAAACAGGCTCCTCCCGCTAGAACATTATGAATAGCCGAACTCAACTCTTCTAAGGAACATCCCTTCAAAAGATATCCACTTGCTCCATATTTTAATGCATCATAAATATACTCATCATCATCAAAAGTCGTTAATATTATGACCTTTATATTTGGATACTTCTTTTTTACCAAACGAGTACACTCTACGCCACTCATACTTGGCATACGCACATCCATCAAGATAATATCTATACTTTCTGTTTCCACTGTATCCAATACTTCTTGTCCACTGCCCACTACTTTTACTACTTCAAAATTCGGATCTGAATCTAAGATGATCTTTAAGCTTTCTCGAATGAGCTGCTGATCATCCGCAATCATGATTTTAACCATTATTCTCTCCTCTTCTCATTGGTATTTCTACAATCAATTCAAAACCTTTTGCCCCATAATAACGTATTCTTCCCTGAAGTAAGTCAATACGTTCTGTCAAATGATGAATGCCAAATCCTGGTTTGACATCCTTACAACCCTGACCATTATCTTCTATAATTATAATCAAATTATTATCGGCCTGCTCAATCGAAACATAAATTTTTGTCGCATGCCCATGTCTGACTGAATTGGTCATTCCTTCTTGAACAACACGATACACAATTTCTTCTTCGTCCGCATTCAAATTCACCAAAGGCAAATGACACAAATAAAGAATGGTCACATCGGTCAATCTCTGATAATCCATGATCATCATATCCAATGCTTTTTTTAAAGAATACCGCTCTAATGCATCTGGCTTCAACTTATCCACCGAACGTCTGACATCGGTTAAACCGCGTTTTGCACTCTCTTCTAAAATACCCAATTGTGCTTTTGTAACATTGACATCCTTATCAATCATCACTCGACACGCTTCAAGACCAACGCTTAATCCCGTTAAAGTATGTCCTAATGTATCATGAATCTCACGAGCAAGACGGTTTCTTTCTTTGGTTTCACCCATTTTTTCTCGCAAATTCGCATAGCCTTTTAATTGATTATTTAAACGTTTTAATTCGACATTCAAAGCCGCAAATTTCTGCGCTTCATCCATTTGTTTCTGTAAATATAAGAATATATAAGCTATAAACAACACAATATTTAAATTGCTTAAAGTCACTTCAATTCCCAGCAACAAGCCTTGTGTCTTTGAATTATACACCGACAAATATTCCTGGAATGAAATCATAGGAATATAGTTGGATAAATATCCATAGTTGGATAGCATGTAAGCTAAAAAGACGAGTATGATGCAAATTGAACGATCAACTGGTTTATCCACATAGAGTAAGCTATCCGCAATAATCAAAAATAAAATACACGTTGCACTAAACGATATATTCTTCATAATCAATAGGCTCAATCCAAGTTCAATTAAAATTGGAATGATTTGATGATGACTAAAGAATCGAATTTTTTTACGTATGCTCACGAAACAAAACAATCCAATAAAGCCAAATACCGCTATATAGAAGGATCGAATGGGAACATTAGAAAGTGTGGAAATATTCTTAATAAAATCTGAGGCATAGCCACTTTGTGTCACATGCACCAACGTATAATACATCACAATAGCGATGTACCAAACGGTAAAAAAACTAAAGAGCCACATACAGACGTAGACAATCCATATATTGTATTTTTTTATATCTCGTATCATTGCCAGCCCTCCGTAGAATAATCTTGAACATTCTCTTTTGTGATGATCTGCACAGGACTCACTTCATTTTTATTCTTAATTGTTTCTTGCGAAAACATCTTATAAATAGCTTCTGACGCCTTTTTTCCAAACGTCTTTGGCGATTGTGCCACAGTAGCAGCCATTTTACCTTCTGACACCATTTTTTTTGTCTCAGGCGTTCCATCTATGCCATACACATACTTGCCTTCCAACATATTATTTGCCGAAAGGGCCGCCATAGCGCCCATTGCGCTTGGATCATTTAAACACATCACAACATCAAATTCGATCCCTTCCTCAATAAAAGACTCCATTTTTGGCATGGCCTTCTCTAATTGTCCCTCACATTCCATTCTCTGAACCACTTTATAATTTGAGTTGGACTGAATCGTATCCTCAAATCCCTTAATTCGTAAATAACCAGATTGAGTTGTCGAATGTTGTAGCAGAACAATATTGGCATGATCCAATTTACTCATCATATCTTTAGCGCATTGTACACCTGCATCATAGTTATCACTGACAATACTATAAACTATGTATTTAGTATCCTTTACTTCTGTATCTACAACTATTATAGGAATGTCTTTTCGATATACTTCCTTTAAAGTATCCTTTAGTCCTTCATAATCCACTGGCGTAATCACTAAGGCATCCACTTGTTGATCCATTAAGTATTGGATTTGTTCCTTCTGCCTCTTTAAACTCATAGCTGGATCTAAAGTTATCAGCTGATCCCCATGTTCTTTAACTACTTTTGAGATTTCCTCATTGACCACCGAATAGAACGTATTGTTGTAGGTCATATATGTTGCGCCAATCTTACGTGGCTCATTCGAATTGTATATCATATTCGCTTGTGTAATCGTATTGATTAAGTAGTTACTTCCTACCGCAAAAGCTAGACAAACCGTTAAACAGAAAATGATATACACAAACGATTTTGGCTTCTCCATTCAAATCTCCTTTCCTTACAGAAAATGTCGCATTGCTGCGACACTCTTTTATAATACTTTTTGTAGAACATAAACAAGGATCGCAATGACAATAGGCACAATAAAAATCATTGAGTATCCACGTACAAACTTTGTTTCTAAAGCTTTAAATCCTAAATCATCATAATAGAATCTTTCATCATTGGTTTTACCAACAACACCCTCTTCCATTAGATTCGAAATTGTATAACTAATTGTTGAAGTGGCATAAGGCAAATTTTTAAATACACTTACATCTACTGCGCTCTTTTCATCCACTGCCCCTCTTTTTTTCAATGTATCCATTACCATTGAGGCAGCCGTTGCCTTGGCCCCTCTTTTTCTTTTTCTAGACATTTTCTTTCCTGCTTTCTATATTCATGGCTTCTGCCACACTCTTTACACACACACCATATGCCTTCAAACTCTCAGGTGCATGTTCCATAACATATGTGTCATTTAGCTTTTCCAATATACACAAATCATTTTCTCCATCTCCAATAAAAATCGCATCTTCGACAGGTAAATGACAAAAGGCTTCCCATTTATTTGTGCCTTTTCTTGTGATTTCAATATAATCCTTTGAAGTAGCCATCACTTCATAATTTTCAAATAATCCTCTAAATTGATTTAATATTAAATCCAAATCTTTTTCAACATACATACTCAATTTGGCTAAGCCAAATTGTCGTGTATTTAAATATTCCATTAAATCCACGTCTGAAAACAAGCCTAAACTCGGTTGTTTCTTTTTAAAAACATGAAGTCTTTCTTTTCCATAACATGAAATTGGATAATAGCGATTGCCCGCTTCGTCTGTATAAAACAAATCCAAATTATATGCCAGAATCGCTTTACACATTTGTATACCTTCACTTAAATCAATCAAAGAAGAATATACATTCTTATCTTTATAATAGGCATTAGCTCCATTATCTGTGATCATATATTCACAGGACAATTGATACTTAGAGGCAAGTGCCACACAAAAGGCACGGTCTCTTCCTGTCACAAAGCCAAACGCATGTTTTTGTGTCCATTGATGAATGCATTCCACATCATCATCTGTGACATTTCCGTTTGAATCCATTAAAGTTCCATCTAAATCCGAAAGAAACAACATTATTTTCGACGTTCTTTCTTAGCTTTTTTAAATGCTTTTTGTCTTTCCTGTAAGGCTTCGCCAATCTTTTTTGTGACTACGATCTTATCGCGGTTGCTCATTAACACATTGCAGTTGCGTGCCACAATACCATTTTTAAATTCAAAATTCGCAAGCATACGATAACGATAATATGTATCTTCAAAGAAGAACCCTTCTTCTGTGAAATAAATACGACGGTGTGTATATGAATCAATGGCTAGTCCTAAAAATACAAGTCCAATACATCCATATGCTAAATAGTAATAATACGTTTGTCCATTGGAAGCTAATTTTGGTGCCATAAACATCAAAACAAATGCCAAAACAGCCATCGCAACCATGACCCCTACCCAATAGCCTCCATCGACCATTGTTTCGTAGTGTTTATGTGAGTTTTTAAAGTTTTCAAATTCCTTTTTGTAGGCAAGTCCACCTTTTAAGCTTTGATAAAATATGAATGCCATGTATCCAACTAATACAACACCCACAACAATTTTAAAAAATATATTATTTGAATTCATAATCCATCTCCTTTTTAAGTACACTAAGCATTATAGCATCATTTCATGCTATAATGAAAGCATTGTTGGAGGTTGTTTATGGAAGAAAATATGCAGGCTTTAATGGATCGTCTAAATAGTTCGAGTCAATTTCTGCAAAGCAATGACATGCGTGTAACAGAAGTTCGCCATGGTTTTGCGAAGGTAGAAATGATTATTGATGAACAAATTTTAAATATACATGGCTTTGTCCATGGTGGAGCCCTTTTCTCTTTGGCTGACACAGTCGCTGGAGCAGCAAGCTTTGCGACAGGAAGAGATAGCGTTACACTTACGGGTACAATTAATTATATTAAGCCTGGTCGTGGTGGCAAATTGATTGGGATTGCCCAAGAAATCTCAAGCGGAAGAACAACTGGAGTATATGAGGTATTTATCTTCAATGATGAAAATGTACTTCTTTCTCGTGCCACATTCACAATGTTCTTCTTAGATTCTGACAAGATGAAAAAAAAGAAAGAGACTATAACGAGATGATTTCATTTCATTATAGTTTTTTTGTGCAACAAAGTTTTAGATAAGCCCCTAAAACAAACCCTCAACATTTAATAATGTACTATTTTACTAATTTAAAAAATAAATTATATTTAGCATTTTACGACTCAATAGTCGTTTAACTATATCCTCTAATTATATACAATAAGAAAATTCCATATTTAAATTATCTTACAAGTATATTCATCTCTCTAGATATTTTATATAAACATAATTTCTAAAAAATCAAACAATATTGTAAAATTAAAACTAAAAAAAGAAGCTATAACGAATTATTTCGCTACAGCCCCTTTTCGTAAAAGATAAAATTTAATTAAATATCGAAATTATTTTTTACCTTTTGAACGTCTTTTTTTAAGAACGCCTAATCCTATTACCATTCCGGCTGCTCCAACTAGCTGTGACATAAAAGTTGCACTTCCTTCTACTCCTGTTTGAGGTGAAGTTTTTGCTTTGGTTGTAGTAGTAATTACGGTTGACATAGGTTTAGCTTCTTCTTTAGCTGCTTCTTCGGCTTTTGCTTGATCAGCTGGTGTTCCAGCAGGTTTATCCCCTGGTTTTGCTTCTGGTTGCTCAGGAATAACCAAATCTAAAGCAAGTCCTTTATATGCCTTATTCAATGCAGCTAATGCTGTATTAATTGAATTCTGTGTAGAGTCTGGACTAAAGATTGCTTTAACAGCATCATTATATGTTTTTGTGAACAAATCATATGTGTCTTTAGTAAATCCTTTATTTTCTACTGTCATCGTTTTTAATTCTTCAAGACGACTTGAAAGATCTCTCATATCTACATTTGCATTTCTATAGCTATCCATTGTTGCAAAAGAAACATTTGCTTTTAATGGGGTTCCAGTCGCATAAAGGTTCATACTTGTAGCGTCTTTTTCAGGGAATACAAGCATTGTCAAAACAGAAGTATAATCATTTCCATACACTTCAATTGAATAATTATCCACGAAAATGTGAAGTTTTACTTTTCCATCCTTCATTGGAACTGGCGCTGAATATTCAGCTAAGAATTTCCACCATGTTCCATTTTGCTTGTGATCCGCTGGAGCTTTATCTGCGCTCATTGAATTAGAACGATCTACAGAAAGTGTTTGTGTTTGCACATTATATCGAAGTGTTGTTTCATATTTTGAATTCTTCAATAATTCAAGAACCACTTCATTTGTTCCCTTTTCTGGCGTAAATTCAATTTCCATTTGGAATTGTTGAGAATTCAAATCTTTTAATGGATTACTGCTACTATCAAGAGTAATGTCTTTGAATTCAAATTCTGCATTTTTCATCGAATCAAATTCTTCAACTGGTTTTTGAGCCATTCTTAATCCATATGGAGTATTAACCAAGTATAGCTCAGCAGGTAGAGTAAATTGTCCATTATGTTTTCCACCTAAAACTCCTTCACCAAGTCCTAATTCAGTCTTTGATGTATTTCCGGCATAAGACCAGTTACTCATCCACTGGATCATAATCACACGACCACCTTCTGCATTGTAGAAACTTTGTGCTGCATAAGCATCCGGCGCATAGTTCATTTCAAATCGTGCTGGTGTACCATCTGCTCCATTTTCTGGAACGAAAGTTAACTTACCATCTACTTCTTTAAAATCACCGATTTGATACCAACGACCTCCTTCAGATAGAACATATTTATGTTCGTTTGTTCCTTGGATTGGTAAATAATAAAGTTCTGGACACTCAGTTGTAATTTCTGGTTGCATTGCTTCTGCCTTCCAGTTTTTCAAATCTTTTGAAGAATAGAAACGTAATGGTCCTCCAGCTACTGCCATGATCCATTGATTGCTCTCTTTGTGCCAGAATACTTTTGGATCACGGAAAGCACCATCAGCCAATGGATCATCTGATTCGTATTTCACTTCTCCAGATTGTGATGAATCAGTACGACGCTGTACGGCATTTTCTGCAAGGACAACATTTTTAAAATAATCTTTTTCCCCATCAGTCAAATCTCTTGCATTTCCCTCAGAATCAATCAACACTCGATCAATATTAAGGTCAGGCTCAATCCAATTGAAACCATCTAAACTGTATGCAATTGCTTGGCGTTGAGAGCCAAATCCAGATCTCGAATTACCAGGCCTTCCAGAAACAGTCCATATTGCCACTAATCCCCCATTTTCTTCATTATTGAAAAAACCTGATGTGTTATTAACATCATGAACGATTGAGCCTGAGAAATGCCGTCTCGTACCTTCACCTTTATAAGCATCTGCTTTAAATACTTCTGGAATTTCATGTTCTGTCCAATGAACTAGATCTTTTGAAGTCGCATGACCCCAGTTCATCGGCCCATGGTTGACGCTAGTCGGATTGTATTGAAAGAATAAATGCCATTCACCATTATAAAATACTAAACCATTTGGATCATTAGACCAATTAGCCTCATTTGAAAAATGGAATTGTTCGCGATAATCCACTTTTTCTTCGACTTTATCCTGTGATTCAGATGTTGCTTTAGCAACAGAAGCACCTTCTTCTTTAGCTTGAGCGGTTTCAGTTGCTTCAGTTTTTGCATCTGTTGCTTCAGTTTTTGCATCTGTTGCTTCAGTTTTTGCATCTGTTGCTTCAGTTGTTGTATCTGTTGCTTCAGTTGTTGTATCTGTTGCTTCAGTTGAAGCAACAGCCGTTTCTACCGGAATAGCAATATCTTCAGGATTGGTTTCAACTTCTGCTGCTTGGACAATAGCGCCCGAAGCCGCAAATGCAATATAGGCAGAAGCAGGTAAAGCCATTACTTTAATCATATCTTTCTTTTTCATTTTCCTAGTTCTCCTTGATTGTATTCTCGTGGTGGCCAGCCTAAGAACAATCGAGTATTTTATTGATATATCAAAATTAAATAACTCTGACCAAATAGTATATGATGCTCATTTCATATATTTTCAAGGATTATTTTGGCTTACAATTAAACTCATTACAAATGTTATATTAACAACTATGTAACCGTTTACATTTGTAATGGCGATTATTTTTAAATTGATTACAAATGTAAACTGAATTTTTCATATCACCCATTGGGTGAACTTTTCATATAAGAAAAGCTCCTTTATAATATAGGCGACGAAACCAAAAAAAGGAGCCATAACTATGATACAAACGAATTCAATTTTTGACAAGATTAATTTTGTGAGTACCCATCTGATAACCCTAGGCAATTTCTTGCTGTCTAGCTGTAGCATATTTCCTTAATTTTTAACGTTTTGTAGTACTAAATCATTTATACAGAATCAAGCAGAAG
>OGCQ01002212.1_pt1 | contig 20651 bp, 18 predicted proteins | sample 1570161 | NCBI WGS metagenome assembly OGCQ01 (sample SAMEA4384402, study PRJEB24528) | human gut metagenome
GGGGAAAAAGATAAGCAGGGCAGGCTTGTGGAAGCGCAGATCTCCGATCTGGCGTGGGAATACCCGGATGTGACCAGATACAGTGTAGATGAGGAGCACGGTGCATTTAAGATTGCGGATACAAATTATTCGTATGATGAGGATCTGTTTGTGGTTTCGGACGGAAGTCCCCTCCAGCTTTCAGATCTGACGGCACTGGATACGCTTCGGGTGGTCGGAATTGACAAGAAAATCTATTCCATCTCGGTGACCACCGGGCACGGTTCGTTAAAGCTGGTCAATACCAGTGTCTTTGATGGAAGTTACATTCAAGTGGGAAGCAAGGTATTTGCACAGATTACCGGAGAGATGACGATTGAGATTCCTGAGGGAACATACACGGCAGCTGTCGCGAATAACGGATACGGCGGAAGTACGGAGATTACGATCACGAGAGGGCAGGAGACGGTTCTGGATCTTGAGACGTTAAAGGGCGAGGGACCGAAGTACGGAAGCATTCTCTTCGCAGTTAATGTTGAGGGCGCATGGCTTCAGGTAGACGGGCAGCTGGTGGATTACAGCCAGCCGGTGGAATTACAGTATGGCGTACATACGCTCACCGTGACGGCGGACGGTTATGATACGTACAGCAAAAAGCTGTTCGTGAATTCACCGGAGGCAACGATCGCCATCGGAATGACAGGCGAATCAGGAAGCTCGTCGACTACGACCGGAAGTGAGACGCAGTCATCGGAGGCAGACAGCAGTACATCGACAGGAGAGAGCGCAGACGGACAGGCGGGAAGTCTCGCGGGAAGCCTGGCAGGAAGCCACTCGGACAGCAGTCCCACGGGTTCGTCTTCCAGTTCATCTTCGGGTTCGTCGTCCACATCGACGGGAACATCGGACACGACGAGTGACGCTGCGCTGGATGCCATCGTAAACGAGATTCTGGATGATGATGGGGAGAGTACAAAGAGCAGCAACAGTTCTTCATCAGATTATCTTTCAACGCTGACGGAACTTCTTAAGGCTATTAAGGGAAGCTGAAAGAATTGTATCACTTTTTTAGGGGAATAGTACTTGAAAAAGTGATACAGGGAAGATAAGATAGATTTAGAAAAAAGCAGGAGGAATCTGAGATGGGATATAGAGAAATATATGAGTCATGGCTGAACAATCCGTATTTTGACGAGGCGACCAGAGCGGAGCTTCAGGCGATCGCCGGGAATGAGAAGGAGATTGAAGAGCGCTTTTACATGGATCTGGAGTTCGGTACTGCCGGACTGCGCGGCGTGATCGGAGCGGGAACCAACCGCATGAATATCTACACGGTGCGCAAAGCGACACAGGGACTGGCGAATTATATCTGCAAAGTGGGAGCACAGGCAAAAGGTGTTGCCATCGCGTATGATTCCAGACATATGTCCCCGGAGTTCGCCGACGAGGCGGCGCTTTGTCTTGCAGCGAACGGCATTAAGGCATATGTATTTGAATCGTTAAGACCGACGCCGGAGCTTTCCTATGCGGTGCGCAAGCTTGGGTGTACAGCGGGCATCAACATCACGGCAAGCCATAATCCGCCGGAATACAATGGATACAAAGTATACTGGGAGGACGGCGCGCAGATCACACCTCCGCATGACACGGGAATTATGGATGAAGTGAGAAACGTGACGGATTATGCTTCTGTGAAGACGATGCCGCTTGAAAAGGCAAAGGCAGATGGTCTGTATCAGACGATCGGCGCGGATATTGACGATCCGTATATTGCGGAGCTGAAAAAACTGGTGCTTCATCAGGACTGCATTGACAAAGTTGCATCCGAGTTAAAGATTGTATACACACCGCTTCACGGAACCGGCAACCTTCCGGTACGCCGTGTGCTCAAAGAGCTTGGATTCACGAATGTCTACGTTGTGCCGGAGCAGGAACTGCCGGACGGCGATTTCCCGACGGTAAGCTATCCGAATCCGGAGGCGGCAGAGGCATTTGCATTAGGACTTGCACTGGGCAAAAAAGTAGATGCCGACCTGATTCTTGCGACAGATCCGGACGCGGATCGTCTGGGTGTTTATGTGAAGGATGCACAGACCGGAGAATACCACAGCCTGACCGGAAATATGTCCGGATGCCTGATTGGCGACTATGTGATCGGACAGCGCAAGGAGCTCTTCGGACTGCCGGAGGACGGCGCATTTATCCGTTCGATCGTATCCACGAATATGGCAGATGCGATTGCGGCATACTACGGAATAGATCTGATCGAAGTGCTGACCGGATTTAAGTTTATCGGACAGAAGATCTTAGAGTTTGAGGAGACAGGAAAGGGCACATACCTCTTTGGTATGGAGGAGAGCTATGGCTGCCTGCCGGGAACTTACGCGAGAGATAAGGATGCCGTTGCAGCATCGATGATGCTGTGCGAGGCGGCGGCTTACTATAAGACGAAGAACATGACACTCTGGGATGCAATGCTTGCCATGTATGAGCGTTATGGCTACTACAAGGATGATGTGACTTCCATCACATTAAAGGGAATCGAAGGACTGGCGAAGATCCAGGAGATTATGAATACGCTCCGTGAAAATGCTCCGGCAGAGATCGGTGGATACAAAGTGACGGCGGTGCGGGATTATAAGCTGGACACCATCACGGATACGGCAGCGGGTGCAGTGCGGCCGACAGGTCTGCCGAAGTCGAATGTTCTTTATTACGAGATGACCGACGGGGCATGGGTGTGCGTCAGACCGTCCGGAACCGAACCGAAAGTCAAATTTTATCTCGGCGTAAAGGGGACATCGCTCGCGGATGCGGACGCAAAATCAGAAGCGCTCTCAAAAGCGGTTCACGCATTGATCGACACCATGATGTAAACGCTTCCCAAACGTAAAAAAGCTCGGAAAATCCCCATATTTTGGGGATTTTTCTTGACAAAGAAAGAAAAAACAAGTATAAATATGAAGTAGGTATTTTGAGAACCTCGAATATTATTTATATTGAAAATCCAGAGGAGGAATTTTTAACATGAACAAAGCAGAGTTAGTTGCAGCAATGGCTGAGAAGACTGAGTTAAGCAAGAAGGACGCAGAGGCAGCATTAAAGGCATTTACAGATGTTGTTGCTGAGGAATTAAAGAAGGGCGAGAAGATCCAGTTAGTAGGATTCGGTACATTTGAGGTATCTGAGAGAGCAGAGAGAACAGGAAGAAATCCGCAGACTGGTAAAGAGATGACAATCGCAGCTTCCAAGGCTCCGAAGTTCAAGGCTGGTAAGGCTTTAAAGGATATGATCAACGCCTAAGTGATATAGAAACATAGTAACCCGAAAAAAAATTTTGAGAATTTCTTAAAAAAATGTACAAAACTTCGTTTTAATCTATCTAATAGGGAATGGGTTACGAGAAACCGAAAAATTGATAAGCAAACAATAAGTCCCGTAGTCAAAGCGATTATGGGACTTATTATTTTACTTATTAGATTTGTAGTCAATAAAGTGATTTAATTTGCGACGTTGACCTCTGCAATATAAGCAAGGCTCACGATTGCGTTTTTGAAACAGAAGTCTTGTTTTTGGAGACATAGAATATTTATGTTTAGGATTTTTAGGACACGTCCACCAAAATTTCTTATCTGAGGCATCTAAAACATCAAATTCTGTATATGGCAATAGATAATTAGCGATTTCATCCATTTCTTCAAGTAAATCTGGATGTTTATCACCAAATGAATTAAATCCCTTTAGCAGCAATCGGTCATTACAATAGGGACAAGTATAACCATTCTCCATATCTAAAGTAGTGGCGGCATAGTCTCCACCACAATCTGGGCATCGCCATAATTGGACGGAATGTTTCGAAGGAAGAATATGGTCTGCATCTACCTCATTTAATGGAGATATCTGTTTGGCTAGTTCAGGGTTTTTTACTTTTAATGAATTGAACCCTGCTAACACTTTCATTCCCTTGCAGTACGGGCAATTGGCATCTCCACTGATCATGTCTTTAATTTCGGCGCCATACACACTTCCACAGTTTTGACAATTCCAATGAATCCAAAGATTTGATGTGTAAAATGTATCATAAGGAGTCCGTTCATTATCAGAACTCCATAATTCAACATACTCTGGATATACAGCGGCAAAACATTCCTCTTTTATATTTCGTCCTACCTTATAGCATTTAGGACACTTTCCACTACCCATGTGCCTCAAAGCAAATGCAGCTTCCCACTTGTGGTCACAAGCCTTACAGATCCATTTTACAGACTCTTTTCCGTTAGGGAAAGCTTTAAATATATCAATTTCATTACTTGGATCATATTCTTCAATAAGTTCTGGATGCATGTCCCCAAAACTCTCGCCTTTGCGAACCTTTGTATGAGAACAGTATGGGCATCCCTTTGTTGGGGTGTTGTGTGATTGTGTCATTGCCCCCAAGGTAGATTCAAAGGTTTCGCCGCAAATGAGGCATTTCCAATGATAATAAGTATAGTTAATAGCTTTTGCACCTTTGATGGAATCCAATTTGACATGGTTTAGATCATTTCTATACATTGCCACAAGGTCTGGATATTCTTCGGAATATGGCTTTTTTCTAAAGAGTTTGTTACTACATTTTGGACAGTCAACAAATACATGCTTGCCATTTCTTAATTTAGTTCTATTGGCAATAGGTGAATCCCATTCATTACCACATTTCTTACACTTAAAATGAGCTTCAATCTTTGAATTAGGTGCTAAAGAGCATATATCAACACCGCTGCGTTCATTCGTTTCAAAATCGTAAATAGAAGTCAATTCGGGACATATAGTAAAGATATCGTTCTTACCAAGTATTATGGCATTCTGTTTTCCAGTACAAAATGGACATCCATCAGCTCTGCCATTGAATCCTTTAATGCTTTCTTCCCATTCATATCCGCATGCTTTATCTCTCCAATGGACAGAATTATAGGAATTGGCAGAAGTAAGGTTGATGTCTATCCCTTTGTTTCTCTTAAAATCCCAATATTTTACTAACTTAGGTATAGAAGCTACCGGAGTAATACGGTCTACACTATGTAAATAGCATTGATGACAACCTCTAAATGTATAAGAACCCTTCTTTCCATCTATGCGCGAAGCCAAAGGAGCAGACCACTCATATCCGCAATCTGGACATTTCCAGTTTATTGGAATATCTGAATTTCTAAGAGGAATGGAATATATGTCAATATTCTTGTTTTTGTCGAAATTAAAATATCTCCTGGAGTCTGGAATAAGGGTAAAAACATCGGTGTAGCCTTTTTTTGTTACAAGTTGCAATTCACAACATTTACATTTGCCGGTACCTCTGGTTTGGCTTCGAATTTCCGTAATCCAATCATATCCGCAGTTTCTGCATATAAAATGAGCTTTTTGGGTAGAGTTTGACTTTGTTTTGCGTGGATCAAGTGGGTTATTATCATCCCAAAAGCGATAGATGGATTCTACTTCATTACAGAATGGGACGTTGACCTTTTGACGTTTGACAGTGTTGTAATGGGGACATCCGGCGACAATATAGCCACCGCTTCCGTCTTTTTTTACCTGTGACTTAAGCATCGCGGACCATTTTCTGCCACACTCCCGGCAGTACAGATTAACAGATATAGACGAATCAATTCCCTGTGTATGGATTAAGTCAAAATCGTTATCCTCATCAAGCATGTCAGAAAGTCCTATTACAATAGTCAATGCATCATTGACACCTTTCATAATAACTTTATTCGATTCATGACATGGGCATTTGCCGGAACTTCTGTATCTTGCTTTTACAGAAGAAGTCCAGGAATACCCACAATCCGTACACTTCCAATATCTTGGCTCTTCAAGATGGACAGATACTTTGTCTGGCTCATCTGTATTTAATTCAAAATCCCACATTTTAAGCATGTGTGGTATATCAGATACTTTCTTTCCCATTTTAATCCTCTAGTTTGAATAATCCCTCAATAACATTGCTTCTTGATTTGGAAATCTTTTTGATGTCAGTTGTAGCAGTAATAATATCATTTTCAAGTGAGTCGGCTTTAATTATTTCATCCGTCTGTCTTATAGCACCTTCTTTTGCTAATAATTCATTAGCAATTTCGGGGTAAACATAGGTTTCAACAACAGATTTATAGGCTTTCAGTTCTTTTTCCAGTTCCTGTATTCGATTTTTATTTTCGGAGTTCAATTCTTTTAATGTGGAAACTGTATCCTCTGATTTTTTGCGGGCAATCACTTCGGTATCATATTTTCTTGATAGTGTATTGTATCGTTCAAAGGTCTGTGCAGCTGAATCAGCAATCATCTTATAGTAATTATCCCTGTCTGTAATAGCTTTGATCAGTGTATCTCTTGAACGGTTTGAATCTACTAATAGCGCTGCATCGATCGTTTGGTAAGATACAGATGTAACATAGTGTTCATCAACTACAGTAGCTTTTAGTTCTTCAATATATTTCGTGGCAATAGGAGTGCGCCTTAAAGTGGTTGCAGGATAATCCGGATACCCATTTGCATTGATATATTTAACTATTTCAGAAGCCTTTAATTTCTTAATATTTCCCCGGCATTCATTATTAAAAAATTTCTTAATTAAGTCTAATAAGACATCATCCTCAATTTGTTTGGGTCTAGCCATTATTTTCTCCTTCATGAACATATTTTTCCAGCAGGTAAGCTTTGTAAGAATAATTGCTCGAATTTAGTTTTAGTATTGCCTCGTTTATGTTTTCAGTGTTACCTTTTCCTTCCATTACGGACTGCACGGCAAGAAACAGTGTTTTGCTGTCTTCTTCGATATGGCGTTTGTAAATATCATCGCTGGAAAAGTAGGAAGTGCCTTGTTTCCTGTAATAAACACATTCTGGACAATATCCAATTTCTCCATTAGGACCAGAAACATTTATACAGTCTGAAATAGAGCCGTTTTGGTATTGTGATGAATAACATATGCCGCCGTCTGATAACAGCTTAAATTCATCCGCAGGAGGGAGGTTGTCAGCATGTGATAATTTGTATTCAACATCTCCGCAGATGCATTTTCTGTATTGTCTATAGGTCTGGCACTCAATAAACTGAGTGACATTTGAATAATAGTGGTTTGCCATTTCAATATTCGTGTGTCCTCCAAGAAGCATAGCAGTAACAGGAGTGGCACCTTCCTGCATAAGATTGATAAATGCTATATGTCGTGTGTCTCCTAAATGTATGTATCTGATTTCTTTATTCTCATGATTCACCTCCCCGTTATCATATACAATGGTATAGCCGTATTTTTCATGAACGATTTCCTTGAAAAAATACTTGAGAATAGTGTTCATATTCATGTATGTAAGAAAACGGCTATCAGAGTGCTTATGCTGTCCCCATTTCCTGTAATGGGGATCCGTTATAAACAGAGTGTCTATAGCTGTGTGTTCGTATTTATCTGTTTCAATTATATAGTTTTCAATGATTTTTCCTAAATAATCAGGAATAGGAATCGGTTGCGTATGGTACGCATCTGATATTTTGTAGGATAATTCGCCGCCGGCTCCTCCTTTGAGCAGATTCCTTCGAAGCTTAAGGTGATATCTTCCATCTGAATTTTTATATATGCAATCTCTTTCTGTTAATAGAAATTCTCTGGGACGAAGCGGGATAACAGCAGTAAGTATCCACCAAATATATAAAGGATAATAAAAGAATCGGTCTTCTGGGGATATATCAGAGTTCCAATAATCTTTTATGATGTCATCAAACTCAAAGTATGAGTCAAAATCAGCAAGTTCCCGCTGGTTAAAGCCTTTTTGTGAGCCATATTTAATATCCGCATAGAAATCAAGGGCAGATATCAGTCGTTCCATTGCTTCCGCATTATCATCTATTACAAGCAGTGATAAAAAATCTGAAATTCGATTGACAGAATATAGTCTTAAATCAGACATTTCACCACAGACTTCTTCATAGCCTTTGTTAAGCAAGTGTTTAATATCAAGCAGAGTGTTCTCGATGCTTATAAGCTCATTCTTGCCAAAGATGGATATACAGTATGCCTTTGCATAGTCTGTAAAATCCTCAAATGAAAGATGAAAGACAAGTTCATACTTTCTGTATGAGAACCTGTTGAAATCAAAATACAGACCAATATTTGCGTATTCATTGGTTGTATACCATTTGCTATCATCAAAGGTGCAGTTATCTTTTATGACACCGGCGCGCTGAAACTCATGAAAACGATCTTTGGCAGAAGGTACAGATAAGGAATCAAGTTCTATGAAGTTAAGATTTGATAAAAACAGGTTTTCTGCAAGCGTTACATTCATTAAGTATTCTCCTTTATTAGCTTTTCATAATCCATAAATATTTCTTCTCCGTAATTTTCTCTTATTGCGCAGAGCATTTCATCCATCTTGGGCGCAATAACATCCAAAAGAATATTTTTATACTTTGCCTTTTCAAGAGTATCTTTCGTGGAAGAATAGAGATTTCTGATGCGGTTGTATTCTTCTATGAGGAGGAAAAGTGTAGAACGTGTGCTGATTTCATATTTGCATCCAATACAGTTTCGTTTAGTTGCATACGGACACAGCTTTTCTAACGCTGACATAAGGCATAAGCATTCGCTTTGTTTTGAGAAGGCTTCGCCAGATCCTATTCGGTGAAGGACTGATAGAATATCAGTTTCTTCTGTAATAAGGCTATAAATCGTTTCCTTTGCAAACTGCATTCCTCTATCTACGGTATTCACAACAGTTTCTATTTCCTTTGGACTTAAATCAACTAGCTTGATAATGTTTGTCTGGTTTCTTGGAGATAAATCATCAAACTTTTCTCCTACAGCCATTTTGAGCAGCATAGAGGACATGAAAGAGAACACTCCTCGTTCTAACAGTTCAAATGCCACAAATTCAGGTGTCAGTTTGTTGAATTTGGCATCTTTAAGGTATTCGAAAGTTGTAGCAGCAATATGACCGTAAGAACCCTTGTGGCTTCGTACATAGGCTGCAAGATAATATCCTTTCACATGGTATCCACTATCGTCAGCAGGGATATTTTCATCAGCAACCATATAAATGTCCTGCAGGAAGGATTTAGTAGCCGAGCGGGATCTGAAATCATTATTTAGAAATAATCCACCGATTTCTTCGCCCATATATCTGTTTATTTCTTGATATGTGCTTACCTTTCTTACAATGGGCGCATCCGGTGTGCCTGCTTGGTTTCTGTGAGCCTGTGCAAGCGCAAATAGTTTTCCTATAAGGGTTTCGCAGGATGTGGGAATATCAAAGCTTATAGGGATTACATCACTCGAAGAAGCTGTTTTGTTGGGGGTAAGCGGAAGCCAGTTCATGCGTTTGGTAATGGATAATAGAACATATCTTGCGTCATTATCGCTAAATTCGTCATTTTTAATCTTTTCAATTACTTCCTCGGAAGAATAAGGAAGTATAGGATGATAAATCCTCTTCATATCTGTCATTCGAAGTGGACGAATAAAGTGAAGTGCAAGATAAAGCCATGTATCTGTATAATTTTTTGATTCAGCGGCTTTCCGAAACATCTCATTATTTTCAATGTAATCTTCCGAAAAGAGATAATACAAAAGGCAAATATAATCATCAAAATCATATGCCTCGTTTTGAATATCCATCGTGTAGCGTTTGTTTAACACATAATCTTTTTGATATGCAGTCTTGTGATTGAGTTTGAGCCAGGCAATAAAAAATGTAAAAATATCACCATGAGCTTTTATGAGTTCAAAGGTAGCATTTGATAAAAGTTCTTCCATTTCATTATCGCTATAGAAAAACAGTTCTTTATTTAGCCGGTAGAGCATAAAGTCAACAATATAGTGCGTTGTTTCTTCGTCTACTTGGGTTTCGGATTGGAAGATATTATATAATTTATAGGTTTCAGGAAACTTTTCCTTGAAATACTCATATATAGAAACATCCTTGTTCCCAAGGAAGGGTGTTAGCTTATCCGTAAAAAGCTCTATTTGTTCGTCAGAGAGTATTATTTTACCGTTTTTTTTACGGATAGTTTCTCCGAACCATTCATTGTCTATAAAGAATGTGATTATGCAGTCGATAGGCTTATCTGTATTTAATTCATTGATAAAATCTTTAAATTCCTTCATTATATTTCTTCTTGGCAGCCCAAAGAGTGTAATCAAAGGTTTCATTAGTGATCTTTGAAAACTGCTTTTCAAGTTCTCCTTTATTGCTGATGTAGGTTAATGCACTTTCTGGAGATGTGTCTCCTCTAAAAGCCATAAGAATACCAGGTTCGTTGATGCCAGATAACACAAGTTGAACCGTAAACCAGTGTCTGAACACATGAGGAGAAAGTGAGTGTTCCATAAGGGTTTGTCCATAAAGAACAAGTTCGTCATCATTACTGTTTAGATATATAGGAATCATTTCTTCCTTGATGATTTCCCTAAATTTGTTGTAATAACTGTCATAAGTAATGGCTCTTCCCTGTCCGTTTACTGAAAATGCACCGTAGTCAGCCTCATAAGGTTTATTTTCCATATATGCCATATAGATCTCATAGGCGTCCTTGTATGCAGAAAGAAAAATATCAGGAACCTTTGCTATGCGTTCTTTTTTGATATTGCCAACAGATAACAGATCACTGCGAAGATTTAGTTCATCTCTAAGATCTATGGATACTCCGCAAAGTTTTCCATTGACTTCCCTTATTCTTATTCCTGCGCCAAGAGGAGAATCTATGCGTCTTACATTACAGGCTTCCGATGGGCGAAGTCCCGCAAAAGCCTGATGCATAACAAGTCCTAAAAGCTCTGTATGGTTAATTGCAATATGGTCAAAAAGAAGCGTAAAAGCCTTGTTTGGAATATCTCGAAAGATGGGCTCTTTGGAGGAAGGAATATATTTCACATCAAACTGTGGAATCATCTTCTTAATTGCTTTTCCGTATTTATCTCTTACAGTAATATATCTGTATAAATCAGCACTCTTAATTTTGCAGCCGGAAGATTTATCATTTGTGAGATTGATATAGAAATCAAGAACCGCTTTTATGCATTTTTCTACGGTCCCTTTTCCTCTGTGAACATACTCGTCATCATCAGGAAGTTCATGCATTCCATAGGCATTAAGAAAATTCCTGCCAATATCAATCGTGAGATCGGAAAGAGAAGATATTCCTATTGTAAAAAATGCATAGTTTAGAAATTTATTGATAAAAATGAATCGATTATTTCCATCTTCATTAAATTTTTTTACTTTTTTATTTGGATTTTCAACATACCTGTGAAAGTCAGTAAATGTCCGGGTGCCATCTGCATGATTAAGGACAATAAACTGCTTCGTAACGATGAGATTGTTGCCATAGACAAAGGAATGCCTATAGATTGAGAATCGTTCTGCCTTTTTCATATAGCTCTCCTAGAAATAAAAACAAAGACAGAAAAAAGAGTTGCCAAACAGCCGAATGTGTGTTAAAATATATCAAGTAAAAAGAGCAACAAAAAACTAGAGCATCTAAATCCGAAACCGCCAAGTAAAGGAAAAGGTGCTTTTTTTCTGTCTAAAATTATTTGGACTATTATACCACAGGGAACAAGTGTTTGCAAACAGAATTTGCCGGCATTATAGGAGGTTGATATTATGAGATTAGATAAGTATTTAAAAATTTCCAGATTGATTAAACGCCGCACGGTCGCTAACGAAGCTTGTGACGCCGGTCGCGTCATGATAAACGATAAGGTCGCAAAGGCATCTGCTGATGTGAAAATTGGAGATGTAATAGAAATTGCGTTTGGACAGAAATCTGTAAAAATAAGAGTCCTGGATATTCAGGACACTACAAAGAAGAATGAAGCAAAGGATTTATTTGAATATATTTCTTAAACTTACCAATATTGGCTTTGCTATTATTTTTTTAAAATGTACAAAACTCCAAGGCATTTGATTTGTATTTTATCTGGTTTTGTACATTTTGAAATGAACGTACAAAACTAAATAAATCCAGAAAACATAAGACTTTCAGAAGTTTTTATAAAATGTATAATAAAATTAGGTTATGATAGCAGAGTGGATTTTGCGGTTGCAGAATCCACTTTTTTGCTTTCAGGGAAAAGGAACCTTTGGAAGCAGGAACGCTCCGCAGGCATAAGGAGAAGAAGATGAGACTGGATAAATTTTTAAAAGTGTCCCGGCTGATCAAGAGACGCACAGTGGCGAATGAAGCTTGTGACGCCGGCCGTGTGATGGTCAACGGCAAACCGGCGAAGGCTTCCGTGAATGTAAAAGTCGGCGACATTATTGAGATCGGTTTTGGAACGAAGACCGTGAAAGTCCGCGTGCTGGATCTGCAGGATACGACGAAAAAAGAAGAAGCCAAGGATTTGTTTGAATATGTATCATAATATGAAAAACCTCCCATATACTTTCTAATAGAAAAGGAAAGCGGGAGGTTTTTTTATGGAGGAAAAGAATTATAATAATACGGCAAAATCACATAAGGTCCTGCTGGTAAACCGGGGAAACGGCGCGTTTTCCGGTGTTGTGGATGTGCTGTCTTTTGATGTGGCGGAGATTCTGCTCGAGACGGAACTGGGGATGCTGCTCATCAAGGGACAGGATCTGCACGTGAACCGACTGAGCCTGGAAAAAGGGGAAGTGGATATTGAGGGACGGATTGATTCCCTGACCTATTCGGATGTCAAAACGGCGGGAAAACAGGCGGAATCTCTTCTGGGAAGGTTGTTCCGGTAGATGGCGGTAAGCACATCAATCTATCAGGAACTGCTGTTTCTCGGGAGCTCTGTGCTGGTCGGAATGGGACTTTTCTTTCTCTATGATATCCTGCGCATTTTCCGCCGGATTCTTCCGCACGGAAATATCTGGATCGGCGTGGAGGATTTTCTGTACTGGATCATTTTTACAGGCGTGGTCTTTGTCCTTTTATACCGGGAAAATGACGGCATGGTGCGCGGGTTTGCGTTTGGCGGTCTGCTGGTCGGAATGGCGTGTTATTATCTGCTGCTCAGCCGCCTGATCGTGCACTGTCAGGTGTGGATCTGGAAAAAAATACTGGGAATTATTGGAAAAGTGCTGGGATTTTTCGTGCGTCCGGTGTGGAAAACCTTAAAAAAAGTTGCAGCATTTTGTGGAAAACGATTGAAAAAGTTTGTGAGAGCGGTTAAAATAGGTTTATGTAAACTGTAAATTGCTACACAGATGCAGGAAATGAGGGACAGGAATGGCAGCAAAGAAGAGAAAATCAAATCGGAATAACAGGGCGGGCAAGATCTGTATCAGCATGATTCTGGTTGTATTTGCAGCGGCAATGTCTGTCCAGATTGTAAAAGCTTATCAGAAAGATCAGGAGTACGCCAGAAAGCAGGAACAGCTGGAGGTGCAGCTTCAGGATGAGACGGCAAGGCAGGAGGAGCTTCAGAATTACCAGTCCTATACACAGTCCCAGGAGTATGTGGAGGATATTGCGAAGAGCAAACTGGGACTAGCCTATGACAATGAGATTATATTTAAGGAAGAACCTTAAGAACATAAGAATGACAGAATAAAAGGAGCCTTACCCGGAGAGATCATCCCGGATAAGGCTTCTTTTTTGGCTGTTAAAGTGTAATCTGATCGATCGCGTCGAGTTCTTCTGGCGTAAAGGAAGTATGTCCGACAATGGCGATATTGTCGAGAATCTGTTCCGGGCGGGAAGCACCAATCAGCACGCTGGTCACGTCACCGTCCTTTAAGATCCAGCTTAATGCCATCTCCGCGAGCGTCTGTCCACGCTTTTTGGCAAGCTCATTGAGAGCGCGGATCTGTGAGAGACGCTCCGGCGTAAGTGCGGTCTCCTTGAGGAAACGTCCGTCGGTCGCGATGCGGCTGTCAGCCGGAATACCGTTTAAATAGCGGTCGGTGAGCATGCCCTGTGCCAGCGGTGAAAAGGCGATAATGCCTCTCTGCAGCCTTCTGGCAGTATCTTTCAAACCGTTTTTCTCGATCGTGCGGTCAAAGATGGAGTAGCGGTTCTGGTTGATGATAAACGGGCACTTCAAGTCGTTTAGAATCGCACATGCACGTTCCAGTGTCGGACCGTCATAGTTGGACAGACCGACATAGAGCGCCTTTCCGCTTTTGACAATGGAATCGAGAGCGCCCATCGTCTCTTCGAGCGGTGTCTCAGGATCCATGCGGTGATGATAAAAAATATCCACATAATCCAGCCCCAGGCGCTTTAAGCTGGCGTCCAGGCTTGCGATGAGGTACTTGCGGCTGCCCCAGTTGCCGTAAGGTCCCGGCCACATATCGTAGCCGGCTTTGGTGCTGATTAGAAGCTCGTCCCGGTACGCAGAAAAGTCGTCCCGCAGGATTTGTCCCAGGTTGCGCTCTGCGCTGCCGTAAGCGGGACCGTAATTGTTCGCAAGATCAAAATGCGTGATACCGTTATCAAAAGCGGTGCGGCACATTGCCTTCATGTTGTCATAATGTCCGGTGTCCCCAAAATTGTGCCAGAAACCGAGAGAAACCATTGGAAGCTTTAAACCGCTGGCGCCGCAGCGATTGTACTGCATGGTATCATAGCGGCTTTCTTTTGCCATATAACCCATAAGAAAATCTCCTTTCATATCATGGTGGCTATGCTTTTGCGTACATTATAACACCGGCATGAAAAAATGTGGTAGAGGAATATTTCTGGATGAACTTCCTAAAAGGCACGAAGCGCTTCAAAGTCCATGAAACAGACAATGGAACCGATATTTTGGCGAAAAGTTTTTCAAAAGGGGTCCTTCCTTTGACAAAGATTTTCCGGGAACAACCCTATAATCGATGTCACCCGCGAAAAACACCGGGACAGACCGGAGGCGGGAATGGAGGTAGGCGATGAAAAAAATGAATGCAAGACAAATGATGCTCTGTATGGCGGGAAGTGTAATGTGCAGTGTGGGCGTGATGGGGTGTTACCCTCTGGTACCGGCGTATTTTGCGGCGCTGTATCTGGAGCGGGTCAGCGGGCCGGTGCTGCTCGGTATGATGTACATAGGAATGTTTGTGTTTATGCCGACGGCGGCAGCAGTAAAGTATGCGGTGGCGCTTGTCGTGGTGATGGGAGCAATCCGGCTCGTGGAATGGGCCAACGAGGGATGCCCCTCCTATTATTACCATGATCCTGTCGGTGGCGGGGGGGCTTCTTGAATGGAAGGATCAGCCCGGAATTCTGGCGGCGGCGCTGGAGGGTGCGTTTATATTGGGAGCCGTGATTCTTTTTAACCGTGCCCTGCATATGATATTACACTGGGGAAGAAAGGCGGGGGTGCCGGAGCGGCCGGATGGAGGAAGAGAGGAGCGGCTGATGGGGTATGCGGAATCGTTTCAGGGCTTGTCCCAGGTTTTTCACAGTATGAGTGCCGCACATCAGAACGGTGACGCGGAGGAACTGGGACAGATACAGAACGAGCTGACTGGAAAGATCTGCGCGTCGTGTGACGCGTGTGCAGTCTGCTGGGAGAGAGATCCTGCACCCTTATACGGCGCGCTGTCGGGGATCCTTTCCGCGATCTGGAACGGAGAGACTCCCGGGGAGGAGAAAAAGCAGGAGCTTGCACAGTATTGCAGGCACAGCAGCGATATGGTGGAGGAGGCGGTGCGCGTCTTTGAGCGCGTCAGCTTAAACCGGGCGTGGTACCAGAGACTGGTGGAGAACCGGGAGGTGATAGCGGAACAGCTGGATGCGATGGCGTATATCATGCAGGACTGCGCCAGGGAGGAGAAAATTCTGGATGTGGGGGAACGCCATGTTCTCTCAGAAATTCAGTACCGTGCGAAGGAGCAGGGGATTGTGGTGGAGGAATTGCACCTGATCGAGGCGGTGGACGGCAGGATCCGGATTGACGCAGTGCTAAAAAGCCGGCTGGGAGGCTGTGTCGCGGTGAAGACATTTCTGGCGCTCTCCGGCGCCGTGCTTGGAAAAAAGCTCCGGACAACCGCGGATGCGCGGACGTTTATTGCAAAGGAGCCGTTCCGGTTCCTGATCTACGAGGACACCGCATACCGGAGCGTGCAGGGAATTGCGCGGGTGAAGAAGGATGAGGCAAAAATTTCAGGCGACAACTTTTCTTTTCTGGAACTCGAGCGAGGGGAAATGCTGCTTGGACTGTCGGACGGCATGGGCTCCGGGAGCAGTGCCTGCAAGGAGAGCGAGATGGTGCTGGATCTTGTGGAACGTTTTCTGGAAGCAGGGTTTTCCATGGAGACGGCAATACGCATGATGAATTCGGCGATGGTGATGAAAGGGGAAAATGACATCTACTCCACGTTAGACCTCTGCATGGTGAACCTGTACAGCGGTATGGCACGCCTGTACAAGGTGGGAGCGGCGGCTGCCTTTATCCGGCGGGAGGATGAGGTGGAGTGCATTGCATCGGAAAATCTGCCGGTGGGGGCGCGTGCGCACCTGGATGCAAAACCGAGGGAGATCCAGCTGAACGACGGTGATTTTATTGTCATGGTGACGGATGGTGTGTTAGAATACTTACATGTTCCGAAGCCGGAGGAGACGATGCGGGAAATGATTCTCAGTATCAAAACCAACAATCCGGGAATTCTGGCAAAAAAGATTATGGACAGAGTGATGCTTTTTACCGGCGGGCGCGCACAGGACGATATGACGGTACTTGCGGCGTGCATCTGGAAAAAGGCATAGAATAGAATGTGGAACGATAGAGGAAATGCGATGCAGAAGAAAGGAATGGAACTGGAGGGGCTTGTTAAATCCGGGGATGTGGTGCTTGCGGGCGTCTCCGGGGGAGCGGACTCGGTATGTCTGCTGCTTATGCTGCTTGAGTACCGGAAGCACTGCGATTTTTTCCTGGAGGCGGTGCACGTGGAACACGGGATCCGGGGAGATGCCAGCAGGAGAGACGCCGCGTTTGTTAAAAGGCTTTGCGAAAAGCGGGGCGTTTGCTGCAGGATTTATCCGGTGGATGTCCCGGTGTATGCAAAGGGACACGGCCTCGGCGTTGAGGAGGCGGCGAGGAAGCTCCGCTATGAGTGCTTCAGGGAGGCAGCAGAGGACTATGACGGCAGACCGGTGAAGATCGCGCTCGCGCATCATGCGGATGATAATGCGGAGACCATGCTGTTTCGGCTGATCCGGGGGAGCGGACTCCACGGACTCTACGGTATGCGCCCGGCGCGCAGGCTTGCGGAGGGCGTCACGGTGATCCGGCCGCTGCTTGGAATGGAGAGAGCGGAGATCGAGGCGTATCTTAAGGCACAGGGACAGCCTTACTGCCGGGATGCGACCAATGAGGATACCGACTACAGCAGAAACCGGATTCGCCATAAGGTGATGCCGGAATTAAAAGCGGTGAATACGGGGGCGGTGCATCATATGATGCAGAGCGCACAGATGTTAATGGAATTGTCGGATTACCTGGAGGAAGAGACGCGCCGGGCGACGGAGCGTGTGTGCCGTGACACCCCGGATGCCTGTGTGATCGATGCGGTTCTTTTTTCAGAATATCCCGCACTTTTAATCCGGGAAGTACTGCTTGTGACGCTGCAAAAAGTGGCGGGCAGCAGCCGTGACATCGGAAGTGTGCATGTAGAAGAACTGTGCACACTGTATACAAGACAGGTCGGCCGTGTGATCTGCCTGCCCTACGGCGTGCGTGCGGAGCGTGTGTATGAGGGAATCCGGCTGTACAGGGAAGAGCCGGCGGCTGATATGGAACGGGAGAGCATTGAGGTTACCGGGGAGATGCTTTCGCGCGCAGAAAAGGAAGAGGTGGTGCTTGCGCTGCCGGATGGCAGGCTGCACCTGCGGATACGTGATTTTTCGGGGAATATGCAGGAAATCCCGAAAAAAACATATACGAAATGGTTCGATTATGGTAAAATAAAATCTGGTCTGCGGCTGCGCAGAAGAGAGAGCGGCGATTACCTGAAGATAGATGCTGCCGGACATACCAAGAAGCTGAAGGAATATTTTGTCAATGAGAAGATTCCGGCGGCGAAGAGAGACGCTATATGGCTTCTGGCAACGGGGTCCGAGATCCTGTGGGTGGCAGGCGGGCGCATCGGCGCCGGCTGCAAAGTCGGAGAGAATACAGAAAAGATATTAGAAGTACGGTTAAGTGGAGGAAACGATTGTGAAGATCAAGAAAATTAACGTTCATCTCACAGAGGAACAGATTGAGCAGAGAGTAAGAGAGTTGGGAGCCGAGATCAGCAAGGTGTACGGAGATGAGCCGGTATGTCTGATCTGTATTTTGAAGGGATCGGTATTTTTTACCTGCGAACTGGCAAAGCGTATTACTTCACCGGTTGAGATAGAGTTTATGTCGGTATCCAGCTATGGATCAGGCACAAGTTCCAGCGGCGTGGTGCGCATCGTAAATGATCTTGGAACCAGTATTGAAGGCAAAAATGTGCTGGTAATTGAGGACATCATCGATTCCGGCAGAACTTTAAGCTATTTGTTGGAGAATTTGAAGACAAGAAATCCGAAGACACTCAGACTGTGTACGCTTCTGGATAAGCCGGACCGGAGAGTGGTGGATGTCAATGTGGATTATGTGGGATTTGTCATTCCGGATGAATTTGTGGTAGGATACGGTCTCGACTACGACCAGAAGTACCGCAATCTGCCGTATATCGGATTTGTTGAGATAGAGGAATAAAGGAGAAATCGATTGAATAGTAAGAGAAGCAGTTACAGAGGATTTGGCATCTATCTGCTCCTGATACTTGCCATCATAGGTATCTGGTATTGGATGGACGGAAACACGTCAACCAACAGTTACACGCGGGCACAGTTTGAGACTGCGGTTGCAGATGGAAATGTTGCACAGCTGAAGATTGTACCGAACCGCGGCGAGGTGCCGACCGGTAATGTATACATTACATTTAAGGACTCCTCGACACAGGTTCTGGCGGTAAACGATGTAAATGATATAGAAGACTATCTGCGCGATCAGCAGTTTACGTCTTACACCGTGGAGAATCCGCCGGAGCAGAGCTGGATCGTGACGATACTTCCGTATCTGATTATTTTTGCGGCGATGTTCATTTTCTTCATGATTATGACCAATCAGGCGGCTGCCAATTCCGGCGGCGGCGGTAAGATGATGAACTTCGGCAAGAGCCGCGCAAAGCTCATGACAGATGACCCGGCAAAGCGGGTGACATTTGCCAATGTGGCAGGTCTGAAAGAGGAAAAGGAAGAGCTTGAGGAGATCGTGGATTTCCTGCGTGCCCCGAAGAAGTATACCAGGCTTGGCGCGCGTATTCCAAAGGGTGTTCTTCTCGTGGGACCTCCGGGAACCGGTAAGACACTTCTGGCAAAGGCGATTGCCGGTGAGGCAGGCGTGCCGTTCTTTAGTATTTCCGGTTCGGATTTTGTGGAGATGTTTGTTGGCGTCGGCGCTTCGCGTGTCCGTGATCTGTTTGAGGAAGCCAAGAAAAATGCACCGTGTATCGTCTTTATCGATGAGATCGATGCTGTCGCAAGACGGCGTGGTACCGGTATGGGCGGCGGCCACGATGAGCGTGAGCAGACATTGAACCAGATGCTCGTTGAGATGGACGGTTTCGGTGTTAATGAGGGAATTATCGTTATGGCGGCGACGAACCGTGTGGATATTTTGGACCCGGCGATCATGCGTCCGGGACGTTTCGACCGGAAGGTGCATGTGGGACGTCCGGATGTCGGCGGAAGAGAGGAGATTCTTTCTGTTCATGCGAAGAACAAGCCGCTCGGGGATGATGTCGACTTAAAACAGATCGCACAGACGACTGCGGGCTTTACCGGCGCGGATCTTGAGAATCTTCTGAATGAGGCGGCTATTATCGCAGCGAAGGAAGACCGTGCGTATATTACACAGGCGGACATCAAGAAGGCGTTTGTGAAGGTGGGAATCGGCGCGGAGAAAAAGAGCCGCGTGATCTCCGAGAAGGAAAAGCGTATCACCGCATTCCACGAATCCGGTCATGCGATTCTGTTCCATCTGCTTCCGGATGTCGGTCCGGTCTATTCCGTATCGATCATTCCGACGGGAGCGGGAGCTGCCGGTTACACGATGCCGCTGCCGGAGCGTGACGACATGTTCAACACGAAAGGCAAGATGCTGCAGGATATTATCGTATCTCTGGGAGGACGTGTGGCGGAGGAGCTTGTATTTGACGACATCACGACAGGAGCATCCCAGGACATCAAGCAGGCGACCCGGATGGCAAAGGATATGGTCACGAAATACGGAATGTCCGAGAATATCGGTCTGATCTGCTACGACAATGACGACGATGAGGTATTTATCGGCAGAGACCTGGCGCACACGAGAGGCTATGGAGAGGGCGTTGCGACCACCATTGACCTGGAAGTGAAGCGGATCATCGACGAATGTTATGAAAAAGCGAAGCAGATGATTGCGGAGCACCGCGGCGTGCTGGATGCCTGCGCGAATCTTCTGTTGGAGAAGGAAAAAATCAACCAGCAGGAATTTGAGGCATTGTTTGAGCAGTAATTGTGCATAACGGCAATGAAAAAAGAAAAACCGGGCAGAAGGTACTATACAAAATGAATAAAAACGTGCGCACAAAATTGTGAAGTTTGTGCACACTTATCTGGCGGGGCATGCTATTATAATAACCGTAAAAACCCCCCAATACATTATATATAGTTTT
>OGCQ01002227.1_pt1 | contig 20523 bp, 15 predicted proteins | sample 1570161 | NCBI WGS metagenome assembly OGCQ01 (sample SAMEA4384402, study PRJEB24528) | human gut metagenome
TAAACCACATGTTCCTCCGCTTGTGCGGGCCCCCGTCAATTCCTTTGAGTTTCATCGTTGCCGACGTACTCCCCAGGTGGCTCACTTAATACTTTCGCTTAATCCCGTACAATATATCGCACAGAACCAGTGAGCATCGTTTACGGCGTGGACTACCAGGGTATCTAATCCTGTTCGCTACCCACGCTCTCGTGCATCAGCGTCAGTTACAGTCTGGTAAGCTGCCTTCGCTATCGGAGTTCTAAGTTATATCTATGCATTTCACCGCTACTTAACTTATTCCGCCTACCTCGTCTGTACTCCAGTTTACCAGTATTAATGGCACAATTGAGTTTAGCTCAAATATTTAACCACTAACTTAATAAACCGCCTACGCACCCTTTAAACCCAATAAATCCGGATAACGCTCGCATCCTCCGTATTACCGCGGCTGCTGGCACGGAGTTAGCCGATGCTTATTCATAAGGTACAGGCATCATTCTACACGTAGAACTTATTCTTCCCTTATAAAAGAGGTTTACAACCCATAGGGCAGTCTTCCCTCACGCGACTTGGCTGGTTCAGACTCTCGTCCATTGACCAATATTCCTCACTGCTGCCTCCCGTAGGAGTTTGGACCGTGTCTCAGTTCCAATGTGGGGGACCTTCCTCTCAGAACCCCTACCTATCATCGTCTTGGTGGGCTGTTACCCCGCCAACTAACTAATAGGACGCATGCCCATCCGATACCTTGAACATTTAACTCACATCCCATGCAGGATAAAAGTACTATGGGGTGTTAATCCACGTTTCCATGGGCTATACCCCGGTATCAGGCAGGTTGCATACGCGTTACTCACCCGTGCGCCGGTCGCCATCAAGGTATTGCTACCTCATGATGCCCCTCGACTTGCATGTGTTAAGCCTGTCGCTAGCGTTCATCCTGAGCCAGGATCAAACTCTTCATAGTAATAAAAACTTTAAAAATTATCTCTTTCGCTCAGTCATTATATCCGTTGAATCTCTTCTCGGACTCGCACTTGCTGTTTGTTTTCAAACCTTTCAATATCTTTAAGAACTCTTTTTGCTTCTCTTTTACCCGCCCCACTTACGAGGCGAAAGCGGATGCAAAGATAAATACTTTTACATATTCCCTCCAAATCTTTCCGCACTTTTTTTCAAACTTTTTTTCGGAACCGCCGTAGAAGAAAGCTTCTGCAGGCTTCATCCGCAAAAGATGAAAAACACATCAGTCAAAATGTTTCAGAACGTCCGCTTCGTTTCGGAAAGCGGCTGCAAAGGTAAGGACTTTTTCATTACTTCCAAACTTTTTAAAAGAAATTTTTGAAGTTTTTTTCAGAACCCGACCAGGGCAATATCCTGAAGAACTCTGCACAACATAAAAACCTGTAAGCCAACACATCATACCCTCCCACCTCCTCCGTTTGTTCAATACATCGGTTCCTGATTGCGGCTGCAAAGATAGAAACATTAATGCCCCAGTTCCAAATTTTTTACGAACTTTTTTTCAAAAAAATGAATAACCACTACACAATACATTCATTATTAAACCATTATATTTATCTTATTTTATTCCAAATTTCCATCGGTTCACGCTATTTATGGTTATTCATACTAATCGAATAGATTATATATATCGTATTTCGACCAGAATACCAACCTTCTTTCCATCAAGGCATAAAAAATCGTGCAAACCTACTATTTGCACGATTCCCTTCGAATCTTCAGATTCGTTTACTTCACCCCCTTCACCTCTTCGAATCCTTTACCGAACACTCCCATCACGGGAGCCATCGTCATAAACACATCCGGATCGATCTGCTTGGCAATGCGCAATACATCGGAAGCTTCGTGTTTACGGGCAACAATCAGGATAATTTTCTTATCTTGTCCAGTGTACCAACCTTTAGCATCGATCAGAGTCACACCCCGATGTACCTGATTCGTCAGCTCACGGGCCACTTCATCATATTTATCAGTAAAGATAAAAAGCTGGGCCGACTGTGTTTTTCCGGTCAATACATAATCCACGGTAAAAGAAACGATTCCCATCATGACATAACCGTATATCAATCCACCGAAGGCTTCCCGATCGACATGGTCGTATATCAGCAAAGTCATCGCAATGACACAGAAATCACATACCATCAATACCCGCCCCGGACTGACATTGTGGTATTTGGTCACCAACATCGCAATGATATCCGTACCTCCGGTACTTCCACCAACAGAGAGCGATACGCCGATACCGATACCGGTCAGCATTGCAGCGATAATGGTACTCATAAATTTCTCGTCGGGTAAAATACCGTCCACAGGCATCAAGGGCTGCATAATACCCAGGAACACACTCCCGACAATGATAGCGAAAATGGTTTTGATACCGAATTTCGGTCCCAATACCTTCATCGCAATAATCAGCAACAGGATATTCACCAAAAAATAACCGATACCTACCGGAATTTTGAACAAATAGAATAATACAGTAGCAATACCTGTAGCTCCACCACCGACAATCTTATGAGGCACCAGGAAACCTGTTGCGGCAAAAGCATAAACCAACATACCGAATGAGATGATCAGGTATGGTTTCATCTCATTCCAAATGCTTTTATTCTTCATTTATTTATTCATTTTTTGCCAGGTATCTTTGAGCGATACGGTACGATTGATTACTAATTGTCCATCCGTTGAATCGGGATCTACACAAAAATATCCCAACCGCTGGAACTGAAAACGATCTCCAGGTTTAGCCCGTCTCATCGAGGATTCCAACTTACATCCTTTAAGTACTCTCAGTGAATCTTCATTGATAAACTCCTTAAAATCGACCTCCTTGTGTCCTGCCGGATCTTCATCCTTAAACAAACGATCGTAAAGACGGACTTCAGCTTCGATAGCATCCGTTGCTGCCACCCAGTGCAAAGTACCCTTTACCTTCCGGTTACTGGCCTCCGTTCCACTACCACTTCGGGATTCCGGATCATAAGTACAATGGATCAAAGTGATATTTCCACCGGCATCTTTATCGACCCCTGTACATTTAATAATATAAGCACCTTTCAGGCGTACTTCCTGTCCCGGAGTAAGGCGGAAAAATTTCTTCGGCGCATCTTCCATAAAATCGTCTCGTTCGATGAAAAGTTCCCTGGCAAAAGCCACCTTACGCACTCCGGCATTCACATCTTCCGGATTATTCTCGATTTCCATATATTCCGTCTCTCCCTCAGGATAATTATCGATGACCACTTTCACCGGATCGAGCACTGCCATCACCCGAGGAGCCGTCTTATTCAAATGTTCACGGACACAATATTCCAGCAACGCCATATCCACGACGATTTCCCGCCGGGCCACTCCCACCTTTTCAGCAAACATCCGAATAGATTCGGGGGTATAACCACGCCGGCGCAATCCGCAAATAGTCGGCATTCGGGGATCGTCCCAACCGGAAACATACTTTTTCTGTACCAATTCCAACAAACGCCGTTTACTCATCACTGTATAATTCAGGTTGCGACGGGCGAATTCAATTTGCCGTGGCCGGTACTCGGTCGTTGTCAACTGATCCAGAAACCAATTGTAAAGCGGCCGATGAATCTCAAATTCCAACGTACAGATCGAATGAGTGATTCCTTCGAGATAGTCACTTTGTCCATGAGTAAAGTCGTACATCGGATAGATGCACCACCGATCACCGGTTCGATGATGGCTACAGTAGATAATCCGGTACATGATCGGGTCACGCATCAACATATTGGCAGCAGCCATATCGATCTTAGCCCTCAACACCCGGCTACCTTCCGGGAACTCTCCATTTTTCATCCGCCGGAATAAATCCAGATTTTCTTCTACCGAACGATCCCGGTAAGGGCTATTCACTCCCGGTTCGGTAATTGTTTTTCTCCCGGCACTGATTTCTTCTGCTGTCTGATCGTCAACATAAGCCTTCCCCTCCAGGATCATCTGTTCGGCCCAATCATACAGCTGCTGGAAATAATCGGAAGCATACCTGACCGGTCCGTCCCATTGAAATCCCAGCCATTTTATATCCTCCTGAATTGCATCTGTAAATTCCACATCCTCTTTAGAAGGATTGGTATCATCGAAACGCAAATTACACGCTCCATTATATTTTGCAGCCAACCCGAAATTGAGACATATTGAAGTAGCATGTCCGATATGTAAATATCCATTCGGCTCCGGCGGGAAACGGGTATGTACTTTTCCCCCGTTTTTACCGGCAGCAATTTCCTCTTCAATAATCTGTTCAATAAAATTCAAGGTCTTACCTTCTTCTGGTTCTACAATCATTTGATTTTTATCCATAGTATTAAAACTTTCCCGGAAAAAACATTTTTCCAAGGGACAAAAGTAAGTAATTTATGAGAGTTTTAAAAGTTTACGTATATTTGCAGCGATGAAAAAATTTATCTGCATAATACTATTCGCATCATTGCATTTGTTTTGTCGTGCACAAAACGTATTCGATACAGAAACCCCTCCGGATATGGAGGGTAGCAACTCTTCATTATCTTCCGATTCTATACCGGAATCCAATGTGCCTCATTTCCGTCATACCTGGCAATGGGAAAGGAACGGAGTATATAAAAGAGAGGTTGCTCTGGATACGCTGATGGACGGTATTCAGAATTTCAATACCATTTTTAAAAAGAATATTTCGAACACTTATCTGGGTAATTTTCCCTCTCCTTATCTTTCCAATATTTTTATTACGCGCGAAACGGTTCAGGATTTTTACCCTCTGACTCAAATCCGGGCTTTCCTTTTTAAGCCCGAAGACGCTTTACTTTTCAATACGACAACCCCTTTCACCCGATTGAAATATTTTACGGGAGGAGGAAAAGGGAAAGCCGAAAACCTGCTGGACGTATGGCATGTACAAAATATCCGCCCCTGGTGGAATGCCGGTATTCGTTACCAGCTGATTTCCAGCGACGGTCGTTATATGAACCAAAAAGCCAAAGCGTATCATTTTTCTTTGTTCTCGTCCTATGAGAAAGAACGAATCGCCCTCTCTTTTTTCTTAAACCAGAATAATGGGCATTTTGCAGAAAACGGTGGTGTCAAGGACATCTCTTTTATCATCGACTCCACCAATCAAAAAGCTGAAAATATACCGGTAAACCTGAGCAGCAACGATATTTCCAACAATTACCGGAACACCAATTTTCAATTACAGGGCCAGTACAATATCGGTAATCCCAAAGAAGTAACTACTCCCACGGATACTTTTACCACTTATCCGGCTAAAGCCATCATCAACATCCGGGCCGAAGGAAACGAACGCAGATACAAAGAAGGCAGCATTGCTTTCGACTTCTTTCCGCATACCTATATAGACAGTACTTCTACGACGGATCTGATCACGAACCAGGTGTACGATATCTCCACTAAATTTGTCATGAACGAACATCCGAAGTACAAATATTTGCCGGGTATATATGCCGGTCTGGATTTTAAACACGAAAACTACCGGCAGCGGACAGCTTTCGATTCGATTTCCCATACCGAGAGTTTCGGCCATACCCGCTATTCAGGGACTTACATTACAGCCGGAATTTTCAATGTAGACACGAATGTATCGTTCACTTACGATATTGCCGGAAAGCTATGTGTATTGGGGCACTATGCCGGGAATTTCAAATTCGACGGCTACGTACAGCAAGCTTTGCGTAAAGACAGAAGTTCATACATCCGGGCCAATGCGACGATCGAATTACAAAGTGTAAATCCGTTCTTCGATCGCTATGTCGGAAATCACGATATCTGGGAAAATGATTTTAAAGCCATCAAAACCATCAAAGCCGACGGACGCTATGTGAATAACCGTTTGCGAACCGAATTAGGAGTCGGTATCGCCAATATTTTCAGTTACGTCTATTTCGATACGGCAGCGATGCCCCAACAGACCAGTAAGACCTTGATGGTATTGACCGCCTGGGGAAAGCAAAATTTCAGATTAGGCAATTTCTACTTCGACCAGACCGTATATTTTCAAAAAAGTACCCAGGAAGATATCCTTTCCCTACCGGCCATTTCTGTATATTCCCATAACTATTTTCAGCATGCCTTATTTAAAAATGCCTTGTTTTTACAGACAGGAATCGACGTCTTTTACAACACAAAATTTTACGCCGACAATTACATGCCTTCTATTATGCAGTTTTATAACCAGCGGGAAAGAAAAACCGGTAATTATCCGAAGCTCGATGTCTTCCTTAACCTAAGGATCAAACGGGCCGATATCTTTGTCAAATACGAACACATCAACTATCTGCTAAAAAATCACGGAGACTTTTTCAGTGCCGCCGATTATCCGATCAACCCGGGTATGCTCAAATTCGGTATTAAGTGGGACTTTTTCGATTAAGAAACATTTACTATCTTTGTTGAATGACAATCTCTAAAATTGCCGTTTATATTACCCTTTTTCTTTGCTTTGCATGTGAGTCAGGTAAAGAGGTTACTCCGGAAATCATATTACCGGAACCTTCATCGCTGGAAAAAATTCTGACGCGGGGGAGTCTGGAGATCTCCACTTTTTATAATACGACCGACTATTACGTATACCGTGGTATTACGCGGGGATTTCATTACGATCTGGCCCGGGATTTTGCCGGTTACCTGGGAGTCAATCTCCGAATTGTCGAAGTTAACAACGATATAGATACGGCTATCGGCCGGCTACAGAGCGGCAAATACGACCTCTTAGCCGTCAGTCTGACCCAAACCCCGGAAAGGAATGAACAGCTCCGTTTCAGTAAACCTCTTTTCCAAACCCGGGAAGTACTCGTGCAGAACAAAAATAGCCAACCCATCAAAGATATGGCTCAATTAGACGGGAAAGAGATTTATATTCCCAAAAGTGCCACCTCGTATAAAAAGGTTCTGCAACAAATACAGGATTCTCTGAATATACACATTTATATCACCGAGATCGAGCATTATTCCTATGAAGATCTCTTGCACCTGGTAGAGACCGGCGAAATCAATTATACCGTTATCGACGAAAACATCGCCCAAGCCTCCAGTTATTCTATGAAGAACCTGGATATAGCTCTCAAGTTAAAAGAAGATATTTCCGTATCGTGGGCGACCCATTCGGATGCCAGTTTATTGAGCTCGGAAATCAACAACTGGCTGGAAGAAATCCGGAAAAACGGAAAACTCAACTACCTCTATAAACGTTATTTCGGCAAACATCCGGCAGTTCCTCACAACACGACCAAATACACACTCATCAAGAAAGGCGATATTTCACCGTTCGACAAGTTATTCCGCAAGGAGAGTAAAAAGCTCGGCTGGGACTGGCGTTTGCTGGCAGCTTTGGTCTATACCGAATCTCAATTCGATCCTTATGCCGAATCGGAAGTCGGAGCCTACGGTTTAATGCAGATTATTCCTGAAACAGCCGATCATTTTAACGTCGGAAATTATTTCGAGCCCGACAGTAATGTCTATGTCGGAACCGAATATTTACATTACCTGGACCGTTACTTTTCAAGCCAGCCGATCGATTCTTCCGAACGGCTCAAATTCGTTCTGGCCGCCTATAATGCAGGTCCCGGACACGTACTGGACGCCATCCGCCTAGCCAATAAATATGGGAAAGACGCCACTTTATGGGATAATAACGTCGATTACTATCTGCTTCACAAAAACGAACCGGAATATTACCGGGATCCCCTGTCTAAAAACGGCTATTGTAACGGCCGTCAAACGTACAAATACGTACAACAAGTGCTCGAGACCTATAATAACTATAAGAACATCAAACAATAGTATAAAAATACTAAAAAACGTAGTTACGAATATTGGTTTGATCGTTTTTTTTCAATACCTTCGCAGTAGTGTATTATATTGTTCATTAAAAGTTTAAGCTCATGCCTTACAGAAGATTACCTAATACAGATGCAGCGAGAATAAGGGCATTAAAAGCAGCTTTGAAGAAAGGCCAGTATCTCGAGATCGATACGATAGCCTATCCTTTTGCTTTGAAACAAAAAATAGAATTCTTTTTACCTAAATTTGAAGTTGCTATCACCAACTCTAAGTTAGCGAAAGAGAAACAGTTCGATAATAGTCAAAAATTCTCTGAATATACCAAAAAAGCCCGGCTTTATATCTCTCATTTTATTCAGGTATTGAATTTTTGTATTGCCCGTGGAGAGCTGAAACCCTCAGCCCGTACATTTTATGGTTTGGACGAAAACAGTTCGAAAGTTCCTTCTCTTTTGACCGAACAGGATTTGCTGCAATGGGGGGAAAAAATAATTGCCGGCGAGCAGAACCGGATCAGTAACGGTGGTGGTAATCCGATCTACTGTCCTTCGATTGCCCTGGTAAAAGTCAATTATGAAAATTTCAAAGAAAACTATACCCGCCAAAAACAGTTCCAGAATAACTCAGCCCGGGAAAGCGGGAATGTCGCTCAATACCGGAATGATGCCGATGCCTTGATCCTGGAAGTATGGAACGAAGTGGAACGTTATTTCGAAGGGGTAAAAGACGAAGAAGAAAAGCGCTATATGTGCGAGGAGTACGGTCTCGTTTACGTATTCCGACGCGGCGAAAAAGAACGGATCAGAAGACGGAAAGAAGCTGAAAGCATTACCTTGAAGCTTTTCTGACTCCAAGATATACCGACTGCTAAGAGGAACAACAGCTTCCTCTTTTCTTTTTCACCGGCTTACGGCCACAGTTGTCTTTCAAAGGACAAGTGTCACAAGTACTGCATGATTTGTCCTTTTTCAAAGCCTTCAGTTTCCTGTAGCAGAATCGTATCGCCCCCACTAAAGCAATGACGATAATCAGATATACAATACCGTTTTGTATCAAAGCATTTTTTTTCTAAAATAAACTTCCTATCTGATATACGCCGAACGACACCAACCAGGCCAGCCCGGTAGTATAAAAAATAGTAAACAATGCCCATTTCCACCCCGCCTCTTTACGAATAGCAGCGATCACAGCCATACAAGGGAAATAAATCAGGATAAACAGCATAAATCCATAAGCCACTAAAGGCGTAAATACCTTCTGTCCGTTACTATATTGTTGCTGTTGCAGGCTCTCGATCAGGCTTTGGGAATTTTCCTCGGCATCCGGGACATGGTACAAAATTCCCATAGAACTCACTACAATCTCTTTGGCAGCCAATCCGGTCACAATACTCACGCCCATCTTCCAGTCGAATCCCAAAGGCCGAATTACCGGTTCGATGGCTTTCCCGATTTGTCCGATATATGAATTCTCCAAATGTTCCGTCTCATCGGCCATAGTCGTCCGGTTTAAAGGGAAATACCCCAGTGCCCAAATCAGAATAGAAGCAAATAAGATTATCGTACCCATTTTCTTTAAATATTGTCCGGCTTTTCCCCACATATGGATCGTGGTATTTCGCATCGTAGGCATCCGGTAAGGAGGCAATTCCATGACAAAAGGATCCGAAGATTTGGCGAACAGGGTCTTCTTCAACAAAAAAGAAGTTCCGATAGCCAGTAATATGCCGATCAGATATACAGACAATAGGATCAAGCCCTGATTCACCGGAAAGAAGGCAGATACCAACAGTATATATACCGGTAAACGGGCACTACAAGACATAAAAGGAGTAATCAGCATCGTCATAATCCGGTCCCTCCGGCTTTCCAAAGTGCGGGTAGCCATAATGGCCGGTACATTACATCCGAAACCGATCAACAAGGGAATAAAGGATTTTCCGTGAAGTCCTATCTTATGCATCATCCGGTCCATAATAAAGGCAGCCCTTGCCATATAGCCTGTATCCTCCATCAAAGAAATGAAAAAGAAAAGAATCAGAATATTGGGTAAGAAAACGATCACTCCCCCCACTCCGGCAATAACTCCATTCACCAACAAATCGTTCAAAGGCCCTTCAGGCATAATTCCGGCCACCCAACTTCCGAGGGCTTCTACTCCCGCCTCGATCCAGTCCATCGGATAACTTCCCAGCGAAAAGGTCGCCTGAAACATCAGCCACATAAAGAAAATCAGGAAAGGGAAGCCCAGCCATTGATGAGTCAGTAAGGCATCGATAGCAGTCGTCAGCTGACGTTTATCCTTTTCTCCCGACCGGAAGGTCTCTTGTAAAGCTCCCCGGATAAACCCATATTTCAGGTTCGTGATGATCGTCCGGGTATCTTCCTTATATTCTTTTTCCAGGCGCTGGATTTCTTTTTGTGCTACTTCGAGCATACAAGCATAATTGGGAACCGTTACCAGCTGTTCTTTCATAATTTGATAGCTACATACCGGGGAGCATATTCATCGGTAATATTTTTATTCGGGGCGATCTCCACTTTAATCCGGGCAATCGCCTCTTCGATTTCTGTCCCATAATTAATATGTACATGCCGGGACTCTTTGGCCTGGTCTTCGAACACTTCGATAATTTTATCCAACACGGCTTCGATTCCGATCCCTTTTGAAGCTGTCGTCGGCACAATCGGGATACCCAGTAGTTGTCCCAAATAGCCATAATCCAGGTGAGAACCTTCGTTGGTCAGTTCATCGAACATATTCAATGCCATCACCACCCGGATATTCATATCGATGAGCTGAGTAGTCAGGAACAGGTTCCGTTCCAGACAAGAAGCATCCACGACATTCAGCACTAAATCCGGATGATGCTTCGTAATAAATTCACGCACATAAATTTCTTCCGGAGTATATTCGGTAATAGAATAAGTCCCGGGCAAATCGATCAGATTGATCGTATAACCTTTATGGTGGCAAGTTCCTTGCTTGGCATCCACCGTCACTCCGCTATAATTCCCCACTCTTTCGCGCAATCCGGTAGCCCGGTTAAAGAAAGAAGTCTTCCCACAATTCGGATTCCCAACCAAAGCGATATTGATCGTCCGGGATTTCTCGGAAATTTCCCGGGCAATCTCATCTTCTGTAAACGTACCGTTATATCCTTCCTGATCTATCGAGGAAGTACAGACGACTTCAATCAAACGAGCCTCACTCCGTCTCAGAGAAATATGGCCATCCATCAATTTATATTCGATCGGATCGTGTAAAGGAGCATTTTTTATCACCGTCACTTTTTCTCCTTTTACGAATCCCATCTCCACGATCCGGTTTCGAAAACTCCCATGTCCATGCACCTTTACGATGACACATTCTTCTCCAGTCGGTATATCAGCAAGCTTCAAATAATTATTTTCCATACCACTCCAAATTATGTGGCAAAGATAATCAATCTGCTAATAAATCGACATACCTACAAATAGGTATTAAAATTCCGGAGCATATAAATACCCCGGAATAATCCCCATTTTCATTCCACTTCAATTCTCCCTCATATTGCAGGTTTTTCCCATTCTGATAAGCCAAAGATCCTTTCTTCAGCTCTTCTGTGTCATCAAAAGAAGTATCTTCCGGCGACAGAAAATCATCCGATTCATTTATCGTCTTTGTAATCCCGAAACGTCCCCGGATTTTTAAAGAAGTCAAAGGATTATATTCAGCACTAAAATTATTGGTTACTCCAAAAGAACGGTCAAGTGCCCGGCTATTCAGGTTGGCATTCCAAAGCGGATTCGGCGATTCAATCAGCTCCTCTTTATATTCCAGCCATTTTTCCACCCTTCCATCCGGCTTCTTTTCATAATAAGGATTTGCTTTCGCATATTCTGAAAAAGCAACCACCGGATCTCCGGAACTGGTATGATTAATAGTCAACTTATTACTGAATTGAAACTTATTTTTCCGGTACAGTAAATCCAGATTCCCGCTGAAAACTTTCGTTTAAATCAGTCGAAAGTTTATAAAGTCCATAAAGTTTATAAAGTCCCTGGGTTCTGCGGATACTTTGGTAATTGACAATTGTCATTTGACAATTGATAATGTATCTCCAAACCTATAGTTTCTTTTTTTATTCTTCTGATAATCAATAATTATCTTCTTTATTCTTTCTCTCTTTTTTCTTTTCTTTTTTATTTTTTCATGGAAGCGGAACTTCCAATAATTGTCAATTCTCAATTGCCATCTGTCCATTTTTCTTTTAGCGGATTCCCACCAAAAGAAACGAACCTTTTTTCAGTGAAAATCCCGGAGCAGCGCCAACCAATCCGGGATTCAGTAAGGTCAAAACTAAATACTAACCTTTTAATTTTTCAAATTTATGAAAAAAAACACAGGATGGACTCATTTTTATGAGAAAAAGCCGGTTAATTTTTTACGTGTGATGAAGCTATTGTTTGTATTGATGACGGTGACGAGTTTGTCGATTTCGGCCAAAACCTTTTCTCAATATCGGGTGACGCTCGATGTTCGGAATGTCGGAGTTATGGAATTATTCAAAGAAATCCAGAAAAAAACAAATCTTTATTTTGTTTACAACGTGGAGGATTTACAACAATTTCAAAATTTGTCGGTAACTGCTAAAAATGAATCTGTAGAGACGGTATTACAACGGGTTTTCGGCGATAAAACGCTGGAATTCGTATATGAAGGGGAGGTTATTATTGTGAAACCAAAAGCCGAAACAGCAACTCCTCAACAAAGGAACGAAGTGATGGGAAAAGTGATGGATAAATTCGGAACTCCCTTGCCTGGTGTATCTGTTTTGATAAAAGGTACCACCTTGGGAGTGGCAACGGATGTCAACGGACTTTTCAAACTCGAATTGCCTAAAATGGAAAATATGATTTTGGTATTTTCGTTTATGGGAATGGAATCACAGGAGGTGAGATATACCGGCCAGAAGGATTTGAAAATTTATATGCAGGAGGCGACGGCCGAAATAGACGAGGTGGTTGTGGTAGGATATGGTACAACAAGGAAGAAAGATTTGACCGGTTCGGTTGTATCGGTCAAAACGGCAGAAATTAAAGATGTTCCGTTTATGAGTGTGGATGATGCTTTAGCTGGTAAGGCTGCAGGGGTAGCTGTGGTAAAAGCCGATGGTTCGCCCGGTGGGGCTGTCCGGATACGTATCCGGGGAGGAGCATCCTTATTGGGTACGAATGATCCGTTGTATGTGATCGATGGAATTCCGACTCAGGTGACAGATAATTATATTAACGGACAATCGGATATTACTAATCCGCTGGAAGCTGCGAATTACGGTGAGGATTTCAACAATAGTGTAGAAGGGGCTTTTTCCAGGGGCTTAAATAATCTGGCGGGTTTGAATATCAGCGATATTGAGAGTATCGATATTCTTAAAGATGCCTCGGCTACGGCAATTTATGGTTCGAAAGCTGCTAATGGAGTTGTGATTATCACAACGAAACGAGGCCGTCAGGATATGAAACCACAATTCAATTTTAACTACTATGTGGGAGTAACAACACCGATAAAAGAGAAAGTGTTGAATGCGGCACAATATAAATTGGCGCTGCAGGAAGCTGCAACTAATTTTCTCAGCAGTCGTGAGGCTTCGGGACGTCCCATGACCGGTAGCCAGGTAGAACAGGCGAATAAAATTTTAAACGATCCTTCTTTCTTTGGCAATGCAGATACAGATTGGGTAGGATTGGTTTTACGTAATGGTATAACCCAAAATGTAGATGTTTCGGTTTCCGGAGGAGGTAAAAATTCGAAGTATTATACTTCATTATCTTATACAGGACAGGAAGGAACTTTGATCGGAACAGATTTTAAGCGTATTTGAACTATGGTTATACTAAAAATAACCTGACTAATGGTATTTATGGACAAGCTTTAACGGCGCCTCCTGTTTTTGCACCTTTTAATGAAGATGGCTCTTATGCTGCCTTGGGTGATTTGAGTTCGGATTACCGCGGATACCAGAATCCTTTAGCAGTGGCCCAAGGTACTAATTTGGCGAAAGATTATTTGTTAAAAGGCTCTCTGGCTGCAGAAATCACATTTTTGAGAGATTTTAAATTCAAGTCTACCGTTTCGGTTAGTTACGATGCATACAACCAGTTGAATTATGTACCAAGTTTTGTAGAAGTAGGCGGTTTTTATGGACGTGAAGATTCACAGGGAGGACTGGGAACACAGGCCAACTCAACTACCATCAATACTTTTTTCGAGAATACACTGACCTGGGATAAAGAATTCAATCAGAATCATCGGTTGAATGTACTGGCAGGAACTTCCTGGGAAGATTATCGAAGTGATTATTTTTCTGCAACCGGGCGTGGATATCCGGACGATGATATTTTAAATAATCTGAGTTCTGCTGCGACAGCTGTGAATGTAAAGGGGTCGAATCCGGAAAATAGAAATTCTTTGTTGTCTTTTTATTTACGTGCTAATTACATTTGGAAAGATCGTTATCTGTTTACTTTTACGGGACGTGCTGATGCTTCTTCGAAATTTGCACCGGATAATCAATATGGTTTCTTCCCTTCCGGGGCTATCGCCTGGCGGATTTCACAGGAAAATTTTATGCGTGATGCCGAATGGATCGATGAAATCAAATTGCGCGCCAGTGCCGGAAAAACCGGAACTCAAAGCATTGGTGACCACATGTGGCGGACCCTTTATACGACAGCATCTTATGGAGGAAAAAATGCTTTGATTCCGACTCAATTGGGGAATGATAAAATCAAATGGGAGTCGACGGTACAAAAGGACCTGGGATTGGATTTTTCTTTTTGGAACGGACGTTTAGCGGGAACTTTCGGATATTATCATAAGGTGACCGACGGCGCTTTATTGAATCTGACTCCTGCGCCCAGTTCTTCGTATCCGACGGTTGTTTTTAATATTGCTAAAGTCAGAAATGAGGGGTTGGAATTCGATGTACATGGAGATTTTATTCGTAAAAGTAATTTTAAATGGAGTGGAGCCTTGAATATTTCCAGGAACATTTCGAAAGTATTGGATGTTGCCGGAAATCCGTTTTCTGACCCCAATGACCGGGACAACCTGAATCTTGGAACGAGTGTGGTAAAAGAGGGGGAACCATTAGGATTATTGTGGGGAAGAGTGGCTACCGGCATTATTAAATCGGAAGAGGAACTGGCAGCCGTGAAGAAAGAAATGCCGTATTGGTCCAGTTTCGACCCTTATCTGTCAATCGGAGATGTGCGGTATGAATTTGACGAGACCGGTTATTGGAAAGAAGATGTGATTGGTCATGCAACTCCTGAATTTTTCGGTGGTTATACCAATACTTTTACCTGGAAAAATTTGAGTTTACTGGCTTTGTTCACCTTTTCTTATGGTAATGATTTGATGTATCAGAAAGATGTAAGCGATATGGCGATGAATAGTCTGGCTAACCGTGGGACAAGGGTATTGAATCATTATAGTGAAAACAACACAGCCTCTAACCGGCCGAGGTATGTATTGGGAAATACCAATATGTTGACCAGTCTGAATGTTTATGATGCTTCTTACCTGAAACTGAAATCTTTGACTTTGTCATACAACTTGCCGAAGCAAATATGTCAGAAATGTCGGTTGAACGCTTTATCTGTTTATGCAACGGCGACTAATTTGTTCACGATCACTTCTTATCCGGGCCCTGATCCGGAAGTGAGTGACGATCCGACGAGTGTGATCGGTGGAGGGCGTGATGTTAGTACTTATCCGACAGTGAAATCCTATACTTTCGGAATTCGTTTTAATTTTTAATTATAAAATGTATTAATCCTATGAGAAAATATACTTTTATTGGAATATTGATCCTGATGGCCGGTCTTGGGGCTGCTTGTGAAGATCAGTTAAATGCTTTACCCGGTCAATCAAAAGTCGAAGGAAATGTAATCCTGGACCAGAAGACAGCTGAAGTGGCGTTGAATGGTGTATATTATCGTTTTGCAGATGGGGGTGACGACAGGGGAACGCCTTCTACGATGTGGGCATCTTCGCACGAAATCTCTCCGGGTTTGTTAACCGGGTATATTCGTTATCCCTATGGGTCTGTTGCTATGGAGGAAAACTCTTCCCTGACGGCTAATGATTATTCTGTGGCTAATTTGTGGTCTGGCAGTTATAAAATTATTAATGCTGCTAACGGAGTTATCAAACAAATTGCAGAGGTGGATGATAACGAATTTGTCGGTGACCGTAAAAATGAAATTATTGCGGAAGCTCGTTGGTTGAGAGCTTACGGACATTATAATTTATTACGGTATTTTGCTCAGTTTTACGATCAGAAAAGTAAATACGGCGTACTTTTGAGAAAAGAGTTTGTTACAGCTACTAATATTGCCCAGGCCCGCAGTAGTGTGAAAGCCAGTTACGACTGTATATTGGAAGATCTTGATTTTGCAGAGCGGTATGCTCCGGATGAAAATAGAAATATCTATGTGAATCAGTGGGTAGCCAAAGGATTAAAGGCGCGGGTTTTGATGATGCGGGGAACAGAGGGTGATTACGAGAAAGTGATTACTTTGACAAAGGACATTATCGAAAAGGGACCGTATGAATTGGAAGAGAATTTGAAAGATATTTTTAAAGAAAAAGGTTTAGCAAGTAAAGAAGTTATGTTGGGGATCGAACCTTTCGTGAATCAGGTTAGACATTACGATGATTATGCTTATCGGGAAGAACCTGCTTATCTGCGTACAACTACCGATACTTTATTGTATGAGAATGATCCGAGAGGAGAATGGATGCGGGGAGCAATCGGAGAAGGTGAAGGAATTACCAAATATTTGGGCAATCAGGTGGAAGTATGTTATGCCATGCGCTTGACAGAAATGTATTTATTGCAGGCTGAAGCAATTGTCCGTTCAGGAGGTCTTTTGAGTGATGCAAAAGCTCTTTTGAAAGAGGTTATGGGACATGCCGGGATTACTGTTTTTACTGAATTAGATGCAATTGCTGACCGGGATGAATTGTTATTTGAAATTTATAAAGAGACTGCCCGGAATCTGATGCTGGAGGACGGAATCGAATGGAGTGCTTTGATCCGGTTGCCTATGGAACGAATACTGGAGGTAAAACCGGCGATTCGGGAGCAGAATTATATCATTCTTCCGATTCCGGCAGATGAATTTGAGAAGAATCCGGTGATCGGGGACCAGAATCCGGGGTATAGTAAGAATTGAGGTATCGATATATCGGGAGCAGAATAATTCTCCCGGTATATCAGTACATGAGTAAATGAAACGCAATTAATAGATGATAGTATGAAAAATATTTTTTGGACAATTTTGGCTGTCGCTTTATCTGCCTGTAGCGAACCTTACCGCGGCTTTGTGCTCGATGGGAAAATTCAGGGAGCAGATAATGAGCTATTGTATTTGTATTATACGGATAGTCTGGGAGTTTGGAGCAAAGATTCTGTGGCGGTGAAAGAGGGAAAATTCAGTTTCCGGGGAGGGATAACGGAGCCGACGACAGCTTCTCTTTGCTTGGGAGGAGGGCGGATGGGTATGGATGACCCGAATGTGACAAACTTTTGGATCGAACCTGGCGCCATGAAGATCGCTTTGGTGAAGGGTGATCTGAAAAATTATATGTTGGAAGGCTCGGCGACCGATAAGGAGGCGAAGGAGCTGGAGCAGCAAAAAGAACCCATAATGAAAGAGTTGCAGCCGTTGATCCAGGCATATTATGCCGAGAAAGATCATGAAAAAGCAGCGGAGATGCGTGATGGCTGGGAGCCTTATCATGAACGGATGGGTAAAATCGACGAGGAATTTATGGCTACTCATCCCGATTCATACGTTACGGCTCAGATACTGAGGTATAAGACCAGCTCGATGAGTTATGGAGAGGCACAGGCTGCATACGATCGGTTGGGCGAACGGGTGAAAAAGAGCCGGCTGGCTGCGGAAATCCGGGCCGAAATCCGGAAGCTGCGGATGGGATCGCCGGGCAGTCCGGCCGCCAGGTTTGCCAAAGCCGATATCCATGGTGAAATGTTCGATCTGAACGACCTGAAAGGGAAATATGTCATTATCGATTTCTGGGCCAGTTGGTGTGTTCCCTGTCGGAAAAGTAATCCCCATTTGAAAGAATTGTATAGAAAGTATAAAGATCAGGGCCTGGAAGTGGTGTGTGTGTCCGACGACGATTCGAACGAAGAAAAATGGCGGGCAGCTGTAGAAAAAGACGATATTGGCATGTTCCGGCATGTATTGCGCGGATTGAAACAGGTGGGTAACGAGTTCGACCGTTCGCAGGATATCAGTGAAAAGTATGGTATTCATTCCTTGCCGACAAAAATTCTGATCGACCGCGAGGGTATCATTGTCGGACGTTATGGGGGAGGTGGAGAATCTCACGAAAAAATGGATGAAAAATTGAAGGAAGTATTCGGGAATTAAATACAAAGAAAATAAAAACAATCATTTGTATAGTGCTTTGTTTGTGCCTGTCCGGAGGTTTACAGGCCGGGATCCGTAAAAGTAACCTGAAAGTGTTGTATGTCGGCGGTTCGCCGGATGTCGATTATGTCGGTAACCGTCCCGATTTGGCGGTGTTGGCACAAAGCAGTGCGAAACGTATGGCTTCCTTTGACAAGATGTTGAAACGCTATTTCCGGCAGGTGACGGTGATCCGGGCCCAAGCCTACCGGCCGGAATTGTCGGACAATTATGATGTAACGGTGATGGACGGTCGGCCGGCTCCTATCCTGCCGGGCATTATGGAAAGGGATAGTTCAGGCCGCCTGACCCGGTATGAAAAAACCGGTTATTTGCCTCCCGACTTCGACCGTCCGATGGTGAAGAAACCGATGCGGACGCTGCCTTATATCGACGATACCATAGCTCCCGATTCTTTACCGATGTGGCGGGTGCAGAAAGAAGGGTATATGTCGAAGCGGAGCTCCGTGTCGGCATGGTATCGCGGCCCGGTGGTTTCGAGGATTCGCCTGAAGCTGAGATAATTTCCGGTGGCGTTTCGGCTAAGACATAGGATGCTGTGGCGATCGGAAGACATGGTAACTTTCTCCACTGGGGATTTGCTGCTTTGTCCGACGATATGACGGATGAGGCCCGGGATGTGTTTGCCAATGCTGTGGTGTATATTGCCGGTTTTGCCGGCCAAACGCCGGTCGCCCGCAAATATAACGACCGCATTATCACCCGGCATGATATTACGCTTCGTGCTTTTTCGGCTACCCGCCGGGCTTATGCCCTGAACGTGGAAACGATGAAAAATCATGCGGCTAGGATGGAAGATTTGAAACATATGATTTGCATGACTCCGACAGAGAAAAAAAATGTATTGAAATAAATAAAAAATTATGGTATGAAAACGCAAATGATAATAGGGGGTATCCTTTTTGGGGTGGCTGCTTGCACAGCCCCGGCAGACGGTTACCGGATTACCGGCAACATTGAAGGGGCTGGTGACGGAAAAGCCATATTGTTACAGTCGGCAGGTTTCGAGGAACCGACGATGGGAGATACGGTGAATATGCGGAATGGAAAATCAGCCGGCAAGTCTGGGATTTATTGCAGAAAATTCCCCGATCCGGGTGATGGCTGCCTGGAAAGATGTGATCGAACGGTATGGCTACCGTTCGATCGGCGGACAAACGGTGGAAGGGAGTTTGAACCAGGAAGTGTATGAGAAGATCGCCGGAGTATACGGGCAGATGTTAAAAGCCCCGGAGCACAAGGAATATGCCGAGGCACAACAGAAAATGGCCGGATTGAGGAATACGGATACCGAAGCCTATTATAAATTGCAGGACGAAACGGAGCCTTTGTCCGAACGCTTTTCCGAAGCTGTACGCCAACGGCAGTTGGAGCTTATACGGGAAAACCGCACGGTGGAGTCGTCCGTTTTGAATCTGCGGATGATGTGGAACGATATGACGTTGGAAGAGTTGAAGGAAGTATTTTCCGTTTTGGATCCTAAAGTGCAGAATAGTCCTATGGCGGCAGAGGTGCGTGAGGAGATTGCTATCCGCGAGCGGGTACGGCCGGGGCAACCGGCTCCCGATTTTTCGCTGGAGACGCCGGACGGAAGCCGGCTGGCTTTGTCGGATTTGCGGGGTAAACAGGATCAATTGCCATGGAAACAGGTAATCGATGAATTCCCTGAGCCATACAAACCGGCCAGGGTGATCACGATGTATGCCGCACCTTATTTGCCTACTTTGATTTTGATCGGGCCTGACGGAAAGATCATCGGACAGGCAAAAGATAAACATCAGTTGGTAGAATGGCTGGAAGAGCGTTTGTGATCAATTGACAGGCTGGAGGGGAGGATTGTAGTCCGGTAGATTTTCGATCGCTGAAAGTCTGCCGGACTTGTCATTTGCTATTTTAAGATTATCTTTGTAGAAAAAGCTGAATTATGGTATTATCCATCGGATTCGGATTAGCATTACCTTGATCGGCGGAACTATGTTCCGGATAAAATTCCCCCATCAGAACTGAAGGTTCGCTAATCAGAAATCTGAAAGGCGGCACTGATCAGGAACGAAGTAACGTTGAGGCAGGTAAACTTTCGAATTTAAAAGAGGAATAATGGAAAAAAATTGTAAATATATTTTATGGGATTTAGATGGGACGCTGACCGATCCGATGATAGGAATTACCACCTGTGTGCAGTATGCTTTACGGCATTTGGGGATTG
>OGCQ01002228.1_pt1 | contig 20520 bp, 19 predicted proteins | sample 1570161 | NCBI WGS metagenome assembly OGCQ01 (sample SAMEA4384402, study PRJEB24528) | human gut metagenome
GAATCAACGAACAGGAAATTGAATTATTAATGGCAGAAAGAGGAAAATAAGATGACGATTGCAATCTTGGCAATGCAAGGAGCATTCTTAGAGCATGGACAGATGCTGGACCGCCTGGGCGTGGAACATTTCGAAATCCGTAAAAAAGAAGATCTGGATCGTTCTTTTGACGGACTGATCCTTCCGGGCGGAGAAAGTACCGTTATGAGAAAGCTTCTGATCGAGCTGAACATTTACGATATATTGAAAAAGAAAATCGAGGACGGACTTCCGGTATTCGGAACCTGTGCCGGACTAATCCTTTTGGCAGAGCAGGTAGAAGATGGTGTTCCATGCTTTGGCACAATGAACATTTTGGCAAAGCGGAATGCATATGGAAGACAGCTTGGAAGCTTTTATATAGAAGATGAGATGAAAGAAATTGGAAAGATTCCAATGACATTCATCCGTGCACCGTATATTGACGATGTCTACGGAGAGGCAGAGATACTTGCCGTAGTAGATGGAAAAGTTGTGGCCGCAAGACAGGGCAGCCAGCTTGCAACTGCGTTTCATCCGGAACTGAATGATGATACAAGTGTGCATGCATATTTTGTAGAAATGATAAAAGGAAGCAAGGCACAGGCTGTATAGAAACGTCATTTATAATATGAAGACGGAACGACATTTTATGTAATAGGATAGTACTGTGTTTTTGAAAAGGAGATGTAAAAAACTCGATTGAGTTTTTTTACATCCCCTTTTTTGCGCTTGTTGTTTTCATTTATAAGAGAAAATAATTTACCACGTTAAAATTGTACAAAAATAAAAACAAATAAAATCCACAAAACATAGTTGACAAATAGGAAATATATGAATATAATACAAAACATATCAAACAGATAGGAAAACTAAAATACAAAAAAGGAGAACAAAGCGATGGTAAGAAGATATGTAGAAACAAGCAAAAAGAACATGATGTGTTGTTGCTGTATGATGTCGATGATGGATACAGCTTGTTAATCATGCATATCATGTTACCTGAGATAAGATAGAGATAAGAAGAAGCGGGTACACGATATCAGGATGTATCCGCTTTTATTATATCCAGATAGGCGGACACGATGAAAGGAGTTCGAAAATGGCAGTAAAACTGATTGATGAATTACAAAAAGAAATAAAAGCGGCCGGCGAAGCAGTTAAGCAGGAAGCGTATGAAAAAGCATATGATCATGTATTTCAGATCCTCGATAATCTGGAAAAGTTGTTGAATGACAACAGATACCTGGAAGGAAATGAGATTACAGAGGAAGACAAGCGATTATACGACATCTTGATCCGGTTCGATGCAGTCTATTATTTCAAACAGAGACTGAATAGAAAGGCATTGAGGGATTATGACAACCTTTGGAATTACGCAAAAGAATTATACAGCATTCCGGAGTATAAAGAATTTGCAGATTTCGAAAAGATCAAACAAGAAGAACTTCTCGGAACCAAAGAAGAAAATCCATATCAGATCGTAGGACTTGGACCGGATGAAAGTTACTGGAATGAACCGAACAACAGAGCAGAGAAATTTGCTTAGAATATACAGTATTGATAAGAAAGGAGAACGGCATGGCAAATATAGCAGATGACATTACAGAACTGGTTGGAAATACACCACTTCTCAGATTACACAAATTTGAAAAAGAAGCAGGATTTGAAGGAAAGATCCTTGCAAAGCTGGAAGTGTTCAATCCGACAGGCAGTGTGAAAGACAGAATTGCAAAGAATATGATCGAACAGGCTGAGAGGGATGGAAGATTAAAACCGGGCGGAACGATCATTGAAGCCACAAGTGGTAATACAGGAATCGGTCTTGCGGCAATTGCAGCAGCGAAAGGATATCAGGCGATCATCGTTATGCCGGATTCTATGAGTAAAGAACGAATCCGGATCCTGGAAGCTTACGGAGCAAAAGTAGTTCTGACACCGGGCGAAAAGAATATGGGCGGAGCGAATGAAAAAGCAGCCGAAATACTGGAACAGACAGAAAATGCGATCATTACAGGACAGGGCGGTAATCCATCCAATCCGGAAGCACATTATCAGACAACCGGTCCGGAGATATGGAAAGATACCGGTGAAAATGTGGATATCTTTGTTGCAACGGTCGGAACCGGTGGAACAATCAGTGGAACCGGGAAATTCTTAAAAGAAAAAAATCCGGATATTCAGATCATTGGTGTAGAACCTGCCGGATGCCCGGTACTCTCCGGCGGAGAGGCAGGACCACATAAGATACAGGGAATCGGAGGCGGTGTGATTGCACCGGTTACGGATGTAGAACTTCTGGATGAGGTAATCACGGTGACAGACGATGAGGCTTATGAGACAGTAAGAAAAGCAGCCAGAAAAGAAGGAAGCTTTATCGGAATATCCGCAGGAGCGGCACTCTTTGCAGCAACAGAAGTTGCAAAAAGACCGGAAAATCAGGGAAAGACAATTGTAACGATCTTTCCGGATTCGGCAGACAGATATCTGTCCACAGATCTGTTCGAATGAAACAGAATAAGGTAAAGAGAATCACAGATATCAAGAAAGATGAAATGAAAGTATAAAAAAGATTCACTAACATTTTATAGAAAACAGAAGAAAGACAAAAAAAGGAGACAGTGACATGGCAGAATTTGATTATGAAGTAGTAAATGGAAGAAAGATAAGAGTTCGTCCGGTAGAGACGGTTTCAGAAGTAGATGAGAACGGATATTTTGTCCGCCAGCCGAATCATTTCACTGAAGGATTCGGAGAAGGAAAGAATCCGGTAGAAGCGGGCAGATACAGGCTGGTGTGGGCAAAGCTTTGCCACTGGTCTAACAGAGCTTCTATTGTAAGAGAACTTCTTGGATTAGATGAAGCGATCAGCGTGAATATGGTAGATCATGCGGAGCACGAAAAGAACCTCGGATGGGAATTCGTATATGACAAAGATAACGTAGATCCGGTTCTGGACATCCAGTTTTTAAGTGAAGCATATTACAAAGCTGACGACGATTATACAGGAAGAACTACCGTACCTGCACTGATTGATGTAAAGACAGGAAAAGTAGTAAATAACGATTATCATAGACTGACCAATTATTTTGAAGTGGATTTCAAACCATTCCATAAAAAGAATGCGCCGGATCTTTATCCGGAAGAATTAAGAAAAGACATTGATGAGATGAACGATTGGTTATTCGATAACATCAACAACGGAGTATACAAGACAACCTTCTGTAGATCGAAAGAAGCTTACTGGGATGCATACAATTCTTTCTACGCGGCAATGGATCTACTGGAAGAAAGACTGGAGAACCGAAGATTCTTATTCGGAGATTATGTAACAGACAGTGATGTGAGACTTTATGTAACACTTGCAAGACTGGATATCCGTTATACACATCAGCTCGGACACACCAAACGTCCACTGTTCACTTACAAGAACCTGTGGGCATATGCAAGAGACCTGTATCAGATTCCGGCATTCAAGAACAATACATATTTTAAAGATTTTGCAAATCCGGATAACAAGAAACAGGGAAGAACATTCGAGTCATTCAATGCAAGATTCTTAGATGAGATTGACTTTGATGCATACTGGGGAGCACCTCATAACAGAGCAAGACTCAGCAGCGATCCGGGTAATAAATTCAGAACAGAAAAACAGGATTAAGAAAATATACAGCAGCGATATAGAAGAACAATACAGAAAGGCAGGAATCGTAAGATGGCAGAACATGAATATTATGAAGTAAACGGAAGACAGATCAGAGTCAGACCTACAGAGTCTGGTCAGGAAATAGATGAATATGGAAACTTTCACAGACAGCCGAATCATTTCACAAAAGGATTCGGAGAAGGAGAAAACCCGGTAGAAGCAGACAGATATATCTTATTCTGGGGAAAAGGATGCAACTGGTCCAACAGAGCATCGATCGCAAGAGAGTTACTCGGACTTGATAAGGTAATCAAAGTTGAAATCGTAGACTGGGGCGATTATGAAAAACCACTTGGATGGGAATTCGTAAACTCACCGAATCATATTAACAAGGAGACGGGAGCACAGTTCTTAAGTGAATTATATTACAACGCAGATGATGATTATGAAGGAAGAACTACCGTACCGGCATTGGTAGATTACAAAGAGAAAAAGGTAGTAAATAACGATTACCACCATCTGACGAATCATTTCGAGACAGCATTTAAACCATTTCATAAAAAAGGCGCACCGGACCTTTATCCGGAAGAATTAAGAGAAGAGATCGATAAGCTGAATGTATGGTTATTCGAAAATGTCAATAATGCCGTATACCGCGCACAGTTTGCAGAAAGTTTACAGGCATTCAAGGACGGATATGAGACATTCTTCGCAGGACTGGAAGCAATGGACAAGCGTCTGGAGAATCAGAGATTCTTATTTGGTGATTACATCACAGACAGTGACATCCGTCTGTATACAACACTTGCAAGATTTGACTACAGCTATTCCAGAAATATCGGACCTTGCGTACACAGACTGGTAGATTACAAGAACCTGTGGCCATATGCAAGAGATCTGTATCAGATCCCGGCATTCAGACACAATACATATTTCAAAGATTTCGCAGCATCTGAGGATCTTACGCATGCACCGGAAGATTACTGGGAGAATGTATATTACGACATTGTTGTACAGGAGACGGACTGGGATACAATCTGGAGCCAGCCAACCGGAAGAGAAGCACTAAGTAAGGATCCGGCTCATAAGTGGAAAGCAGAAAAATAGGCAGAAAACAGATACAAAAAACAGGAGGAAGAACCGATGGAAGCAATCCGTGTAACAGATAAAGAATGGGAGATCGCAGGAGTCCATTATGTGAGGACCGAAGCTATGTGCAATGGATTTGGTGTGTCACTGGAGATGGAATTCGGTGAAGATAAGGCAGGCGATGAATACATACTGGTGCTGGATGGAATCCATCCGGTATCGACCTGCAGACTGCATCAGCTGGATGAAAATACCGGAAAGATTGAAAGAGTCGCAACACTTAAGAAATACCGCGGACAGCATTATGGAGCAGCGGCAATCACTGCGGCAGAAGAGTGGTTTGCAGAACGCGGTGTGAAAAAGATCTTTATCAACTCCAGAACCGAAGCAGTTGGATTCTATGAAAAACTTGGTTATGTGGCAGATCCAAAGCAGATTACAGGAACCGGAGCATTTCAGTGTATCATGACGGAAAAACAGCTGTAACCTGCAGCGAACAGAAAATACAGATGAAAAACAGAGAAACGAACAAAGTATAAAGAGGGAGAATGTATTATGAAAAGAAATAAACTGGTAAGCATAGCAGCAATCATTGTAGCACTTGGAGTATTGGCAACCGGATGTGCCGGAGGTTCCGGATCTTCCAAAAGTGACAGCAAAAGTTCTAGCGGAACGAAGACGGTAACAGTAAAAGCAGGAACCGGAGCGAATGTAAAGCCTTATACCTATGTAGGGGATGACAATGAGACAACAGGATATGATGTCGAAGTATTAAAAGAAGTCTTTGACCGTTTAGACGGATATGATCTTCAGATTGAAGTAACAGATATCCCTTCTGTATTCTCCGGAGTTACGAGCGGAACTTATCAGATCGGAGTCAATAACTTCTCATACAATGAAGAAAGAGCGAAATCTTATCTGTACTCTTATCCATATGACAAAATAGGATATGTATTTGTCACCAAAAAAGGTGCACCGGAAGTAAAGACATTTGCAGATGCAGCAGGAAAATCTTTTGAAGGACAGTCTGGTGTCAGTGTTACAACAGCAATCGAAAGCTGGAATGAAAAGAATCCGGATAAGAAAATCGACATTACTTATACCGATGCAGATACAGCGATCACATTACAGCATATCGAAGATGGAACAACAGATCTTGCAATCATTGATGTCGCAATGTATAACGCTTATCAGAAAGAATATAACTATGATATCGTTGCAAATCAGATTTCCGATGATGATGCAAAAGCAATCGCTGACAACAGCTATGCATATTACATTTTCCCGAAAGATCAGGAAGAACTCAGAGACAAAGTAGACGAGCAGTTAAAAGAACTGAAAAAGGATGGAACACTTAGCAAATTAAGCCAGAAATATTTCGGACAGGATACAGCTCCGGAAGATGATCAGTTTGAAAAAACACCAAACTAACATCAATCTGGAATCCAGAAAGGAAGAATCAGCATGAGTAATTTATTTGATATCAAGATGGTATTTACACAGATACCGGATCTGTTAACCTATCTGCCGGTGACACTGGAACTGGCAGTGGTAGCCATGATCGTCAGCCTGATCTTAGGTCTGATCCTGGCACTGATCAAGATGAAGAAGATCCCGGTGTTAAAACAGATTGCCAATCTGTATATTTCAGTAATCCGTGGAACTCCGGTACTGGTACAGTTGTATGTAACATACTTTGGAATCCCGATGATCTTAAAAGCCATCAACCTGAAATATGGAACGAATTATAATGCCAACGGCGTGGCACCGATCATCTATGCATTTATCGCACTGGCAGTTAATGAATCGGCATACAACGCAGAAGTGATCAGAGCTTCACTGGAATCTGTACCGAAGGGACAGATCGAGGCAGCCAATGCACTTGGCATGACATATTTCCAGGCATTACGAAGAGTGATTCTTCCGGAAGCAATCGTAGTTGCATTACCTTCACTTGGTAACTCCTTTATCGGACTGATCAAGGGAACATCGCTTGCATTCGTCTGTGCGGTTGTAGAGATGACGGCAGCAGGAAAGATTATTGCAGGACGTACATACCGTTACTTTGAAGTCTATGTATCTCTGGCAATTATCTACTGGATTATCACGATCATCGTAGAGCAGGGAATCAAACTGATCGAGAAGAAGATCCGCATACCGGAGAATGCACCGGCAATACAGACAGATGAGGGGGCATTGAACCAATGATTGAAGTGAAAAATATTTCCAAAAAATTCAATAATAACGTGGTCTTAAACGGCATCGACCTGAACATCAACAAAGGTGATGTTGTAGCGATCATCGGACCATCCGGAACCGGAAAGTCAACATTCTTACGCTGCCTGAACAGGTTAGAGAAGCCGGAAAGCGGAAGCATCAGCATCGGAGACCTGAGCGTAGATCTGGCACGCAGTGATAAAAAGTCACTGGTAGAGCTTAGAAAAAAGACCAGCATGGTATTCCAGGGATTCAATCTCTTTTCCAAAAAGACAGCATTGGAAAATGTAATGGAAGGCCTGATCATCGTAAAGAAAATGGACAAGAAAAAAGCAGAAGAGATCGCAAGAGAACAGCTTAAGAACGTAGGACTTCTGGAATGGGCGAATCATTATCCGGCACATTTATCCGGAGGACAACAGCAGAGAGTTGCGATCGCAAGAGCACTCGCAATGGAGCCGGAACTGTTACTTCTCGATGAGCCGACATCTGCACTGGATCCGGAGCTTGTAGGAGAAGTACTGGATACGATCAAGAAGGCAGCGAATGAAGGATATACAATGCTTTTAGTATCTCATGAGATGAACTTTGTAAAGAATGTTGCAACAAGAGTTATCTTCCTTGAGAATGGTAAGATCATCGAGGACGGACCTCCGAAGGAAGTGTTCAATCATCCAAAGAGTGATCGTGTGAGAGAGTTCTTTGCAAAGATCAACCGTATGGTGGAACCGGAATATTCTATCTAGTTACAGAACCTGCTGCGGGCAGGTTCTTAGTGTATAAGCAGGAGATTTAGAACATGAGCATTTGGATAAAAACAGATAAAGAAAATGTAGACTGCCGGACGGATATAGATTCGGAGACAATGAATACGAGAGGAGAACAAAAGAATGAGAATATCATCAGATAAATGGACCGGAAAAGAAGTAGATAAAAGTGGAAAATTCGTGCGTCAGAAGAACCGGTTTGATACACCATTCGGAGAAGAAGAAGGACAACTCCCGGTAGAAGCCGGTAGATACAGACTTCTCTGGGCACCGGTATGCCCGTGGGCGCACAGAAGTATTATCGTGAGAAAATTACTGGGACTGGAGGATGTGATCAGTGTCGGAAAAGCAGACCCAAAGCGTCCGAATGTATCAAGAAGCGACTGGGCATTTACCCTGGATGAAGGTGACGTAGATCCGGTACTTGGAATCCACTACATCAGCGAAGTGTATTTAAAAGCAGACCCGGATTATCAGGGAAGATTTACCGTACCGGCACTGGTTGATCTGAAGACGAAGAAAGTTGTAAATAATGATTACTTTCATCTGACACTGTATTTTGAGACTGCATGGAAGAAATATCACAAACCGGGAGCTCCGGATCTTTATCCGGAAGAGTTGCGGGAAGAGATCGATACCCTGAATGATATCATTTTCAGAGAAGTAAATAACGGAGTGTACAAAGCAGGATTTGCGAGAAACCAGGAGGCATATGAGGAAGCTTATCATATGGTATTCAACCGTCTGGACTGGTTGGAGGAAAGACTGGCCGACAGAAGATATCTGTTCGGAGATAAGATTACAGAATCGGATGTCCGGTTATATGTAACACTGGCAAGATTCGATGTGGCTTATCATAATATCTTTCGTGTGAATAAGAAGCGTCTGAGAGATTATGATAATCTGTGGGCTTATGCAAGAGACCTGTATCAGACACCGGGATTCGGGGATACGACAGATTTTGCGGCAATCAAAAAACATTATCACATTGACTGCAATCCTGGAAATATTCATCAGATCATTGCAAAAGGACCGGATGAAGAAGCGTGGCTGCTTCCACATGGAAGAGAGAAGCTTTCAGAAAAATAAAATATAAGAGATTAGAAAAATAAAAAAGCTGTCAGGTTATGAAGGTATGCTAACCAGACAGCTTTTTGTGATATAAAAGTGTACACGGGAAGATACCGGGATGTATAATATTTTAGAGAAAGTATTTTTTGGAGATACACTAGTATTAAAATTTCGGAACATCCAGTTTTGGAATGATTTAATAATCGGAGGAGTGAAATATATGTATGAGCAGGATTATATAATAAGAATGAATAATGAAGTTATAAGAACAATGGTGAAGTTATTATTAAACAAGGATACAGGTGTACCTGTAAATATTTCAGAGGGAACAATTAAAAGCGAAAACAAAAAAATGTTAGAAGCTGCAAACGGACAAAGTGGTATAGATAACATTAAGAAGATGGAAGAGGAGATATTAACGCTTGTAGATGCGGATAAAGAAGGAGCTTTAGAAAAAGCACTTGTATTCTATGGATATCTAAATGAACTGACGGAAGATGCATTATTGTCGAAGAATTATAGTCACGAAAAAATTAAAAAAGGACTGAAGATTATTGCAGAGCGTTATGGAATATTAAATGTTATTGATTTGATATACAGATAAAACTGTAAAACATACTTGACAAATATGACATAGCGGTAATATAATAAAACCAATCCATAAAACCTATCGAAATAATAGGAAATATAAGGATTGGCTTTATTTAGTTTAAAGAACGGAAGGGAGCGTGCAGGATAATGACAAAAGAAAAGCGAATGTGGGGACGAATGCTATGTTGTTGCGCTTGCGCGCATGAAAAATAAAAATTACAAAAACATACTAAACATAGTTGACAAATAGGAATTAAGGTAGTATAGTAAATTCATCAAGAAAACATACCGAAAAAGTAGGAAAGGTAGGAAGCAAAATGTCAAAGATTTATAAAGGAACATTAGGACTGATCGGAAATACACCACTGGTGGAAGTAGTAAACATAGAAAAAGAACTTGGTTTGGAAGCAACACTTCTTGTAAAGCTTGAGTATCTCAACCCGGCAGGAAGCGTCAAAGACAGAATTGCAAAAGCAATGATCGAAGATGCGGAAGAAAAAGGAATCTTAAAAGAAGGTTCTGTGATCATTGAACCAACATCCGGTAATACAGGAATCGGTCTTGCATCCATCGCAGCAGCAAAAGGATACAGGATCATCCTGACAATGCCAGAAACGATGAGTGTGGAAAGAAGAAACATCCTGAAAGCTTACGGCGCAGAGATCGTACTGACAGAAGGAGCCAAAGGAATGAAAGGTGCCATCGCAAAAGCAGATGAGCTTGCAAAAGAGATTCCAAACAGCTTCGTTCCGGGACAATTTGTAAACCCTGCTAACCCGGCAGCACATAAGAAGACAACAGGTCCTGAGATCTGGAATGACACAGACGGAGCAGTCGACATCGTGATCGCAGGTGTCGGAACAGGCGGAACACTTTCCGGAATTGGTGCTTATTTAAAAGAGAAGAAACCGGAAGTTCAGATCGTAGCTCTGGAACCAGCTTCTTCACCGGTTCTTTCCGAAGGAAAAGCAGGTCCGCATAAGATTCAGGGAATCGGAGCAGGATTCGTTCCAGAGACATTGGATACCAAGATCTACGACGAAATCTACAAAGCAGAAGCAGACGAAGCATTTGAAACGGCCAAACTTCTTGCAAAGAAAGAGGGAGTTCTGGTAGGTATTTCTTCAGGAGCAGCACTTGCAGGAGCCATCGAACTGGCAAAACGTCCGGAGAACAAAGGTAAGACAATCGTAGCATTACTTCCGGATTCAGGTGACAGATATTATTCAACACCATTATTTACAGAATAAAAAGATATAGAATCCGAAACAGAACGGACAGTATCAACAAATAACGATAAAATTATGAAGAAAAAGGAGATCAACCCAATGAGCGAAAAAATCACAAGAGAGAATAGAGAGTTAAAATTTGAAACATTACAGTTACACGTAGGACAGGAAAGTCCGGATCCGGTTACAGATGCAAGAGCAGTGCCGATCTATCAGACATCTTCTTATGTATTCCGCAACAGTGATCATGCAGCAGCACGTTTTGGACTGGCAGATGCAGGTAACATTTACGGACGTCTTACAAACCCTACAGAAGACATTTTCGAAAAACGTATTGCAGCACTGGAGGGTGGAGTTGCAGCACTGGCAGTAGCATCCGGAGCAGCAGCAGTAACATACACGATCGAGAATCTCGCACAGAACGGAGATCATATCGTAGCAGCTAAGAATATTTACGGTGGATCATTTAACCTGTTAGAGCACACACTTCCACAGTACGGAATTACAACCACATTCGTTGACATCTTCGATTATGATGCGGTAGAAGCAGCAATCCAGGACAACACGAAAGCACTCTATATCGAAACACTTGGAAATCCAAACTCAGACGTTGTAGATATTGAGAAGATTGCAAATATCGCACATGCGCATAAGATTCCGCTCGTTGTAGATAATACATTTGCAACACCTTACCTTGTAAGACCGATCGAGTACGGTGCAGACATAGTTATCCATTCAGCAACAAAATTCATCGGTGGACACGGAACAACAATCGGCGGCGTCATCGTTGACAGCGGTAAATTCGACTGGGAAGCATCAGGAAAATTCGCTTCTCTTACAGAGCCAAACCCGAGCTACCATGGAATCAGCTTTACAAAAGCAGTAGGACCTGCAGCATTTGTTACAAAGATCCGTGCGATCCTTTTAAGAGATACAGGAGCAACCATTTCTCCGATCCATTCATTTATCTTCTTACAGGGACTCGAGACATTATCATTACGTGTAGAGCGTCATGTTGAGAATGCACTGAAAGTAGTAGATTACCTGAACAACCATCCACTGGTAGAGAAGGTTAACCATCCGGCTGTATCTGATGATCCGGAGCAGCAGGCATTATATAAGAAATATTTCCCAAATGGCGGAGGATCTATCTTCACATTTGAGATCAAAGGTGACGCACAGAAAGCAAAAGATTTCATCGATAATCTGGAACTCTTCTCACTGCTTGCTAATGTTGCAGATGTAAAATCTCTGGTTATCCATCCGGCAACAACAACACACAGCCAGTGCACAGAAGAAGAATTACTGGATCAGGGAATCAAGCCTAATACAATCCGTCTGTCAATCGGAACAGAGCACATTGATGACATTATCCAGGATCTGGATGAGGCATTCAAAGCCGTAGAATAAGAAATAATGAAGGAGTGTGGAGATATATATGAAACTTTCAATGAAAAGCAGATATGGTCTGAGAGCGTTGATCGACTTGGCCATCAATTCAAAAACTGAACAGGTGGCGCTCAATAGCATTGCAGAGCGGAACAAGATATCTCCACAGTATCTGGAACAGGTATTTGCAAGTCTTAGAAAAGCAGGAATCGTAAAGAGTATAAAAGGCTCCCAGGGCGGCTATTTCTTAAGCCGTCCGCCACAGGAGATTACCGTTTCTTCTATTATAGAAGCTTTGGAAGGTGACTACCGCATCGAAGATGAGGAACTTCCGAAAGAAGGAAAATATACCGGGAGTGTCAAAGCAATCCAGAAACTGGTGATCGACAGGGTAAATGACAGCGTGACAGAGATCCTCCAGTCAGTAACCTTGCATGATCTGGAGAAAGAGTATCAGGAATACATTGATTATGGACAGGATATGTATTATATATAATATCAGTTCACACAACAAAACATACTGTATTAGCGGGAAACCACTGGTACAGTATTCTTTTTTGTGGTAAACTTTTCTAGCGTATATTTGAAAGATAAATGTTTTTAAAACACATTTCAGTTCCTTGACAGACAGGGAAAAACGTCATATAATACCAGATAAATAACAAAACCTATCTGGTTAATAGGAATAGCTGCTGCATGAACAGCAACTCACAAAGAGAGGTTAAAAGATATGAAGACAATCACGATAGAAGAGTTATTACAATTAGATCAGGATACAATCACAGTGCTGGACGTCCGTCCTGCAGATGCATATACCAGAGGCTCTGTACCGGGAGCGGTCAGCATCCCGCTTGCAGAAGTAGAAGAACGTATGGAAGAACTTCCGAAAGAAAAGCCGGTGTATGTATTATGCCATACCGGTGAATGGAGTGTCGATGCTGTTTATGAACTGGAAGCAGCCGGATATGATGCGGCGAATATTGAAGGCGGATACCGTTCTTTTTTGAGAAAGAAACTAAGTGAGTTCGTACAGGATGAAAATACTACCGGAGAGAAGCAGAAAGAGATTGAACGCAGTATCATCAAGAAATTCCGCAAGGGAATCTGGAGAAAGTTCACAAAAGGAATCAGAGAATACGATCTGATCCAGGACGGAGATAAGATTGCAGTCTGTATTTCCGGTGGAAAAGATTCCATGCTGATGGCAAAGCTGTTTCAGGAACTGTTAAAACATGGAAAAGCGAATTTTGAATTAGTATTTCTGGTAATGAATCCGGGATACAATGAAGATAACTGGAAGATCATTCAGGATAACGCCAAAGTACTTGGAATTCCGCTTACGGTATTTGAGACACAGATATTTGATACGGTAGCAGATATTGACAAGAATCCATGTTACCTTTGCGCGAGAATGAGAAGAGGCTATCTATACTCTCACGCAAAAGAACTGGGATGCAATAAGATTGCGCTAGGACATCATTTTGACGATGTGATTGAGACGATCCTTATGGGGATGTTCTACGGCGGAAAGGTGGAGACGATGATGCCGAAGCTCCATAGCCAGAATTTCGAGGGTATGGAGCTGATCAGACCAATGTATCTGATCAAGGAAGATGACATTATAGCATGGAGGGATTACAATCAGCTCAACTTCATTCAGTGCGCATGCAGATTCACAGAGAACTGTGTATCCTGTGGCGGCGGAAGAGGTTCCAAACGTGACGAGATGAAGGAGCTGATCAAGGAATTCAGAAAACAGGGAGATATTATCGAAAAGAATATTTTCCGGAGTGTGCATAATGTCAACTTAAGAACGATTATCGGATACCACAAAGATGACATGGAATATAATTTCCTGGATGATTACAATGAAAGAGGTAAATAATGAATTACGGATTTGAGACACGATGTATACACGGAAACGGAACAGATGAAAAGACACATTCTTACGGTTCAGTAGCAGTACCGATCTACCAGGCAGCGACATTTGCCCATCCTGGTATTGGACAGTCTACCGGATATGACTATACGAGAGAGAGCAACCCGACAAGAACAGAGCTTGAGCATACGATGTCGGCACTGGAAGGTGCGGTAGATACTGTAGCATGCGCAAACGGTATGGCTGCGGTAGGTCTTTGTCTGGAGTTATTTGACCGTGGGGATCATATCCTTTGTACAGATGATCTGTATGGCGGTTCTGTCAGAATGTTTGAATCTGTCGGCGGGAAGAGGGGATTGGAGTTCTCTTATGTAGATACTGCGGATGCAGATCTTGTAGAAGCAGGTATCCGGGAGAATACAAAAGCACTTTATATCGAGACACCGAGTAACCCGACCATGCGTGTCACAGATCTCAGAAAGATGAAAGAAATCGCAGATAAACATGATCTGAAGATTATTGTTGACAATACATTTCTTTCACCATTATTTCAAAGACCGATTGAACTGGGAGCAGATCTGGTTATCCACAGCGGGACAAAATTCCTTGGTGGACATAATGACACACTGGCAGGATTTCTGTGTTCGGCGGATGAAGAGACAGCGAAGAAGATCCGTTATATATATAAGACAGTCGGAAGCTGTCTTGCACCATTTGACAGCTATCTGATCTTGCGTGGAATTAAGACTTTGTCTGTAAGATTAAGAGCACAGCAGGATAATGCGATGAAGATTGCAAACTGGTTAAAAGGCCATGAAAAAGTAAAACAGGTCTATTATGTAGGATTGAAAGAGCATCCGGGGTATGGAGTAAATGCATCACAGGCAAGCGGATTCGGAAGTATGATTTCTTTTAAAGTAGACAGTGAAGCAACGGCAAGAAAGCTTCTGGAAAGTGTAAAACTGATCGCTTATGCAGAAAGTCTCGGAGGCGTAGAGTCACTGATTACTTACCCGATGCTTCAGACACATGGAGATCTGCCGGTAGAAGTAAGAGAGAAACTTGGAATCACAGAAGATTTCTTAAGATTGTCAGTTGGAATTGAAAATGCAGATGATCTAATCGCAGATCTTGAGCAGGCACTTGCGTAGGAGGATGCACAGATGAAGTTCGATTTTGATAAAGTAGTGGACAGACATGGAACAAAATGCCTGAAATATGATTTCGCAAAAGAAAGAGGGAGAAGTGATGATATGCTTCCGCTCTGGGTGGCAGATATGGATTTCCCGACAGCACCGGGAATCCAGAAAAGCTTAAGTGACGCAGTCGCACACGGAATCTACGGATACAGCGAAGGAAAAGATGATTACTTCCAGGCAGCAGCCGGATGGTATGAGAAGCATTTCGGATGGAAAGTAGAGAAAGAATGGCTGATCAAGACACCGGGCGTGGTATTCGCACTTGCGATGGCAGTGAAGGCTTATACAAAAGAAGGTGATGCAGTTCTTCTGCAGCAGCCGGTTTACTATCCGTTCAGCGAAGTGATCACAGATAACCACAGAAGGCTGATCAATAGTCCGCTTCAGCAGATAGACGGACATTACGAGATTAATTTCGAAGAATTCGAGCAGAAGATTGTCGAAGAAAATGTAAAATTATTCTTGATGTGCAGTCCGCACAATCCGGTCGGACGTGTGTGGAAGGAGTGGGAACTTCGTAAGATAGGAGACATTTGTCTGAAACATAACGTGCTGGTAGTCAGTGATGAGATCCACAGTGATTTTACATATGGAGAGAATATACATCATGTATTTGCATCCTTAGATGAAAAATACGCTGCAATCACTACAACATGTACCGCACCAAGTAAGACATTTAACATTGCCGGACTTCAGATTTCCAATATATGGATCTCGAATCCGGAGCTTCGTGCGAGATTCCGGGCGGAAGTGACAGCAGCCGGTTACAGCCAGGTGAATCTGATGGGACTGGTTGCATGTCAGGCAGCTTATGAGACCGGTGAAGAGTGGTTAAAAGAATTGAAAATTTATCTGGAGGGAAATCTGGATTATGTCCGTACGTTTTTAAAAGAGAATCTTCCGGAGATCAAACTGACAGAGCCGGAAGGGACTTATCTTTTATGGTTGGATTTTAAGAGTCTCGGCATGAAAGAAGAGCAGTTAAAAGATCTGGTGGAGAACAAAGCAAAACTCTGGCTTGACAGCGGAGCAATGTTTGGACCGGACGGAGAGGGATTTGAGCGTATAAATATTGCATGCCCACGAGAAATTTTAAAACAGGCATTGACACAATTGGCTGAATCGGTGCATGATAGGTAAGTGAGAATACGTTAAAGAAGGGAATTTGACCGGAATAGATGGTAAAAATGTGCGGATGTTTGATCCTTATTACTGCGACCAGGAGTATGAACAGAAAGATATCATCAGAGTGTTGGACCAGCCTACATGTTGTAACCGAATCGTACCGTGGAAGTATTTTAATAAGACGGCACTTAACATGTATTCCCTTGGACCGTACGATGGGCGGGAAGCTGTCATTTTATTTAATGAAAAGACAAGACTTACGGAAGAAGAGACCATTGAATACTTTATTTAGAGGTGAAAGTCGGAAATGAACGAAGAAATCAAAAATGAAATCCAAAAACTGAAAAAGGAAAAAGATGCTGTAATCCTGGCACATTATTATGTAGATGGGGAAGTGCAGGAGATTGCAGACTATGTAGGAGACTCTTATTATCTTGCAGAGATTGCAACCAAAGTTCCGGAGAGCACGATTGTTTTCTGTGGAGTCTCTTTCATGGGAGAAAGTGCGAAGATCCTGAATCCAAAGAAGAGAGTCGTAATGGCAGACGGTCATGCAGACTGTCCGATGGCACACATGGTAGACGTGGATAAGATCAGAGAAGTGAGAAAAGAGTACCCGGATGTATCTGTAGTCTGTTATGTGAACTCGACTGCAGAGATCAAAGCAGAGTCTGATGTCTGTGTAACATCGTCCAATGCGCTGAAAATCGTAAAGAACCTTCCGAATAAAGATATCTTCTTTATCCCGGATGAGAATCTTGGTCGTTTCGTGGCAAGTCAGCTTCCGGAGAAGCACTTCATCTTTAATGATGGATTCTGCCATGTACATACGAGTATCCACAAAGAAGAACTTCAGAAAGCCAAAGAGGCGCATCCGGAAGCACTCGTACTGACACATCCGGAATGTACAGGAGATATTCTGGAATTATCTGATTTTATCGGAAGTACTTCGCAGATTATCGATTATGCTACAAAATCAGAAAATAACACATTTATCATCTGCACAGAGATGGGAGTATTCTATGAATTGCATCAGAAAAATCCGGAGAAGAAATTCTATTCTGTAGGGCACAGACAGTTCTGCCCGAATATGAAGATGGTGCGTCTGGAAGGTGTGAAGGAAGCACTTGAGACCATGCAGCCAGAGGTGAATCTGGATGAGGAGATGCGCCAGAAAGCGGCACTTCCACTGGAGAAGATGCTGAAATTGGCAGCGCAGTAAGCCGAGAAGACGGCAAAAGTGGCTTTTTTACTGTCCCTATTGGCTCAAGTAAAAAGAGAAATTTGATTAACAGAAAGACTTCGTGTCTAACATAGGACTCGAAGTCTTTTTGTTACACTCCAGAGTCAGTTGGGAGTCAGCACCAAGTGGGACAGAAAAAAAGCCGATTTACCCGTCCCCGTGGTTTCAGAATAAGAGGAAAATGTTGTGTGAAAAATTATCTTTTCCCGTAAAACGTTTTAAAGATGATTCCCTGATCATAATCACCGAACTCACGACCAAATAAAGTAAAGCCACCACAATTTTTTGCATTTTTGGAAACCTGAAAACGAAAGGTGAGGATATCGTCGCAGGTAAGGTTGAAATCATCTATGGTAACAGATGAAATTTTTTCTCCGCTGTCTATGTAAGTTCCATAATGGTTAATGCTTAGCGTTTTTAGCAATCCATATTGATTGCAGGAAGGAACCCACCAACTTGGAGTGATGAGTCCGGGGCGGTTACCGAAATCACCGGGACTTAACCAGGTGCCGATGTAGGTATTGTTAAAATAGAATTCAATATCAGAAGGGAAATCTTCATTTATGCATGGAAACTCGGAAGATATCTCAAATGATAAGGTAATCTGTTCCGCTTTTTGATCTTTGGTCAGATGGTTAGGAAGTGTGTATTCTACATAACCATATCCGAACCAGAAGACACCAGCGTTGAAACGGTCGGCAAACTGGAAATATCTTGGATCATCAAATTTGCCGATAATGTCTTTTGGTGTGGCAATTCCACAAGTTGGATGTATCTCGCAATTAGAATAATAACCAATAGCAATTTCATCTTCATAATGATAGTCTACAATTTCGTTGACAGGAGCCATATTAATCAGCAGGGATTCGTGAAGTGGTTTGCAGATTTTCATAGATCCGCGTTTCCCGGGAGCGGAATGAACTTCTATTAAACCGGCAGATTCCAGTGCTTTTACATGAAGGGAGACAGCACTGTTGGTCAGACCAAGTTTATTGGCCAGATCGTTCAGATTACGATCGCCTCCTTCATATAATAATTCCATGATTTTAATACGCATAGGAGCACTTAATACTTTAAACAGATTCTGTGCCTCGGATAATGAATGATAGTGTAGCATATGTCTCTCCTCATATAAAACTTGATATTAATTTAATAAAGAATGTTTTATTTGATTATATGTGATAGATGCAAAGAAGTCAATTTGCTTAAGCGAAAAATGTAAAAATAAATAATGGCATAATGATATGAGATAAAAGATTAAGTGAATACTTTAAAAAACAAGAAGCATTTTGTACAATTAGAAATATAAAAAACTAGTAAAAACATAGAAAGAAACCCGATTTAATTGACATTTCTTAAATTCGGTGGTATAAAAATATCAAAAGATGAATGCGCAAACATCAAGTGAAAACTTAATGAAAAGGGATTTATATTTAAGTAAATACTTAAATATAAATCCGCAAAAAAGAAGAGGAGATAATTATGAAGAAAAGAGCGTTATCAATATTGCTAATATTAGCAATGAGTGCAACAATGCTTGCAGGATGCAAATCCGGATCCAGTGATAAGAAATCAGATTCGTCATCATCTGATTCAACCGGTGGAGTTACAGACATGAATGTAAAAGGCGATAATGTTACAAAATTGGATGTATGGATTTTTAATGAAATCCATGGAAGCTTCTATACTGATATGGCAAAGAAATGGAATAAAGAGAATCCAGATAAAAAAGTAAGTCTTAAGATTACAACATATTCGTTTGATGATATGCACAACAAACTTGCACTTGCGTTAGAATCAGGAAAAGGTGCACCGGATGTTGCAGATATTGAAGTTGGAAAGTTCCCATCATTTACGAGTGGAAAAGTGGGACTTATGGATCTGTCGGATGCAATCACACCATATAAGGATAAAGTAGTGCAGTCGAGATTGGATCTGTATAGCAAAGATGGTGCAGTATATGGATTCCCGACACATGTAGGTGCAACAGTTGCTTTCTATAACACAGATTTGTTAGATAAAGCCGGAATTGATTATTCATCTATTAAGACATGGGATGACTTTAAAGCAGCCGGCGAAAAATATCACAAAGAAACAGGAAAACAATTTGCGGCAACTGAGACGACAGAGCACTATATGGTAGATATGATGCTTGCACAAAAGGGGGGAGATTATATTGATGACAAGGGCAATGTTGATCTGACGAATGATAAAGTGGCAGAGACGTTAGAATATATCAAAGGAATGCAGGATACAGGAGCATTTGATGTTGTTCCTGGAGGAGGAGCAGCGAAAGATGAAGCTTATGCGGCATATAATTCAGGAGATTATGCAGCAGTAATCATGCCTTTCTGGTATACAGCAAGATTCACGAACTATATGAAAGATCTGAAAGGAAAAGTAGCAATCACAAAAGTTCCTGTATTTAAAGAAGGAGATGTTGCATCGATTGGTGGCGGAGGAACCGGTACAGCAGTTGTAAAATCTTCTAAGCATGCAGATTTTGCAGCCGAAGTATTTGCATATATTAAGCTATCAGAAGAGGCCAATAAAGAAGTATGGAATGATCTTGGATTTGATCCGGTTAATACAGAAGTATGGTCAGATAAAGCACTTACAGATAATCCGGATAACAAGTTCGTGAAGTTCTTCAACACGAAGCCATTTGATACATTAAATGAAATCCAAGACAATATTGGAACATTGAACAGCTATACAAATGAAAAATATGCATCTATCAATAATGAATTGATTTCGGTGACATTAAGTAATATCTTTGACAATGGAATGGATGTCAAAGAGGCGTTGAAAGATTCTCAGTCAACTCTTGAAAATGAATTCAGCGGTAAATAAGGCTGACAATGTAGTAATAATCAAAGGGGGTTGCGAGCAAAACTGCCGCAGCCCCTTCTCTAATAAGAAGGAGGATACATAAAATCATGAAGAAATTTTTCTATTCTCAGAAATTAGCTCCGTATGTGTTTATCCTTCCTTTTGTCCTTACTGTTATATTTTTCTGGGCAGTTCCAATCGCGAACGGAGTCCTTTTAAGTTTTC
>OGCQ01002229.1_pt1 | contig 20513 bp, 20 predicted proteins | sample 1570161 | NCBI WGS metagenome assembly OGCQ01 (sample SAMEA4384402, study PRJEB24528) | human gut metagenome
AAATGAGTTATGCAATGATACTAATATAAAAGTTAGATTATTAGATGTTAATAATAATGAAATATATGATAATTTACCATCAAGAGAATCTAAGATTATGAGAAAGATAACTATAGATAATGAACAATATAAAATTATACTAGAACAAGAAGATATGAGAATAATACCTATAGTTGAATATTTACTAAACAAGTGTATTAAAAAAGAAAATATAGTACAAGAATTATTAGAAGGTAGAAAACAATGGGATGTTTTAAAGGAATCTATTATTACAAAAGCTAATAAAATGCTATTAATTGAAAGTAATAAGGAAGATGAAGTTTTAGAAATAATAAGAGATACATATTTAGATAATGATTTTTATGTTGGTGAAATATACGATAGGATAATAGTAGTAGGAAATTTAGAAGATGAAAAAGATCATGCATTTTCATTAAAAGAAACTATTATACAAATATTAGGGGTAAATGCAAAAATAAGTATAAGTGATTTAGATGGAACTTTCAAGGGCTTTAAGAATTCCTATAAAGCAGCTGTACAAGCCTTGGATATAGGCAGAAGATTTAAAATAAAGCCTGAAATATATTGTTTAAAAGATATGTATTTAGAAAGAGCTATTTATAATTTATCAAATGAATATTCTCAAAATATTAAGGAAGAGTATAAAAATATATTTAAGGGATTTAACTATGAATTAATACAAACCTTAGAGGAAATACTAAAATGTGATTTATCATTAACAAAAGCTGCTAAAAACCTATATATTCATAGAAATACTTTAATGTACAGAATCGAGAAAATAAAGAAAGAAACTGGATTCGATATACGTAATTTTAAGGAAGCTACATTTTTATATATACTTTATATGAATAGTAAAGTAAATTATTAGATAAAAAATAAGCTTTACAAAGCTGATTTAAATAAGAATTTAATAAGATGTAGAAGGTAGAATTTTTTTAATAATCCTACTTTCTACATTATTCATTTTATTAATAAGCATTTTCAATAAATTTGAATTTATTTACATCAAATAAGCCTTTATCAGTTATTTTCAATTCTGGAATAACTGGAAGAGACAAGAAAGATAAAGTTAAAAAAGGATTGAAGTTTATATCAGGAGCTACTTCATTTATAGCTAAGTGAAGTTTATTTAAGTCAGAGATAACATCAGAATATTCTCTAGCAGTTATAAGTCCTGCAATTTCTAGCTGAATGGATGCTAGTACTTTTCTATTTTTAACAACTATAATTCCACCATTAATTTTTTTTAGCTCTTCTATTGCAAATAATATATCTTCATCGCATGTTCCACAGGTAATTAAATTATGAGAATCATGAGCCACTGTTGTAGCTATGGCTCCAAATTTTATATTAAGTCCTTTTATTACACCAAGTCCAATATTACCTGTATTTTTATGTCTTTCAATTACAGCTATTTTTAGTAAATCCAAATTTACATCTGATTTAAAACTATTAGTATCTTTTAAAGTATTTATATTAATTTTCACATGATTACTTTCTAGTTTATTTGGCATGATTTCAATTACATTTAATATTGTTTTTCCTTTTAAATCTATTTCTAAGTCTTTTGAAGTAATACTTTTAGTATTAATATTATTTAAAATAGGAAAATCATACTTTGTTTTAGATATATCACATACTAATTTATTTTCTTGTACTACTAATTTACCATTTTTATAAACTGAATTAATTTTAAAGTTATACAAATCATCTAATATTATAAAATCAGCAGTATAACCAGGTGCTATTGCTCCTTTATATTTTAAGTTATAGCATTCTGAAGGATTTAGTGTACACATTTGTATAGCAGTTTCAGGTGATAAACCATAAGATATAGCCGTTCTTATAGAACTATCCATACTTCCATTTTCTTCTAAATCATCTATATGTTTATCATCTGTACAAAAACAAATTCTTCTACTATTAGAAATAGAAGCTGATTTTATTAATTCCTTTAAGTTTTTAGCTACAGAGCCTTCCCTAAGGTGAACATACATACCTCTTCTTAGTTTTTCAATAACTTCTTGTGCTAAATGAGATTCATGGTCAGTAGAAATATTAGCTGTAGAATAAACGTTTAACATATCATTAGTAAATCCGGCACAATGACCATCAATAACAAGGCCCCTTGATTTGGCATCCCAAAGCTTATTAATCATATCATCAGAGCAGTTTATAACTTCAGGATAGTTCATAACTTCTGCAAGACCTAAAACATTAGGCTCATTATATAATGGATGTAAATCAGAACTTTCTAATATAGCACCAGAAGTTTCAAAATAAGTAGCTGGTACACAAGAAGGAAGCATAAAGTAATAATCAAATGGAGTATCTTTAGCAAGATCCATAATAAGTTTTATACCTTTATCTCCTAGTACATTAGCAATTTCGTGTGGGTCAATAACAATAGATGTGATTCCGTGTAATAAAGCAGCTTTGTAGTATTCTTTTGGAGTTACTAGTGAAGATTCAATGTGTGCATGAGCATCTATAAGACCAGGACAAATGTATTTACCAGTACCATCAATTTCAACTAGTCCACTATAATTACCGAAGCCTACAATGACCCCATTTTTAATAGCTACATTATCTATAAAAGAATTGTTTTGAAATACATCAACAATAGTTATGTTATTAATAACTAAGTCACATATTTCAACTTTACTTGAAGCCTTAATTTGAGATATAAAATTTTTTTTATTCATAAATCCACCCCTGAGAATATTTAAACATAAAAATAAACAACATCACCTGGATTAAAACTTTTTTGTTATACTATTTACGGTAGTATAAGTATAGATGTCTGAACCATTTTATCAAGCTTATATAAAGTTTTTTGTATATATTATATGTAATTGAAGACAAGCTGTCAAAGGTAAAGTTATATTAATATTCATTATTTTCGCACAAATAAAGAACTTATAACTATAAAAATATCTAATTATATGTTTTAATATTATATAAGGAGGGGGTTATTTTGCCAATAAAAATTCCAGTAGAGCTTCCAGCTTTTAAAGTTTTATCTAATGAAAATATATTTGTAATGAATATTGAAAGGGCGCAAAGGCAAGATATAAGGCCTTTAAAAATAGCAATTCTAAATTTAATGCCAATAAAGATTCAAGCTGAAAATCAATTGCTTAGATATTTATCTAATACTCCTATTCAAATAGAAATAACATTGATACAAACAAAAAGTTATTCATCTCAAAATACTCCTATAGAGCATTTAGAAAAATTCTATAATTATTTTGAAGATGTGAAGAATGATAAATTTGATGGGTTAATAATAACTGGGGCACCTGTCGAGACTATGAACTTTGAGGATGTATTATATTGGGATGAACTTAAGGAAATAATGGAATGGAGTAAGGTAAATGTCTTTTCAACATTACACATCTGTTGGGGAGCACAAGCAGCTTTATATTATCATTATAATATAAAAAAAGTACCTTTAGATAAAAAAATGTTTGGGGTATTTCCTCATAAGGTAAATATAATAAATGAGGACTTAACAAGAGGTTTAGATGATGTTTTTTATGCACCACATTCAAGACATACAACTACATTAATAGATGATATAAATAAAGTTAAAAAGCTTGAAATATTAGCAGAATCAGAGGAAGCTGGAGCATTTATAATTGCAACAAGAGATAAGAGACAAATATTTATAACAGGTCATTTAGAATACGATAGGGATACACTAAAGAATGAGTACTTAAGAGATTATGATAAAGGAATAAAAATAGATATTCCTAAAAATTATTTTCCTAAAGATGATATTAAAGAAGTACCTAATGTAAGATGGAGGGGAAGTGCAAATATAGTTTTTGGCAATTGGATTAATTATTGTATTTATCAAAATACTCCATATAATATTAAAAATATTAGGTAAAGGCGGTTACTATTTAAAATAGTTTAAAATTTAAATAGCATAAATTCTATATTTTTTCTTTTTTAAGCTAAATTGAAAGATAGCACTTTTTTTATATGAAATAGTATAATATAAAAGAAACCATAAATTTTGGAGGAATTATGGAAGAAAGAATAGTAATTTTAGGAGAAATAAACGAATTTTTTATAGCCTTTTGTAAATACCTTATTTCAAAAGAATTAGAAGTATATGTAGCTTTAAGTAAAAATCAAGGATTATCTAAATTAAAGGATATAGAAGGAAAGATTTCTTTAATAAAATATAATGATGAAGTAGATGAAATAAAATTTATATTAACATCAATTGAACCTAAAATTATATACAACCTATATGGACCTATTAATAACAATGACTTAAAGGGATTAATAGAAAAGTTCTTTTTAAAAAACATACTATTATTAGAAGGATTAAGAGAATCCAATAATTCATTATTGATTAATGTAATAGAAAGAACAGAACGAGATGCTGAAGGAAAGCCATTAAGTATATACACTGAAATTGTAGATTTTTTAGATAAGGTTAATAAGTTTTATAGAGATAATTATAAAGTTGAAGTAAGAACGAAGTATAGAGATGAGTATGAGAATACTATAAAATATAAAATACTATAAAAAATGAAATAAATATATTTTTAGTAATTTCTTTAAAATTACTTAGTTAATTCTATGATTTACATTCTAAATTTTTAATTAGGGGTTGTTTCTACAACTCCTAATTTATTTGTCTTATTATTTAATTGAAAAAATATTAAATTTGTTATATTATTATATATATTTGATATTATATGATAATAATTATTATAATGTGGAGGTAATAATGAAAAAATATTTTAATTTAGCAGCTATTTATTTAGTTTTAGGACTAGCTATGGGAGTTGTTTATAGAGAATTTACTAAAATAAATGGATTTGAAGGAAAAACAGCTTTAGTAGGTGTACATACCCATGCACTAACATTAGGTTTTATGTTCTTTATATTAGTATTGCTTCTAGTTAAGAACTTTAAAATATCACAAATAAAAGGATTTAAATCATGGTGTATTTTTTATAATGTTTCATTAATTTATTTGCTTTCTACCTTAACAGCTAGAGGTATATTACAAGTATTAGGTAATGATTTTGCAGGATTAAACCATATAGCAGGACTTGGCCATGTATTGATTTCTATAGCATTAGTTTGGTTTGTAGTTATTGTAAATAAATCTATAAAAGAATAAAAGTTAATAAAATCTTTAAAGTTTGGTAAACTAAGATTAAAATTAAAAGAAACATTTTATTATTTTAAAATGTTTCTTTTAATATTTATATTTCAAATAGTTACAGTTTTAAAATAATGTTATAATATATTTGAATATATTATAGGGTTGGTATATGAAAATGAAAGATTTAATAAAGTTTCAATTAGAAAATATGGAGTTATTTAATAAAATAGCTAAAGAAACCAAAGAAGCTTTATCTGATTTTGGTGAGGTTAAATGCTTTGTTAAAGGAAGTCATATATTTAGAGACAAGGAAAAAGTTAATAAGATATATATAGTTTATAGTGGAAAAGTTGCATTATATAAATTAAATGAATCTGCTCAAAAAAAAGTAGTATTTATTCTAGGAAAGAATTCAATTATAAATGCAGTGGTTTTAGATGATTTACCTGCTTCTATAAATTGTGAAGTCTTTGAAAAAGCAGAAATATTAGCCTTTGATAAAGTTAGATTTGAAGAAGTAATGAAAAAAGATTTTGAATTAACTAAGATAGTTATTTCATCATTAACTATAAAAGTAAGAAGGTTATATAGGCAATTAAAAAATTCAACACCTATTAAAGTTGAAAAAAGAGTGGCTGCAAAGCTATGGAAGTTATCTAAAGATTATGGTGTTAATGTTTACAACGGTACATTAATAGATTTAAATGTCAGTATAACTTATTTAGCTGATATGTTTGGAGCACCTCGAGAAACTATATCTAGAGCATTAAAACATCTTCAAGAAAAAGGTTTAATAATATTTGAAAAGAAAAAAATAATAATAAAAGATAGAGATGAACTTTCAAGATTTTTTAAGGGTATATAATATAAAAAATAATAGAAAAAACAATTAACTGTGATAATAATCACAGTTTTTATTTTTGTTTAATATTATAATAATCTTACAAATTGTTATTATTGTAACAATCCTAGAGAAGGAAAGTTGATATCTAATTTAGTAATATGGTGTAGTCTATTTTTAGAAATACCATTTTTTATTATGTTAAGAAAGAAAAAAGTAAACTAAGAGGTGTTTTAAATGGGATATAAACTTAAAGTAGAGGAATTTAACAATGCTTTAAAAGAGCTTTCAAAAAAATATAAAATATATGCACCAAAGGTTTTTGAAGGACAAGGAAAATTTTCAGATACTGATATTATAAGATATGGTGAAGTATCAAAGATAGAAGAAGTTGAGTTTAATCAAAAATCTAATTTTTCATATAAGGAAGTATTACTTCCAATTACTCAAACATTATTTTTCTTTACTGAAGATGAAGCTAAAGAACCTAATGTAGATGAAAAATCTATATTAATCTTTTTAAGAAGTTGTGATATGAATTCTTTAAGAAGAATTGATGATATTTATTTAAGAAATGGCTTTGAAGATCCTTATTATAAAAAGCTTAGAGAAAAAGCTAAGTTTGTATTAATAGGATGTGAAAAGAGTTTTGATAATTGCTTCTGTGTAAGTATGGGAACTAATAAAACTGATGAGTATAATGTTTATGTTAAAAAAGTTGATAATGAAGTATATTTAGATATTAAAGACGAAGAGTTTGAACAATTATTTACTAAATTAAATAATGAATCTGCAGAAGTTAGTCCAGATTTTGTTAAAGACAATGATGTTAAAGTAAATATCCCAGATAATATAGATTTAAATATTATAAAGTCTAAAGTTTGGGATGAGTATTCAGAAAGATGTATAGCTTGTGGAAGATGTAATTTTGTATGTCCTACATGTACATGTTTCACTATGCAAGATATATTTTATAAGGATAATGGAAAAGTTGGAGAAAGAAGAAGAGTTTGGGCATCTTGTCAAGTAGATGGATATACAGATATGGCTGGAGGTCATAGCTTTAGAAAAGAAAAAGGACAAAGAATGAGATTTAAGGTACTTCATAAGGTTTATGATTATAAAAAGAGATGGGGATATCATATGTGTGTAGGATGTGGAAGATGTGATGATGCATGTCCTGAATATATTTCATTCTCAAATTGTGTGAATAAATTAGAAAAAGCTATGGATGAGGTGAAGTAATATGACTAAAAATGAATACATACCATTTATTTCAAAAATATTAGAAGTTATTAAGCATACAGAAATTGAATATACTTTTAGAATGGAATTTAAAGGTGATGTTAAGCCAGGTCAATTCTTTGAAGTATCTCTACCAAAGTATGGGGAAGCACCTATATCAGTAAGTGGAATTGGTGAAAATTATGTTGACTTAACAATAAGAAAAGTTGGTAAGGTAACAGATGAAATATTTAATAATTACGTTGGTGATAAGCTATTCTTAAGAGGACCATATGGAAATGGCTTTGATATAAATAATTATAAGGATAAAGAAGTAATAGTAGTAGCAGGTGGTACAGGACTTTCACCAGTTAAAGGAATAGTAGATTATTTCTCAAGCAACATGAATGATTGTAAAAACTTTACTTTAATTTCTGGATTTAAGTCTCCTAAGGATATTCTTTTTAAAGATGATATAAAGGAATGGGAAAAGAATATAAACCTTATATTAACAGTTGATGGAGCAGAAGAAGGATATGAAGGAAAAGTTGGACTTGTTACTAAGTACGTTCCAGAACTTGAAATTAAAGATATGGAAAATGTACAAGTAGTTGTTGTAGGACCACCTATGATGATGAAATTTACAGTTTTAGAATTCTTAAAGCTTGGAATAAAGGAAGAAAATATCTGGATTTCTCAAGAAAGAAAAATGTGCTGTGGAATAGGTAAATGTGGACACTGTAAAATAGATGACACTTACATTTGTTTAGATGGTCCAGTATTTAATTATACAGTAGGAAAATCTTTAATAGATTAGGAGGAAGTAATTAATGGATATCAATACTAAAAAGCTAAAAAAGAATGCCTTTAGAGTTACAAAACATAGAGGTCTTACAGCATCAAGAATAAGAGTTCCAGGTGGACACTTAAATGCTAAATATTTAGGTTTAATTCAAGAAATTGCTGAAACATATGGTAATGGAACAGTTCATTTAACTACTAGACAAGGATTTGAAGTTCCAGGAATCGATATGAAAAACATGGATAAGGTTAATGAATTACTTCAACCAATTATTGAAGGTTTAGAAATTAATCAAGTAGTTCCAGGTAAGGGATATACAGCAGCAGGAACAAGAAACGTATCTGCTTGTATAGGAAACAAAGTATGTCCATTTGCCAATTATAATACTACGAATTTTGCTAAAAAAATTGAAAAAGCAATCTTCCCTAACGATTTACATTTTAAAATAGCATTAACAGGTTGCTCTAATGATTGTATAAAAGCAAGAATGCATGATTTTGGTATTATAGGAATGACAGAACCTCAATTTGATAAGGATAAATGTGTTTCTTGTGGAGCTTGCGTTAGAGCTTGTAAGAAAAAGTCAACAGAAGCACTGCACCCAGAAAACTATAGACCAGTTAGAGATCATAGTAAATGTATAGGCTGTGGAGAATGTGTAATTAATTGTCCAACTGGAGCATGGACTAGAAGTAAGGAAAAATATTATAGACTAGCTATAATGGGAAGAACAGGAAAGAAAAATCCTAGATTAGCAGAAGATTTTATAGTATGGGTTGATGAAGAAAGTATAATTAAAATAATTTTAAATACTTATAAATATGTTGAAGAATATATAGATAAAAATGCACCAGGTGGAAAAGAACATATTGGATATATAGTAGATAGAACTGGCTTTATGGAATATAAGAAATGGGCTCTTGAGGGAGTTAAGCTTTCAGATAAAGCTGTAGTTAAAAATAATATTTACTGGAGCGGTATAAGATATTAATATAAGTAAATACCTATTAGTAAGATTATAATTATCTATTAGACAAACAGTATGCTAAATATGTAAAATAATTATATGAAGTTTTAAGACCGCTATAATTAAGTAGCGGTCTTATGTTAATTTAGAATGATAAAAAATTATCAATAACAGGAAAATGAAAAAATAAGTAATAGGAGATGATTATTAGTTATTATAAATATATTCAAATATAATTAAATACAGTATAATATAATCCCAGAATGGATATGATTATATGGCGAAACATTATAAGCCTAAAGAATTTGCAGAATTATTAAATGTATCAGTTATTACAGTACAAAGATTGGATAATGATGGGAAGTTAAAAACATTTAGAATTGCTACAAATAGAAGATATTATACTTATGAATAATATCTTGAATATAGAGGAATACATAAAGAAACAGATAATAGAAAAATAGTTATTTATACAAGATTTTCAACTTCTAATCAAAAAGATGATTTAAAAAATCAAGTTGAATTTCTTAGACAATATGCTAATGCTAAAGGAATAATAGTAGATGAAGTAATTGAGGATGATGAAGTTGAAAAGAGCATACAAGATAGAGATTAATCCAACACAAGAACAAAAAACTAAAATACACCAAACTATTGGTGTGTCAAGATTTATATATAACTTCTATATTGCTTATAATAAAGAAGTTTATGAAAGAGAAGGAAAGTTTATTAGTGGAATGGATTTTTCAAAATGGCTAAATAACGAATATATACCTAATAATCAAGACATGAAATGGATTAAAGATGTATCTTCTAAATCTATTAAACAAGCTATTATGAATGGAGATAAAGCCTTTAAAGATTTCTTTAAAAAAATTAAAGGGTTTCCTAAGTTCAAGAAAAAGAAAAATCAAGATGTAAAAGCTTATTTCCCTAAGAATAATAAGACTGATTGGGCTTTAGAAAGGCATAGAGTTAAAATACCAACTCTTGGGTGGGTAAGATTAAAAGAATTTGGTTATATTCCTACAAATTCAGTAGTTAAAAGTGGTACAGTTAGTCAAAAAGCTAATAGATATTATGTGTCTATTTTAGTTGAAGAAGATGATATAAAAATATCTAATTGTACTAATGAAGGCATAGGAATAGACTTAGGACTTAAAGATTTCGTAATATGTTCTGATGAAAATAAGTTTAAGAATATTAATAAAACTTCAAGAGTTAAGAAAGTTGAAAAGAAGTTAAAAAGAGAACAGAGAAAACTTTCAAGGAAATATGAAAGCTTGAAAATAAGAAATAAAATAGAAGAAAGAAGAGCTATTGGTCAAAATATTCAAAAACAAGTAGTCAAAGTACAAAAACTTCATCAAAGAGTAATTAATATAAGAACTGATTATATTAATAAAATTATATCTTCGATTGTAAAGCAAAAACCAAGCTATATAACTATTGAAGATTTAAACGTTAAAGGAATGATGAAAAATAAGCATTTATCTAAAGCAATTGCAAGTCAGAAGTTTTTTGAGTTTAGAAAAAAGTTAAATTCTAAATGTAAGCAAAATAGTATAGAACTTAGAGTGGTAGATAGATTTTATCCATCATCAAAGACTTGTAGTGAATGTGGAGAGATTAAGAAAGATTTAAAACTTAAAGATAGAATTTATAATTGTAGTTGTGGATTTACAATTGATAGAGATTTAAATGCAAGTATTAATCTTAAAAATGCTAAGGAATATAAGATAGCTTAAAAGCAAAAGCACTTATATATGTACGGAGGGCTAACTTCGGAATTTAAGCCTTTGGAGAACTATACCAAATCGTAGTAGCTTAGGCAAGGCGAGGTTCTATAAAGAAGGAAATTTCTCAATATGGATATATTTGACCATATTTTGAGTAGCAGTATAATAAGGGTAACATAATAAAATACGTAATTATATTAATTTAGGAGTAGAACAATGATTCAGCTTTTAGGAATTAAGAAAAATACTGGAGTAGAAATAAGAGAAAAGCTAACTTTATCTCCAAAAAAGAAAAGAGAATATACAAAGAAATTACGTCAGTACTTTGATGAAGTAGTTATTTTAAGTACTTGTAATAGAACAGAAATTTATTATAATGGATCATTAAAAGGTGAAGAAAGTGTAAAAAGAATATTTGAAGTATTAGAGTGGGATATTGAGCTTAAAGAAAACTGCTTTTATTTAGAAGAAATTGATGCTGTAAAACATCTAATGGAAGTAGTTTGTGGATTCCATTCTAAAATATTAGGAGAGGATCAAATCTTAGGGCAAATAAAAGAAGCATATTCTTTATCAATGGAAGTTTTCTCTATAAACCATGAATTGCAAAGACTTTTCCAAGAAGCAATTACTTGTGGGAAAAAGTTTAGGACAGATGGGAAATTATATGAAATTCCAGTTTCTTCTGCATCTATTTCAGTAAGTGAAGCAATAAAAAAGAATGCTAGAAAAATAATGGTTATCGGATATGGTGAAGTTGGAAGTCTTGTTGTAAAATATGCCCTTTCAAATGATATAGAAGCTTTAAATCTTGTAGTTAGGAATATAGATAAGATTGAAGGGGTAGAAGATAAAAGAGTTAAAATTATGACATATGAAGAGGCTAGAAAAATAATAAATAATATGGATTGTGTTATTTCTTGTACATCTGCTCCACATTTAATTATAGAAAAGAAACATATAAATGAAGTAGGTAAAGAAATTATTATATTTGATTTAGCCATGCCTAGAGATATAGATGAAAGAATTAAAGAATTCAGTAGAGTAAAACTTTATGATATAGATGAAATAAGTTCTATAGATGATGAAAATAAAAACTTAAGAAAAGAACGAATGTTAGAGTTTAAGTATATAATCAAAGAACATATAGATAATTATCTTAAATGGAAGGATTTAAGGGAAGTATCTGATATAATTAAAAGTATGAAAAAGAATAGTTTAAAGATTGTTGAAGAAAGACAAAATACATTGCAAAATAAATGCCATAATAAAAAAGATAGAGAGATTGCACAAATCCTTATAAAAAGTACTTCTGATTATTATGTAAATAGAGCTATAGAAGTTTTAAAGGAAGAGCAATTAAAGGGGCAAGGAAAAGAATGTTTAAAGATATTAGAAAAGATATTTTTAAAGAAAATATAGATTACACTTATCTTTCATTAGTTTCTAAAAAAACTAATGTAGGAGTTATAGGTGGAGGTAAGGTTGGGTATATTAAAGCTAAAAATTTTTTTGCTAAAAATTGTAATGTTGAAGTATTATCTTTAGATTTTATTAAAGAATTTAAGGAACTAGAAAATATTAAGCTTATAAAAAATAGCTATTATAAGGATTTTATAAATAACAAGCATATAGTTATAATAGCAACTAATAATAAAGAGTTAAATGAAAAAATTAAAAAAGATTGTGATAAAGCTTATAAGATATATATATATGTAGAAGATTATTTAGAGAGTATGGCAATAGCACCTGTACAAAGAAGTTTAAATAATATAAGCTTTGCTGTAAATACTAATTATGGTAATCCAAAGGGCTCACTAATACTTGCAGAAAAAGTTATTGAAGTTTTAAAGGAATATGATGAATTTATTGGATTTTCTTCATTAGTTAGAAAATCAGCTAAAGCTATAACTGAAAATAAAAGTGATATAATTAATTTTGTATGTAGTGAAGATTTTAAATATATTTATGAAAAGAAAAAAGATAAATTAGTTTTATATAGGAATTTATAGGAGATATTTATGGAGATAATAATCGCAACTAGAAAAAGCAAATTAGCTCAAGTTCAAGCTGATAGAGTTATACAACTTATTAAAGAAAAAAATAATATAGATTCTAAAAAATTATTAGTTGTAACTGAAGGAGATAAAAGGTTAGATGTAACCTTAGATAAAATAGGTGGTAAAGGTTTATTTGTTAAAGAAATAGAGTATGCTTTATTAAATAAAGAAGCTCATGCTGCAGTTCACAGTATGAAGGATGTACCTTTTCAGCTACCAAGTGGATTTGAACTTGTTGCAATTCCTGAAAGAGAAGATATAAGAGATGTATTTGTATCTAGAAATAATATTCATTTTGAAGAATTAAAAGAAGGAGCTGTTATAGGAACTAGTAGTATTAGAAGAGCTGCAATGCTTAAAAATTTAAGAAAAGATTTAAATATAGTTCCTATAAGAGGAAATGTTCAAACTAGACTTCAAAAAATGGAAAGTGAAAATATGGATGGAATTATTTTAGCAGCAGCTGGATTAAAAAGATTATTTTGATCCTAAAATATTTTTACCTGCCATAGGTCAAGGGGCTTTAGGTATAGAAGCTTTACACAATGGAGAATATAATTCCTGTTTGAAAAAATTAGATAATAAAGAAGTACGAATAGCAGTGGAAGCTGAAAGAGGCTTTATGAAGGAATTAAATGGTGGATGTCATAGCGTAATAGGTGTTTATTCTGAAATTAAAGACAATGATTTATATATGATAGGTACCTTTGATATAGGAAACGGGAAAATAGTAAAGAAAGATATATTAGGAAATAAAGATAAGCATATTGAAATTGGTATTAAGTTAGCAAAGGAAATAATGAAAGGATAATAAAATGAGTAAGGTTTATATTATTGGCACAGGACCAGGAGATGAAGAGTTATTAACTTTAAAAGCGGTAGAATCTTTAAAAAAATGCACAGCAGTTTTATATGATAGATTAGTTTCAAATAATATATTAAATTACTTAAATGAAGATTGTGAAATATATTATTGTGGAAAAGAACCAGGATCTCATTATAAAACTCAAGAGGAGATTAATAATTCTTTAGTTGAATTAGCTAAGAAAGGTCATATAGTTGGTAGGATAAAAGGTGGAGATCCTTATGTTTTTGGAAGAGGTGGAGAAGAGGTATTAGCTTTAATAAATGATAATATTGAATTTGAAGTTATTCCAGGTGTAACATCTCCTATATCTGTTTTAAATTACGCAGGTATTCCAATTACACAAAGAGGAATGGCTCAAAGTTTTCATATAGTTACAGGTATGACTGCTGGAGTACAAAATATAAATTGGGAAGCTCTTGCAAAGGAAAAAGGAACCTTAGTCTTTATGATGGGCCTTAATAACCTTAATGAAATAATCAAAAACTTAATTGATAATGGTAAAGATGAAGATACAAATATTGCTGTTATAATGAGAGGAACTTCTTCAAAACAAAAGAAAGTAGTAGGAACATTAAGGAATATTCAAGAAAAAGTTAAAGAAGCTAAATTAAAATCCCCATGTATTATAGCTATTGGAGAAGTTATTACTTTAAATGATAAACTTAATTGGTATGAGAAAAAGCCATTATTTGGTTTAAATGTTTGTGTAACACGATCAAGGGAACAATCATCTAATTTAAAAAAGAAATTGAGAGAATTAGGAGCTGAAGTTACAGAGATTAATTCAATAAAAATAGAATCTACTAAAGAGAATTTAGATGAAATAAAAGATAAACTTTCATATTATGACCATATTATATTAACTTCAGTTAATGGTGTTAATATGTTCTTTGATTACTTAATAGAAAACAAAATAGATATAAGAATATTAAAAGCTAAATTTTCAGTAGTTGGTAAGGCTACAAGAAAAGCTCTTGAAAAAAGAGGAGTTCAAGCCTTTATTATGGGAAGAGAGTTTATTGGAGAAGGCTTATTTAAAGCCTTAAAACCACATTTAATAGAAGGGGAAAAAGTATTACTTCCTTGTTCTTCAGAAAGTAGAAGTTATTTAAAAGATGAAATAGAAAAATTAGGGCTAGTAGTGGATAGAATTCATACATATAACACAGTTTGTGGAAAAGTAAAAAATGAAAAAGCCTTTGAAGAGGTTGATTATATTCTATATACTAGTCCAAGTACAGTAAATAATATGATAAATTTATTTGGAATTGAAAAGATTAAAGAAAAGTACAGTATAGCTATAGGGCCACAAACCTTTAAAGCATTAAAAGAAAATGATATTAATGGCTATACTTGCAGAAAACATTCTGAAGATGGTTTCTTAGAGGAAATAGTAGAGATATATAAAGCAAATAAAGAAAGTAAAGGTGAATAAAATGATAAATAGGGGAAGAAGATTAAGAGCAACAGCAGCTATTAGAGATTTAGTAAGAGAAAATATATTAACTTCAAATGATTTTATATTCCCAATATTTGTTATTGAAGGTGATAATAAAAAAGAAGAAATATCATCTATGAAAGGAAATTATCATTGGTCAATTGATAGACTTCCAGAAATAATTAATGAAGTTGAAAAAAATAATATTAAAGGGATAATTCTGTTCGGAATTCCAGATCATAAGGATGATTGTGGTTCAGAAAGTTATAATGATAATGGAATTGTACAAAAAGCCATAAGAAAAGTAAGAGAAATTTCTAAAGATTTATATATAATTGCTGATGTTTGTATGTGTCAATATACTAGTCATGGACATTGTGGAATATTAAATGGAAATGAAGTAGATAATGATAAAACTCTTGAAGTATTAGGAAAGATATCTTTATCTTATGCAAGGGCAGGTGCAAATATGGTAGCACCTTCTGACATGATGGATGGAAGAATAGGATATATAAGAGAAGCTTTAGATAAACATAATTATGAAAATGTAGCTATAATGAGTTATGCTGCTAAGTATTCTTCTGCTTTTTATGGACCTTTTAGAGAAGCAGCTCATTCTGCTCCTCAATTTGGTGATAGAAAAACTTATCAAATGGATCCAGCAAATTCTGAAGAAGCCATAAAAGAAATAGAGTGGGATATTAAAGAAGGTGCAGATATAATTATGGTTAAGCCTGCAATGTCTTATTTAGATATTATTAGAAGGGCGAAGGAAAAAGTAAATGTACCTATTTGTGCATATAACGTTAGTGGAGAATTTGCAATGGTTAAGGCAGCTGCAGAAGCAGGATTAATAAATGAAAAATCAGTTGCCTTAGAGATGTTACTTTCTATGAAAAGAGCTGGAGCTGATATGATAATAACATACTTTGCTTTAGATGCTGTAAGATGGTTAAAGGAGAATTAAGCTATGAGAAATGATGTAATATTCCATGAATCTAAGAAATATATGCCTGGCGGAGTTAATTCTCCAGTTAGATCTTATAAAAATACTGGAATGACACCACCAATTATAAAAAGTGGTAAGGGAGCAATAATAGTAGATGAAGAAGGTAAAGAATATATAGATTTTGTATTGGCATGGGGTCCTATGATATTAGGTCATTGTGATAAAGATGTAATAAAAGCAATTAAAGAAACATCTGAAAGTGCAATAGCTTTTGGAGCACCAACAGAATTTTTATGTAAAAACTTAGAGAATATTGATATGGTAAGAATGGTTAATTCAGGAACAGAAGCAACAATGAGCGCTATAAAGCTTGCAAGAGGTTATACTAAAAAGAATAAAATAATAAAATTTGCTGGATGTTATCATGGGCATTTTGATGGATTTTTAGTAGAGGCAGGCTCAGGAGTGCTTACTAATGGGATACCAGGCTCTTTAGGAGTACCAGAAGATAGTATAAAAAACACTTTAATTGGAGTTTACAATGATAATGAAAGTATAAAAAGTTTATTTGATAATTATGGGGATGACATAGCAGGAGTAATTATAGAGCCAGTAGCAGGTAATATGGGAGTAATTAAAGCAGAAGAGGAATTTATGAATCTTTTAAGGGAGCTATGTGATAAATATGGTGCTTTATTAATTTTTGATGAAGTAATGAGTGGCTTTAGAGTTTCCTTTGAAGGTGCACAAAAATTATTTAGTGTTAAGCCAGATTTAGTTACATATGCTAAGATAATTGGTGGAGGTCTTCCATGTGGTGCCTTTATCACCCTTAGGAGAAGTCTATCAAGCTGGAACTATGTCAGGAAATCCAATAGTTATGGCTGCTGGAATAGCAACCTTAAATAAAATAAAAAAGAATAAAGAAGAATACTATGAAAAGATTAATTACTTAGGCAAGTTATTAGAAGATGGAATAATAGAAATAGCAAAGGAAAAGAAAATCCCCCTTACTATTAATAGAGAAGGTGGAATGCTTACTATTTTCTTTACAAATTTAAAAGAAATAAAAAAATATGATGATGTTAAGACTTGTAATGAAGAAATATTTAAAAAGTATTTTAAACATATGATAAAAAATGGAATTAATATACCACCTTCACAATATGAAGCACTATTCTTAAGTGTTGTTCATACCGAAGAGCATATTAATAAATTCTTAGAAGCCTTCAGAAGTTTTAACATATAAAAGAGAGGTTTTATGGCAAAAGCAATTATAATAGTTTCTTTTGGAACAACTAATTTAGATGGCTTAAAAGTAATGGAAGACTTTGTAGATGAAATAAGGGAATATTTTAACGGAAGGTATAAGGTATGTAAAGCCTTTACTTCTAGAAGTATAGCAAATATTTTATTTAATAAACATGGGAAAATAGTACCTAGATTAGAAGAGGTACTATTTAATTTAAGTAATGACGGATATAGAGAAGTATATATCCAACCTTTACATATAATTGAAGGTAGGGAGTATTTATCTATTTTAAATACTATAAAAGAATACAGTTACTCCTTTTTAAAATTAACTTTAGGAAATGTTATTATGGGGAATAATGAAAATGAAATTATAGAAGGATGTAATTTAATAGTTGATTCAATGGAAAAAGAATTAGATAAAAATCAAAATCTAGTTTTAGTAGGACATGGTTCTAAAACTATAAATACAGAAAGCTATAATTACTTAAGAAATATTTTTATGGAAAGAGGATTTAAAAATGTTTTCTTAGGAACTTTGGAAGGTGAAAAGAAAAAAGATGAAATATTAAAAGAACTTATAAAAAATGAAATTACTGATATTTCATTATTGCCTATACTTATGCTTCCAGGAAATCATATTGTAAGAGATATTTTTGGAGATAAGAATTCTTGGCAAAGCATATTTCTAGAAAATAATATTTCAGTAAATCCTATAAAGAAATCTCTTTTAGAGTATAATATTATAAGAGAGTTTTATCTTTGTTTAATAAGTAGTAATATTAGATAAAATAAACTTTTAATTGCAAAACTTTATTTTTCGTAATAAAATGTTTTAGGTAAAAAATAAGTAACCTATGAAAATATAAGGATGATGTAGTGGGGTGTATCATGTACAGTAAAGAAATTAGCAGCTTAGCCCATTCAGCTGAGGTTAAAAGTAATTTATTAAAAAGTAGTAAAGCAAAGTACATTATAAGTGCAATGCTTGGAAGCTTATTTGTAAGCTTAGGTATTATGCTTATTTATTCAATTGGTGGAATAATGCATCATAATGAAGTAAATACATATAAAATTCTTATGGGAGCATCTTTTGGAGTAGCACTTAGTTTAGTTTTAATGGCAGGAGGAGATTTATTTACTAGTAATGCCATGATTATGACTATGGGTGCTTTAGAAAAAACTGTAACTTGGATAGATGCAATTAAGATTTGGTTTGCAAGTTGGATTGGTAATGTACTAGGAGGTATACTTGGTGCAGTCTTATTTGTTAGTGCAGGTCTAACAAGTGGAAAAAGTGATTACATAGGAGAGTTTATTGTTAGTAATGCTTTGGCTAAGATAAATACTCCAGCAGAACAATTAATAATAAAGGGAATATTGTGTAACATATTAGTTTGTTTAGCAGTGTGGATGTGTTATAAATTAAAAGAGGAAACAGCTAAAATATTAATGATATTTTGGTGTTTATTTACTTTTATAACAGCAGGCTTTGAACATAGTGTTGCAAATATGAGCTTTTTAGCTATGGGATATTTAATAGATCCTTCAACAATAACCTTAGGAGGATATGCATACAATATTATTTTAGTTTCCATTGGTAACTTTATTGGTGGAGTGTTATTCTTAGCTTTACCATATTATTTTATTACAAGTGGAAAAGAGAAAAACTAAAAATGAAAAATTAAGGAGAAACTCCTAAAGGAGTTTCGAAAAAATTGTAATTTGGAACAAATTACTTCAATAATTTTTCATTTTACATTCTACATTTTTAAAGGAGTTGTCTTAAGACAACTCCTTTCTATACTTCAAAAACCCAGCCTTCTGGTCCTTCAATATCACCAAATTGAATTCCACAAAGAATTCTATAAAGCTCTTTTGTTATAGGACCTACTTCCTTTTCACTATAGAAAACATGAAGTTTATCTTTATATTCTATTCCGCCAATTGGAGTTATTACAGCAGCTGTACCACAAGCCCCAGCTTCTTTAAACTCATCAAGATTATCAACATAAACATCTCTTTCATAAACAGGCATTTTTAAATAATCTCTAGCTATATCCATTAGAGAGTATTTAGTTATACTTGGTAAAATTGATGGTGATTTTGGTGTAACAAATTCATTGTTTTTAGTTATACCAAAGAAATTAGCAGCACCAACTTCTTCTATTTTAGTATGAGTTGCAGGATCTAAATAAATACAATCTGCAAAACCTCTTTCAGCAGCTAATAGATGAGGATGTAATGAAGCAGCATAGTTTCCACCAACTTTTTGTCCACCTGTACCTTGTGGAGCTGCTCTATCATAATCAGCAATCATAAAGTTACATGGTGATAAACCTTCTTTAAAATATGGACCAACTGGAACAGCAAATACTGAAAATATGTATTCAGGTGCAGGCTTAACTCCAATATTATCTCCAACTCCTATCATAAATGGTCTTAAATAAAGTGTTGCTCCAGATCCATATGGAGGAACATAATGCTCATTAGCTTTTACAACTTGCATACAAGCATCTATAAATTTTTCTACGGGTATTTCTGGCATAAGAAGCTTTCTTGTGCTTTCATTCATTCTATAGCGTTTCTATCAACTCTAAATAATTGAATTTTACCATCTTTTCTTCTATAAGCTTTTAACCCTTCAAAACATTGTTGACCATAATGTAAAGCAGTAGATGCTTCACTTATTTTTAACATATTGTCTTCTGTAAGTTTACCTTCGTCCCATTTTCCATCTTTCCAAACTGATATATATCTATAGTCAGTTTTAATATAACTAAAACCAAGGTTATTCCAATCAATATTAACACTTTTATTCATAAATTTTACCTCCAGTTTGTGATTTTATATATTATTTTACCACTTGTTAACAAAATAATAAACTTTTTAATAAAAAAATATAAAATTTATTTTATATTGAAGTTTTTAATGAAAAAATGTATATTGTAGTTAGGTAAAATATTATGTTAATGAAATTTAATATAATTAAAAATTTTTTAGATAGAAAGGGAGTGTATTAAATATGAAAAAAGAAATTATTTCAACAAGCAATGCTCCATCAGCAATTGGACCTTATTCACAAGGAATCAAAATAGGAGATATGATATTTACATCAGGACAAATACCAGTTAATCCATCTACAGGAGAAGTTGTTACAGAAATTAAAGCAGCTACAAAGCAATCCTTAGAAAATGTTAAGGCCATTTTAGAAGCAGC